>Ga0208875_1000189_pt1 | contig 24975 bp, 30 predicted proteins | sample CryBogCBH25Aug08_FD_184612 | JGI IMG/M metagenome (GOLD analysis project Ga0208875, IMG submission 184612) | Freshwater microbial communities from Crystal Bog, Wisconsin, USA - CBH25Aug08 (SPAdes) (version 2) | ecosystem: Environmental > Aquatic > Freshwater > Lake | place: Crystal Bog...
CAAGTCACGATGAGGTTCGATGAGCCGTTGGTACTCGTAAGCCCAAGGAATCCCGTGGTTTTGAGGATGGCGTAGGAGTTTGGCGGTTGACCAATCTTCATCGAGAAAGTCCAACCACTGCTGAAATCTAGGGGGTTCCCGCTTGAGTCAAGCCATAAAAAGTTTGCACTTGGGAGGTTTGCGGCGGGCGTTGGGTATTCCAAAGTGTCGGGCATTAGGTGTTATTCCATTTCCTCTCGGTAAACGATGATACATCGCCCTCTTGGAAAGTTGAGTTGGCGTTTGGTTCCTCGAAGACCGGAACACTAGGTTCAGCATACGACACAGTATTGACTTCTTGGTTCGTGTAAGTGTCGTAATAGTCTTGGAAGATAATTGGTGCGGAGACAAAGAGTTGACCGATAAGCGATACGGCAACTTGCCACTGGGAAAGTGACGAAGAACCGTTTTTGGTCGCCGCTAGTGAGCGAAGTTCCGAGGCGGTTTGCCTAAATGCGACCCGAGAAGCCTCAAAGCGAGACTGTTGTTTGGAGCTCGTTGTCTTCTGTATTTCAGCAGCCGAACCAGAGCGAATGATTGAGCGAGCCGCAACGCCGACCGTCGCCATAAGACCAGCGGCGTAGGCAACTTTGGAAATTGCGGTCAAACGCTTCGACGTTGTGGCTTGCTTGAGCGACACCGCCGAGGCCGGATTCTTGGATTGCGAACGCCCCGATGTGGTCTTTTGCGTTTCAGCAACCGCACTTGTTGGGTTCTTTCCGGCGCTCTTGACCCCATCGGTAGACGAAGAGATGGATTCGCTTGCGTTCCGAGGCATATTATTCGTGCGAACCTCGGTCTTTGCCTCAATGAGCGACGTTGCCTGAACCTTGTAACCGGCCTGTGCTTTGGAAGTCGCTTGTGCGAACTTCTCTATAACAGCAGAAGTGGGGTTGTTGGTGAGGGTTCGACCCGCCGACTGCGAAAGCACGAAGTACGTTTCCCCAACAAGGTTGAACGTCAAAGTCTTACCACTCTCCTGTGACATTGAGAGTGAACTCGCCCCAACGGGTGCGTGAGCCTGTGTCTTTGCCTCTTCTTGGGATGACGCAGCAAAAACAGCACTTACTGGTGCGTTTACTACGTTCCTTTGGGAAGTTTGGAGTTCGGTGAGGCTTGTTGCGCTTATTACGTTTAGCCCGGTGCTACGAGTGTTGGTTTGGAAAACGTAATACGGGGTTGCCGAAGTCGGTGAGTTTGTAGTCGTGCGCGTATCAGCAGATACATCTTTAGCGAAGGCGATTCCGACTACTCGGTAGGCGTGACCAATCGCACCATTGGCGTAAAGACCAATAAAAGACGTATTTCCGCCCCCGTTATAGAGGCCCTGAAATACTCCATAGGTAGGCGTGGTGACGGGCATAGCCCTTACCTAGCCCGACTAGTTGCTCATCAACCAAGTAGGTGTGATGGTTAGGGTGTCGTTTACGGCGAGAGTGGGCGTAGAACCATCAGCAAAGTTGGCTGCGTAGAGCAACTTACCCGACGAACCACTTGCGGCGGTGGTGATGAAGTATCCAGTCGAAGCCGTTGACCAAGAACCAGTCGCAGGGCCGAAAGTGATTGCCGAAGCGGTGGTCTTCTGCCCACCAACTGCGTCACCAATCTTGATGGCCGCATTGGAAGTGGCGGTGGCTGCGGCGTTCAGAACGATTTGGTTCGAGCCGGGGAGTGAGGTGATAACGAATGAGGTCGCCGCACCCGAACCCTGCGAACCGCCCGTGGCACTAGCGATGTCAATGGTCATACCAACGGCGAGGCTAGCGTAAGTACCAGTGGTGAACGTTCCCGCCGTGATGACGTAGGAAGCCGTTACAGAGCCACTAAGGGTCGTGGCAGCGTATGGGGTAGACCAGATGGTTGCGAGGGCAGGTGCGCCAAATGAGGCCGCTTTGCGAGAGTATCCCGAGCCGGTCTGCTCGAACCAACTAGTACCGACTGCTGAAAGGGTCGTGGTGGCGGCAGGAATCGTTCCCGTGAAAAGACCGATGTAAAGAGCCGAGTAGGTCGTGGGGCTTGCGGTGATGACTTGGTTGAATAGGACATCCAAGCCTTCGTTGATAAATACCTGTGCCATACAGTCTCCTAATCGGGGATTTCGCTGGCTCTATCTTGCCACAGGATTTGGAAAAAGCGGGCTACACCCCGAGTCGCCCACCATATCGTTCGCCACCCTTGAGGGCGATGAGGTTCGCCAAAACGTAAGGAATATTGTTGTTTTGGTGAAACGCCGATGGGAAGAACGTCATAAGTCGGCTTGATTGGAAGTTGACCTTGAGCTCGGGAACGTATCGGCGGTAGTTTTCGTCAATGAAGTACCAGAACGAGTTTTGGTTGTAATAGGCGATGTGGGTGGGGTCTTGGAACGCACCCCGACCATCGGTTGAGGGGGTCATTGAGAGAATCATCCCGCCATCAGCAAGAACACGGTACATCTCGTTCCAAAGTCGAATCTTGTCGGAGATGTGTTCGATGAAGTCAAAGGCTCGGATAACGCCGACCGAGTTGTCTTCCATATTCCCAAAAACGTCGAAAATATCGCCAGTGATATCAGCATCGTGTAAGTCAACGCTTGTAAAGCCCGGTGCTGAGTTGTGCGCCCCGCCGAGGTCGAGAGCGTGTAGCCCATTGTCACGCGCCCATTTCAGCACGAGGGATTGGATTGTCCGGTCATACATTCGCACCGTTTCCTCTTGGATTTTGGGATTGAGGATTGGGTCGGCCTGCGTCTGCGAGCCGTGAATCCTTTGTAAATAAAGGTTTTCGTGAATAGGTAGGAACTTTGTGACGAGGTAAAGTCGCGCCATTAGGTCTTGGTCGTCAAGGATTTCCAAATCTTGATTGTATCCCCCGGCAGATTCGTAGGCCGACTTTCTAAATGCTCGTAGGTGATTCGGGGCATACCAAATATATGCGACGTTGTGCGGGTGAGCCGACTTCGTTCGAGTGACTTTCCATTCCCCGTCTTGGTAGTACGCCCACCCGTAACTCAAGTCAAACTCCGTGAGGTTTGGTGTTCCGTCTTCGTTCATCTGGGCAAAGTCGGAGAAAACAAAGCCGACCTCAGGGTTCTCGAAAGCCTCCGCTACTTTGGAAAGTGCTTCTGGCATAAGCAAGTCATCGTGGTCGAGTTCCAAAAGGATTTCACCATCGCAGAGTTCGGCGGCCTTTGCCTTGAGTGCGCCCACCCCCTTGACCCACGGCTTTGCGTGGTGAACCTTGATACGGGAGTCGTGTGGCGGTTCCCACTCTGCGCCGTTGTTTAGTAGGACAGTCCACTCCCAGTTGGGGTTGGTTTGTAGGTGCAGACTATCGGCGGCCTCGTTTAGCCACTTGGGATTGTGACTGGGCGTGAATACCGAAATCTTCATAGAGCCAACTATAGACTCTTGCGACTCTCCAAAGTTGCCCGTGCTTTGATGATTTCAGCATCGTACTTGCGTGGGTTATCCGATACTTGTGCGGCCATCTTTAGGTGAGCCAATGCCTTTTCGTTCTCGCCCATCTGGGCGTAAGCGTAAGCGATTCCTGCGTAGGGCGCATCGTCATACACCATCGGGTTTATCGGCCTACCATCGTGGTTCTTCTTTGCCCCGAGTGCGCCTCGCAAGAAAGGGATTGACTTGGAGAACTGCCCTGCTCGTATGTGCATATCAGCAACCAGCATCCAAGCCTCGGGCGAGCTCGGGTCGTAGGCGATGGCGTTGAGCCACGATTGGAGAGTTAGGGCGAAGTTACCGATTGCGGCGTGACAATGCCCCATATCTAGCAAGGCTTCGTACTTCTCCCAGTTGTCTCCCGACACTTTTAGGAAATCAGCAAACTGTAAGACCGCATCGTCGTAACGCCCCACGTCACGAAGTTCTCGAGCCCGATACAACTTCGTTCGGGAAGAGTTGTCACCATCGGCAATCATCTGGTCGAGGATGCGTAGGTTTCGCTTCGCACCGTTCTCTCTATCGGTATAGGGGTCCTCAATCACCACGTCATCAAGAACGATGTATCGGGGGTTCTGGCAAGAAAGAACCTCGTGAACCCGATTCTCCCAATATGGGTTTGCTTTCATACGAGCAATACGAGGAAAAATGGAGGTTACTCGTGGGTTTCCCCACTCGTCGAGGAGGCGATTCGTGTGTATCCAAACTAAATCAGTTGTTTCAGTTAGGAACCAGTCGGCTTTCTTTAGTTCCCGTAATTTGGATAGGTTTTCGGGTTTCAGCACATCTCCTGTATCTAGCCACATCGCCCAGTCGCACGTTACTTTGGAAAGGGCGTAGTTCCGGGCGGCCGAAAAGTCGTCAATCCACTCGAACTCATACGTTTCAGCACCGAAGTCTTTGGCTACTTCAAGGGTCGCATCTCTTGAGCCCGTGTCAACAACAACTATCTGGTCGAATAGCCCTTTTACGGATTCCAAAGTGCGGCATAGGGTTTCTTCCGAATCTCGGGCGATTATGTGTAAGGCGAGGGTCTTCACTTTCCCTCACTTTTGGGAACCGAAGCGATAATTCTCTCCCTTACGCCCGGAGGGGCTTCGGCAATAGCCAAGGCAAAGAACTGGTTTGCCAAATCCATTTCACCTAAAGCAAGGTAGCAATTGGCAAGTCGCTCAAGGGGTTGATAGGTGTGGTGGGGAACGATTGCTACCCACGCAGGTTGCTTGCGATTGTCACCCGAAGCCGCTTGGTAGAAAGGAATCGCCTTACGCCAATTGCCGACCTCGTATTCGATTTCACCTAAGAGGAAGAATGGAGTCGGGAGTTCGGGGAGGTGTGCCGATGCCTTGAGTAGCATCTCCTTTTGCTTCTCGACGATGCCGAGTTTTCCAAAAGACCGACCGACTACCAAATAGTAATCACCAGCCGAACCAGAATCCAATTCGAGTTCGCCAATCTTGTCGGCATCTACTACCGCTTCCTCGTAACGTTCCAAGAGTTCCAACTCACGAGCTCGTAGATACTTGTATCGGTCGTGATTTACGTCATTTATCGCTAGATACTTCTCAATGATGCGGAGGTTTCTATCGGTGGCAACGGACAGTTGCCCCTCGGGGTCATCAACAATGAGTCCACGCTCAACGTGGGATATCGGCTCACCAACCACCGGGGCCTCGTGAATCGGCATAATCCAATTGGGGTCTGCTGATTTGCGAATGAGGCGTGGCGTGGCGTGAAGCGTGTAGACGTTTCCAAACTCGTCATAGTTTCTATTGAGGAAGCCAACGATGTAGTTGACCGTCGAGTTTGGGTCGGTCATAACGGGTTGCTCTCGTATCCACTCGAATCGAGCGATTGACTCGGGGGTTAGAACATCACCAGCATCAAACCAAGTGACCCAATCGCCCGTTGTCTTGCTTAGGGCGTAGTTACGAGCCGCCGAGAAGTCATCGTTCCACTCGTAGTCAAAGACCTGCGCGCCGTACATTTCAGCAACGGCTTTCGTTCCATCCGTGCTTCCGGTGTCAACGATAATCATCTCGTCAACAAACGATTTGACGGAGTTTAGGGTTCTGCCCAACTTGCTCTCGGCGTTGCGAACAATCATATGCAACGAGATTCGCACGGGGTTCCTTTGTTTAGGCAGCACCAAGCATCATAATCTGAGCGAGGGGGTTGATGCTTAGGCCCGTAATGGTGGTCGGGAGTGACGAACCCGTAGTTGACTGACCACGCAAGGTGAGAGTTCCTGTTGTTGCTGTTGCGGGTCCAAAGTTGGTGTAGTTGTTTATCGGAGTAGCCAAAAGGGTACAAGCGGTACTTGCGTAAACTCCAATAAAGTACGCACTCGGACCCGTAATCGTGACCTGCGACGTTAGGGTTCCCGTAACCAAACCAGTAGAGGTGTTCGCTACGGCGGTCGTTACGCCCAATCGGGTCGCGTAGTTATAGATTGCGAACGTTATGGTTCCGCCAGAACCCGCAGTGGTGATGTAGGCGTAGATGTTGTTGAGGGTCGTTCCGCCAGTGAGCTCGGCCGCAAAGTAGTAAACGCTTGTGCTCGCAAGGGCAAAGGTACTCGAAGCAGTGGTGGGGTCAGCAGTCCACGTCTTTAGGGCGTTTACTGATGGCGAGAATGCTGGTGGGGATGGACTCCAAGAGGGCAAACTCACACCAGTAGATGTAAGAACCGCACCAGTGGTTCCCGCAGAAATCCAACTAAGCGAGCTCGAAAGGCCAGTGGCAAGTAACGCACCCGTCGCACCCGCACTTAGCCAAGCGGTGTTATTCGAAGATGGGTTGTAGAGAAGAGAACCCGTAGTACCTGCGGCGAGGGGGAGATACGTCGAGGTTGACGTGCTGTAGTAAAGAATCGCACCATTACCCGGAACCGTTGATATTCCCGTGCCACCGTTGGCGACCGGCAAAATACCCGTAACGCCCGTGGTCAATGGAATGTTGGTGAACGTATTGTTCGCACCACTCATTGTCTTGTTCGTCAACGTTGCGGCGATGGCGTTCGCTACGAGAGTGTCCGTGTTGGTTGTGCTAGAGGGCAGGTAGAAAGTTTGGCTGTTGCTACCGCTATTGAACGTCAGGCTGGCGGTGTAGCCATTTCCCAAATTGTCGTTGATGGTAATGGGCGCATTGGTTGCGTTGTAGGTGACAAGACCGCTACCGAACGAGGCAGGGGTGGCTCCGCCGAAACTAGGCCCGTTTCCATAGACAATCGGGCCTGAACCCGTCACTTGGCTTGCGCTAAAATACCAAATACCGTTGAGGAAGATGAACTGTGTGGTAACGCCACTCTGAACCTGAACCGAAGTTAGACCCGTGGTTGTGTTGACGTATCCCTGCTCTTGGGTAAAAGTGTTGGTTCCGCCACGAGCAACGGTCGCATTAGCCGTGATGTAGTTGGCGACGGTGTTGATTGTTCCGTTTGCGGGCGACGTTGGAAGCGTGATGGTAAAGCCCGACGAACCCGTAAGAATCGTGTATTCACCAGCAGCGGCCGTACCAGCACCCGTGCGGAGAGTCGCAGAAACCGTGGCGGTAGGCGATGCTGTAGAGGTTGCAGTGATTCGACCCTTACCGTCAATCGTTAGGACTGGAATAGCCGTAGCCGAGCCGACCGTAGAAGAGCCGGAGTATGCCGTTGCGAGGGTGAGTGCGCCCGAGCTCGCCAACGTAGCATCACCAGAAACTGCTTGGGTTCCCCACGAACTTCCGTTTGATACGAGGATGTTGCCCGATGCTGGGGTTCCGCCTTGAACGCCGATGCCTTGGATGCCAGAGACACGAGGAGAAGAAGACGATGAGCCCGTTCCTGCGAGGTCGCCTACGCCATACTGCGCGCCGCCAAGTGCTGATAAGGCTTGTGCGCCAGTGTTCGCTTGCGTTCCGGTTCCACCTTGTTGCAGGCCCAAAACACCAGCCGTAACGTGGGCAACACTCGTGACCTGAACAACGCCCGAGCTCGAGATTGTCGCATCTCCACTAATACCTTGGATGCCCCACTGGGTTCCGTTGTAGATGATTTGCTGACCAGAGGCAGTCGGGTTGTTTCCAACGAGTGCGCCCTGAATGTAGTTTTGTGGGCCGGCCGCACCCGTGTTACCTTGATACCCTTGGTTGCCTTGGTATCCCTGATACCCCTGTGTACCTTGGTTTCCTTGCGTACCTTGTGTTCCCTGCGCGCCATTACCCGTAGTGAGAAGCGTGGCGGAGAGGATGGTGTTTTGGTACGAACTGCTACCGACAACTTGCTGGCTAGTCGTGTTTGATGTGTAGGCGGTGAGGTAGATGTAGTCAGTTGAGCCGTTGAAGTAAACGATTTTGGAACCGTTCACCGTTTGAGGGTTGCTTGTGTTTACTGTTGCACCAACAATCAGCAGCGTCGTACCAGCCGAGTTGTGTAACTGAATGTTGGTCTGACCCGTTTGACCACTTGTACCCGTCTGCCACTCGACGGCGAAGTCAATGAGGTAGTAACCAGCGATGGTCGGTTGGAAGTGGTAGTTGGGTGAACCAGACCACCACGATTGAGGGTCAGATGTAGCCGTGAACTGAATGGTCTGGTCAGAGCCGTTGGTGATTGTCTGGTTGGTTCCTAGTGCGGCAACCGTGACGTACTGACTTGCGGTAAGCAAACCACCCTGCGTACCCTGATAGCCCTGTGTTCCCTGTGAACCAGTTGCCCCCTGATATCCCTGCGTACCCTGTGCGCCCGTGCTTCCTGCCACACCTTGATAGCCCTGATATCCCTGTGGCCCTTGAGAACCAGTAGAACCCTGTGCGCCAGTAGAACCCTGCGAACCCGTCGCACCTTGATAACCCTGAACACCCTGTGTTCCCTGCGTACCTTGAGCTCCCGTTGAGCCTTGCGACCCCGTAGAGCCTTGTACGCCTTGATACCCTTGAGTTCCTTGGGAGCCAGTAACACCTTGATACCCTTGCGTACCTTGGCTACCCGTGTTCCCTTGATAGCCCTGACTTCCTTGTGCGCCTGTTACGCCTTGGTATCCTTGAGTTCCTTGGCTACCCGTCGAACCTTGGTATCCCTGTGTTCCTTGAACGCCCTGCGTTCCTTGGAATCCTTGAGTGCCTTGGAATCCTTGATTACCCTGATAGCCCTGAACGCCTTGATAGGTGATTTGTTGGGCGGTAAAGATAACGCTCGGAGTGGCCGGAACCGTTGGGCTTGTTTGTGCGGCGCTTGTGGTGATTGCGATTGTTGTGTTTGATACCGCCCACGCCAGTTGGATGTAGTCACCCGCATTGACATTGACGACATAGTTGATAGCGGCAATTAGCGCAGCCGAGCCACCGTGACTCGTACCGGGAACGTTGTAAATTGAGTTTGACTCGGTGACATCTAAACCATTTAGGCGAAGCCACACGTCAACGTTGTCCGAGTTGCCATCGGAGTTGGTGAACTGAATCGAGTATTGGATGTTGTACGTTCCGGCGTAAGCAAACGTGACCTTGTTTCCGCTAACGATGGTTACGCCGTAGTTCGCAGCAGTTGTGTTGATGCCGACAACATAGGCAGCCGTAGTTGATACGGCGGTCTGTGTAGTCGTGTCGTATGCTGAAATGTACGGGGCAACGACTCCACCAGCACCCTGAACGCCCTGATATCCCTGCGCGCCAATGCCCGCCGCCTCGGTGAAAAGAATGGAGTCCGTTCCAATTCGGATAGACCCGTCAGGGTTAGAACCGTTGTTGTATTGCACCCACGTCGAGTTTCCGTAGAGCGTTCCACCAATAACGAACACATAGTCGCCACTTTCCACCTGACTCGTGACGTGGTTGTTGTAGTCGGTGGCACGGGTGAAGACGTACTTGGTACTTGATGAGCCGAGATTGGTGACGGTATAAATACCGTTTTCGATTGCGTTTGTGCGGCCCGTAAACAAAACTCGGTTTCCCACCGAAAGGGTCACACCGTCAATTGTTCCGAGCGCACCGTTGGCCGTAGCCGTGATGGTCGCACCAACACCCGTGCCGTTTTCAGCATCGGAAGAACCGGCCGCATAAACGGCGGGCAAGTTGTTCGATGAAACGGCGTTTACGGCTTGGTGAGCATTTGCGGTACTCGTCGCACCCTGATACCCCTGAAAGCCTTGGCTACCTTGAGCTCCGGTGTTGCCTTGGAACCCCTGCGTTCCTTGGGTCCCTTGTGACCCTGTAGTTCCTTGGTAGCCCTGAACACCTTGAGAACCTTGCGTTCCTTGATATCCCTGATTACCTTGCGAACCCTGCGAGCCGGTAGCACCGGTCGCGCCCTGACTACCAGTAGAACCTTGATATCCTTGGTATCCCTGTGCGCCTTGAGAGCCGGTCGCACCTTGGTATCCTTGTGAGCCTTGTGCGCCAGTCGTGCCTTGATAGCCCTGCGAACCTTGTGAACCCGTAGCACCTTGGCTACCAGTAGTTCCCTGATAGCCCTGCGTGCCCTGACTACCCGTAGTGCCTTGGTAGCCCTGTGTTCCTTGGTATCCCTGCGAACCCTGCTGACCAACGACCGTTGTGTAGGTGAGCCCCGTACCCGAGGAGTTCACCACGAGTGCTTGGCCTTGCGCTCCAACGGAGGTTAGACCAGTTCCACCACCTGTAATCGGAAGAGGCGTTCCAGCAGATAATTTGGAAAGGAAGACAACCGATACGTTGGTCGCCGTGTTGATGACAGAGATTGTGTAGGTAGTCCAAGTGCTGGGGTCTGCCGAAGCCCATTGAGCTCCGCCTTGGTAGTAAGTGGTGAAAGAGCGCGCGGGAGTCGCCGTTCCCGTTCCGCTTGACGTACCTACCGTGACGTTCGCAACTGTGAACTGTGTAGAGTTAGCGGTTGCAACAGGAACATTTGTTAGGTTTAGCGACGAACCAGAAGCGATGCCAAGGCCCGTAATGCTTACAAAGTTACCAGCAACGAGTGAGTTTGCACAGGTGTATGTGACGGTCGTTCCGTTACCCGAGGCCGCCGTGACGGAGTAGGTGGGTGATGTTTGACCGTTAGTAGGAAGACTCGGCGTGGAACCAGATGCGGCAAGTTGGTATCCGTCAATGGTGATTGAGGATGGCAAGTAAGCGGTCGCACCATTGTTGACTTGAAGTGTTGCGGTGCTGGAGTATTGAGCCGAGCTCGTGCGATATGTGGTCATCACTATTGGATACGAAGCGATTGGGTTCGCCGTGTAAACATAAACTGGACCGTTGCCGTTCGCAAGAGTGGCGGGAACAGCAGCGGCCAAAACCGAGGCTGTGTTAGTTGTTGCTAAAAACGAAGCAGAGCCTGCGATTGTTGGTTGAGTTAGCGTTGGCGTTGAGATTGAAGGACCACCAGAATAAACCAACGAGCCGCTTCCCGTGATGCCACTGAAGGGGCCAGCGACTGCGTACCAAAAGCCACCGTAATACTCGATGGTGTAGCAGGTCGGATAGAGGAAGGCCAGCGACAATGACGAGACACTGCTCGCGCCGTTTTGGATTTTGTCCGAGCCACCTGCGGCAAGGGTGATGGAGTAGGTGACGTTCTGGTTGAAGATGTAGTTGATGGTTCCGTTTGCCGGGGCCGAGGGCAGGGTGAGGGTGAGAGCACCCGTAACGCCCGACGAGGGGACTACCGAGAACTCACCAGCCGTGACGGTGGGGTTGCTTGCGGTGGTGTGCGTGACGGTGTTGCTCATCTGCGACAAAAGCGTTGCCTGCGTCGTGCTGATGCTCTTGCCCTGAATCGCACTAACGACCGAAGCCGTAGCGTTACCCGTAACGTCGCCCGACAATGGAAGCGCACCAGTGGATGAGCCGGTTCCGCCGTTCGTGATTGGAACTACGCCAGTAAGGGCGAACGTGAGCGTTCCTTGACCGTAGGTGACGCTAATCGGGCCTGTGCCGACCATTGACTGAATAACCGACACCCAGTTTCCTGCTGAACCAGTTGCCTCGACAAAACCAAGCCAATAGGCGTTCGGGGCGAGGCTAATAGGCGCACCAGCCGTGTATCCGTCAATGTTTTGGGTCGAGAGGTTTGGATAGACCGAGAGCGAGTAGTTCGGGTTGTTGTTGTCAATGTAGATAAATTGACCATTGGCAACGATTGGGGGAAGCGTGACCGACTGCCCAGCAGCCGAGGTGTTTACCTTGTTGTATTGCCCCGTAAGGGTCGGATTCGAGGTCGGCGTAAGAGCCGAGAAGTTGTACGACTGACTCGTTCCGCCATTGGGGAAAAGAGTCGAGATTACGCTCGTGAGGGCGGAGAAGTCGGTTCCGCCCACAAAGGGGAAGCAGTTGTTGTTGGCCGACGTTCCTGCCGAGTGTGCTGAAATCGGCGTTCCATCCCAGCCACGCCCGTTGAGCGTTCCGTCAGTCCAAATCGTGACAACGCCAGTGCTCGTGTTTACGGCGGAACAAAGGATGTGTTCTTCGGTGACAAGCCCAAAATCCACAACTACGTCAAAAACACCACTCGTTCCTAGGGGGTTGGCGGTTACTTGACCGTTTGGGCCTACTTCATACCACGTTGAGGCGTTGGAAACCGTAAAAGTTGACTCGACGTATGAACTTGAGAGGGTCGAGGCTAAATAGGTCGGTTTTGCCGAACCCGGCACGGAACGCTGTGCTGTGGAGGAGGGGTAGGCCATAGCGTCATTCTACGCTTAGTTTGGAAATATCCGAGTGTTACCAGCCGTAGCGTGACTGCAAACTATCGGGTTTTACGGCGCGGTCAATAATCAGCACACCGTCGAGATGGTCGAGCTCGTGTTGGAAGACTTGCGCCAACTCCCCTCGTGCCTCTACCCTGATTTCTTTTCCATCGAGGTCGTAGCCCGTAAGAACACAAGTCGTGCTTCGCTCAATCTGGCAAATGCGATTTGGAACCGACAAGCAACTCTCTGGTGCGGTTTCTATTTCAGCGCCGAGCGAAAGAACTGGGTTGATGACCACTTCGTAAAAGCCCGTATTGTCGGCATCGTAGATAAATACGCTCTTGGTAATGCCGATTTGGTTTGCCGTGATTGCCGACCCGCCGTGCCGATACATAACCTCGGCCATATCTTGAGCAAGGAGTGCGATGCTACGGTCTATTGCCGTTACGGGTCTAACCGGGAGGGCTAAAACCGCATCCGGGAAGTGGCGTAGACCGAGCATTTCAGCAGTTGCAGTTACAGTTGCCACCGCACTTCTTGGCGACAATCGTTTCGGTAACGTCGAGCGTGGTTTCGATATTGGAAACGTTCCCAGAGACAGAAACGAGTCGGGGCATCTTGCCAGTCGAACTCGGGTGGGCGGCGATGCTTTCAGCAATACTACGGTCGGTCATTTCGTTCCCTCTCTATGGTTATCAACGATTGTACGCTTCTTACGAGCTCGTGAAGAGCCAAAGTAGCGGCTTTTGTCTCGTGGAGTTCCTTCTCAAGTTTGTGTATGACGACACTGCTCGCCTTGGAGATGGAAAGGTGGGAAAGTGCCTGCTCGGCCGCAATCGCATCTGCGCGCTTGGCGGCAATCAGCAAAATCGCCCCCTGTAAACCAGCGAGCATAGAGAGAAAGAGGTTGAGCAGGATAAAGGGATACGGGTCGAACCCCTTGTTGTTGAGCCAAAAGACGTTTACGCCAGCCCATACGACCATAAAACTTAGGAAAGCAAAGACAAAACTCCACGAACCCATCCGATTGCGAACGGAGTCGGCGGCCTTTTCACCACGGGTAAGTTCTGCGCCCGTGCGAACGCCGGGTAGCGGAGTCCACGGATTGTTCGGGTCGTACCATTCTTCGTCTTCGACCCCATCTGTCCACTCTGGGAACAATGGCTCCTTTTCGTCGGTCATTTCAGCATCTCCGCACGGGTCACAATGTTGATTCCTACGAGTTCTTCGAGTTGTTGTGGGCGATGACGGTGGTACGCCATAATCTGCTTGCCGATTTGGGTGGCAAACATAACTTCGGCCTTGGTTCCATTCGAGCCGGCCCAACCGGGCAGGAGAATCAAGCCATCGCACTCAAGTAATTGGCGATACGACTCGGCTTTGGAGAGCTCGGTTCCACCCTCAATGATTTCAGCAGGGCAGAAGATTTCGTGGGTGCGTCGCAGGGTAACAAGAGCCTCCTCGAATGAGGGAAGATTGTTGTGGGGTACGCCCGTTCTAGGTCCAGCAAGGTAATACGGCATTAGATAATGAGCAAGTCTCCCCAGCCACGCTTACCGTAAGCCGTTCCTACGCCAAAAGTCAACATACCGGCAGGTGAACCCTTGCCAGTTTGGTCGGTAAACCACTTTGAGCCACCGTCTTGTGCGGGGCATTGGAAGCAGGTTCGACCAGAACCCTCGGATGCGATGTAATGGTGAAAGTGGCCGCTAACCACTATGTCGGCTTCGGAAGCCTTTGTACGGCCCCTAATTTGCCCCAGAATCCACGATTCAATCTTGGCAATAGTTCCGCCACCATTACCCTTGCCGAACTGGTGTCCGTGCGCCAGAGTGACGATGATGCCACAAACGTTTAGGGTCATTGTGAGGTCTTCCTCAATCAAGCCCTCGAACTGCGGGAACGAGACATTTCCAAACCTCGCTGGGTTTCCAGCGCAGATTTCAGCAACGCCCTCAAATACGGACAAATCCATATTGTCGGTCCACGTTGTAAATGCTTTCCCCGAGGAGTTCCTGTTTTCTCCGTGGTTCCCCGGAACGGCGACCACAACGAGTGGAATCTCTGGGAAGTTGTCTACGCAGAGGTCTACGAAGCGAAGAATGAGGCGACGGGCGACTTTCTGCTGTTCCCGTGAATCCAAATCAACGGAAAACGCCTGCATCGCATAGTGGTTCGAGCAGTTTTCAACTAAATCGCCCATTCCGCAGCAATAGATGACTGATGGGCCACGACCAATCTTGATGAGCTCCTTGATTCGCTCAATGGCGGCATCCTGTGAGGCGATGATTCGCTCGACGGTCGCAGGAGTTCCACCGCCCTCCCCCTTTCCAAGTTGGAAGTCAGCAAAAAACGCCATAAATGCTCGTTCTTCTTTTGAGACTTCTCGCTTAGGGGTCTTTGCGGGCTTCTTCATTATCTCTTTGCAGAGAGCCTCGATATCAGCACGGTCGCCCTTTTCGGAACGGCGACGGATTTGAGCTCGGTAGTATCGCATCTTGGCGATTTCGCCACCACCGACATTGGAATCCCACGCGCGAATGTGGACAGAGCCGTCAACGATTTCGGTGAGGTTCGGGTCAAGACCCCAATCCTGAATCACCATATCCCAAAGTGCTTGGTCGGGTTCTGTGTCGGTCGCAGGGCTGTCTATATAGCCCTTAGAGCCGTCCCAGCGAATCTCTCGCTCGTATCCCTTAGTCAACGATTCACGCCTTGCTTGAGCGCGTTTGTTGGCTTCTACTTCAGCACTCTCAAATGACATATGAGTCCTTGTATTTAGTCACCTTTGGGCAACCGCATCCGTCTTTGAGGTGACGTGAAAGTGTTTTGTCGCTTAGGCGTTTTCCGTCGCTCGACGCAACGCGCGCAATCCAACCAATCGGCTTCTTTTCTTCGAGCCATCGGGAGAGTGTCTCTTGGTCTTCCTTGTCTAAAGAGTCAAAGAACTCAATAAAGCGACAAGTGCGTTCTGATTCCCGCTTTTCAGCATCGGCTAACGACATATCCAAACTGTAGCATCAGTTTGGAAACCAAATGTCTCTACTTTTGGGGAGACTTTTTGGCTACCTTTTTGGCGACCTGCTTGACGGGCTTAGTAGGCGACGAGGCGGCCTTCTTGTGCTTTTCAGCACTAGCAACCGGCTTCTTGGCGGGAGTCTTCTTTGGGGCTACCGCTTTCTTCACGGGGGTAGCCTTGCGAACGGCCTTGACTTCCTCAACGATTTCAGCATCGGTCGGTGCGATTACGTCAACAAACTCATCGGCGGCCTTGATGTTCGCCTCAATTTCCTCTTGCTTTACGAGTTGGGCGTAGTGGGCAACGACCTTTGGCTCAAGCGGTTCTACCCAGCCACGAGCCTCGACGTAAATCTTCCCTTGCCAACTCCAGTCATCGGATGAAACAAGTTCACCACGATTGTAGGTAACGCCGTTGATTGGAAAGCCACGGATAACTCGGTGTGTGTAACGCTTAGAAGTCATAGGGTCACAATATCACCACACAAAGCAAAAACCCCCCACCCGTGAGGGCAGGGGGCTTTCGCTGTGAACTACTGGGCTTAGATAATCGAAGACCAGAAGTAGCCGAGGTCGGCAGCAACGACCTTGTTGTCGAAGGCAATTTCACCCTCAACACGGTCGGCCTTGAGCTCTTCCATACGGAAGCGCGAGACACCGACAGTCGTTCCAAGACCACCCGAAACACCAGTCCACATAAAGGTGTAGCCAGCCGAGGGGGTCAGCAAACCGGGGTTAGGTGCGGAGTAGCACAGAAGAGCCGAGTTACCAGCAACGAACGCAAAGTTGTCGTTCGTTGGGCTGTTCGAGCCTTCGTTGGCGTTGTTGACAACGGCCTTGGCGACAAGCACACGGTCCACGCCGAACAGTTGTGCGAGCAACTCTTCAGTTACAATCGCACCGGCTTGGGTGTACTTGTAGCGGTCAATCAGCAGAGGGTGGTTCTTCAAGGTTTGGAAAACCTTGTAGCCCAAGACGAAAGTGTTGGGCTCGTAACCAGTGTTCTGCAGAATTGAAGCCTTGGCGATGTCCACCTGTGCGATGGGGTCCGAGGTGTAAGACGTTGGGTTGTTCACATAGTCAGACCAAACCGTACCTGCCTGAGCAGTGGTGGTCGTACCAGTGACGGTCGTTGACCAAACACCTGCGGCGAAGAAGTCGTTAGTCCACTGGACTTCCTTACGGAGAAGCAGACGTTGCGTAACGAACTGCGTAGCCTCCATATCGGGGTTCAATGGGTTGTCGGCGTTCGCACGGGTCTGGTCGCCAATGTCCTTGTGGAAAGCGTAAACGTCAGCCGAGTACGTTTCGGTCTGCAAGCCGTAGCCTGAACCAGCCGAAGCAGTACCGTCAGCACGACGCTGCGCCTCGTCACGGAACCAGTCTTCCTTGGTGTAGCGGAAGTAAAGGTCGGACTTCTTGTCCACCGGCACGACAGGGAAAACCCGGTCAGCGATGAAGTTGTTGGTGTTCTGCAAGTAAGCAACCGAGATGTTGGTCAAGATTGCGTCAATGTGAACGTTGTTTACGTTGGGCTGTGGCATAGTTCCTCAGTCCTTTCTAACTAAGCCGCACGGCCTGCGTTGTGGCAGGCGATAGCGGCAGTGATGTAGTCACCGGCGGCGGCGGAGCTCGAAAGAGCCGTACCAACAACGAAGTCGGTGGTGTCCGCAGGTGCGGTGTTCACCGAACCACCAGAGGAGTACGTGATGGTACTAGCAGCAGGGTTGGCAACCGTGAAGGTGTAAGAACCTGACGAACCACCAACGGCGGTAATCAGACCCTCAACGTTCAGCGAGCCGGAACCCGAGCCAGTGGCAACAATGCCCGTGACGATGGCAGTCTGACCAACCGTGAAAGCGGTGGTCGAGCTCGTGGTGTAAACCACCTGCGTACCACTGGCAACGGCGTTGGTGATGGTTGCGGTCTGGGTGGTTCCACCGATACCGAACTTCACCGAAACGGCCTGACCCGAAGCGTTGACCGTAATGGCATCGCCCACGCTTACAAGACCACCGGCAATAACCTTGGTGATACCCGAAATCGTGACTTCAGCCTCGTCAACACCCTCAACAACGCCAAGAGCGTTGTAGCGAACCTTAGGCGCGTTCTGAACAACACCCAGAGGGCGAGTCGAAGCGGCCGAAACGACACCAACGAGAGGTGCGTTCTGGTTCGAGCCGGGGTTAGCGGCACCAGTCAGGTAAACGAACGAGAACTGCGTCATAGGCGCAGAGGAGTTCGTGTTGGTCAACTGACCACCCATCGTCGAAACGTCAGGTGAGCAAGTCAACTTGAGTGCGTATGGATTTTGTTCCCAAGCCATTAGCGACCAGCCTTTTCATTGAGGTAAGAGGTGTAGAGGTCAGGGTTCGTCTGAGCAACCGACAACAGCGCGGCCTCGAACGATGGGGCAACGCCAGAGGCAACAGCAGCCTTAGCGAGCGATTCCATCTTCGAGTAAGCGTCGTCAGCGGCAGGTGCTTCGCTTGAACCGACTTCCTTGAAGACCACGTTGGACTCAAGCAGAGCGTTAGCAGAGTCGAGAGCCTTCACAACCTCGTTAGCGAGGGCGGTGTCGGTCTCGGCAAGGCGACGAAGCGCAGGGCCAAGAATGGTGGGGTCCGAGTTGAGGTGCGACCACTCGGCAGCCTTGATAACCGCAGCCTCATCAGCACGAGCCTCACGCTCGGCAATAAGGGCACGCTCACTAGCAGCAGCCTTGTAAAGAGCCTCTTCAGCAGCGGCCTTGCTCTCATCAAGCATCTTCTTGATGACAGCAGGCATAGCCTTGATAATCTCTTCTTCGCTCGCAACCTCGGGGATAACGACGACTTCAGCCGCCTTGAGTGTTTCACTCATTGTTTCCTCCTGTGGAGTTTGGACAACAGCAGGGGCGGTCGCCTCTACTGGTACTTCGATTACCTCGGTGGACTTCTCCACTTCGGCGGTGTGTCCATCGGCAAGAGCCTCCGGGCGCAGTTCGTCAAGAACGGCGGTCACATCGGATTGAGAGGCTGATTTCATAACGGCCCAACCATCGTGGAGGTGCGCCGGGCGGTCAACGCCCGACGTTTCCTTGATTGAGAGTCGCACTAGTTTGCGAGCCACATCTTCTCCTAAGAACTTTCACCATCGGAGAACCGATGGCCTTGACATCTGAAATCGTAGAGGCGATTTCCAAACTGTCAATGGTTGAACTCTTGGAGTGTGTTTTTTGCCTTTAGAAAGGGGAGTATTCGGGCTGTGCGAAGACAGGGCAGATGCTCTTGAACGAACACCACTTGTCACAAAGATTGTTTGGGGTAGGCGGAAAGAAGCCGAGCTCGTACCAGTTCTCAATCTTCCCCCACGCCTCTCGCACTCGCTTTTCTGCGTAGGCGATATCAGCATCGGTCACTTCGACCGTGAGGGTTTTGCCAAACTGAACGTAGAGGAGTCGAATCTGCTTTGGTCGCTCGCCCAAGACCTGCTCACAGAGGTAGGCGTAAATCTTTGAGGGAAGCAAAGCCGAAGCCTTGTATTTGTCTTGCGGCACTTTGCCCGTCTTGTAGTCAACAATCTCTAGTACGCCGTTGGCATCTCGGTCAAGGCGGTCAAGGATTCCTCGGAGTGTCCACCCACCCATATCCACATCCATTTGGATTTCGATGCCCTCGGAGGTGATTTGCGTGGGGTCTTCCATCGTGAAGTAGGTGCGGATGTATTTGGCAACGTCGCGCCCGAAGACTTGGATGCCCTGCTCGTCAATCCCCATCTCTTCGGCATACTCGGGGGTCACTAGACCTCGGAACATTTCTCGCATAAGGGCAAGGGTGTAGTCAACCGTGCGGAGCTCGGGCGTTTCAGCAGTTTGATTGAACATCTCTTCGAGGATGGCGTGGAAGACGGTTCCCCGATAGGTTTCCATCTTCTTCTTCTCGGGCAACTTGTCAATGCTCGAATATTGGTATTGCCGGGGGCAGGACTCAATCTGGTTTACTCGGCTTGGTGATACGCCGTAGGGCTTGGGGCCGAGCGTGACGGGGGTTGAGTTCATAGGTTCCACACTACCAAAGTGGTGTGACGATAGAAAGTAACTTGACTATGGTTTAGTCGTTAGGTAGAGTGTTGGGATGATTCTAGAAAACTCATCAAGCGAAGAGCCAATCAGCAGAGAAGAATCGCAAATCGCCCTCGCCTTTGCCTGTGGCGCAGCCCTCGCCATTCTTCATAACAACGCCGATATCCCTATGGGGAAGATTGACTTTGACATCCGAGAGACAATCATTAGGGGGCACGAAGTCTTGGGGCGAGAGCCAGACCCGAATACCAAGCAAGAGGTCTATCTAGAAACCGTTTGTAGTCTCATTACGAGAGGTGATATGAAGTTGGCCAATGAACTCATATGTGGCCTTGTATCTCTCGGACACTTCTCAACACAAGGGCTACACACTATGCCCGAGGTGGTGGCAGTTCCACACCCCGAGGACATAAGAATCCCCGAAGAGTGGCTCAACGAAAACTAGTCGAAGAGTGGCTTGAGCTCGTTGTATTCGGCTACCTCGGCAAAGGCCGCACTAATCGTTTCAGCAAGAACGATTGCGTCTTCCTTTGACCCGGCATAGACCGAGAAATCTTGGATTGGTGCGATGATTCCGCCAACGTTATCCTTGCGGATGACACGGAGTTCGCTTGGCCTCTCGGCATCTTCGGGTGTCCAAATGACGAACTCGTAAGCACCGTCTTTTGCTCGGACTTGTCCGAAGTCGAGGTCTTCCCAAGTAAGGGGCATTACTGCACAACCTCTTCTGCGAACTGCGTGAGGTGAACGAACTTGTCGAGTTGGGCGCGTAGCGATTCGTTCGACTCGCCAGCAATCGCAAGGGCGTGAATGAGTCGAGCTCGGTCGGCTTCTAGGGCATCGCTCTTTATCTGCAACTCATTAGCCTTTTCATAGAGGCTCAAGGCCGCGCTGATTAGGTTCCCGATGTCGGTAGCGTTGTAAGCATCCTGCGTAACGCCACGCCACACCTTGTCAGTAAGTTCGTGGATATTGGTTGAGGCCACGGTGTTCCCCTTTCGTTGACCCCACTATACCATACCTGCGTTGATTTACACCCCACCCATATATTTGAGTAGGTCTTTTAGGGGCGTTTCGGGTGTCGGGGCGTATTCCACCTCGGTTACAAACTCGCAATCAGCACAGACGATTTGGATAAAGCCGTTCTCAATTTTGCGAACTCGCCAATCGTGGATACAGGTTCGCCTATCGCCGTTGTTGACTATTTTTATTTGCCTCGTAAGGGGGTCACGGGCGATTCGACGTTGACGCTCTAGGCGGCTGATTATGGCGTGAACCGTTGATTTACTACTTACTTCGATTGCCTTGCCAATGGAAGCATATGAGGGCGGGAATCCATACTTCTCCCAATACCAGTTGATATAGCGAACAACTTTGTCATCTCTCTCACGGATTTCCTCGTAAGTGAGGGGGGTCCGAGGCGGTTGCCATTGTCGCATCACCCCACTCTAGCACTAGGAATAACGCTTGTTTAGATTCTCCTGTACCGCTTGACCCAAGATTTCCTCGATAAGCGTTTCAGCAAGTGCCTCTGATTTGGAATATGCCGCAAGCCTCCCGGCGGCAATATTGAAAGCCATCCGATAAAGGTCACGCTCTTGTTCCATTTCAGCAAGGGATTCCACAAGTGCCTGATTGGTTATCCCGGCGGCGTGGAGGCTCTTGGAGACAATGGTGGCGTTCTCCGTTTGTGCGGTAAGGGATTGGGAGAGCTCCTCGATGACCCTTAGTTTGGATTTACGGCTCACTGGGCGACTTTCCGATACTTGTCAGGGATTGGGCCGTTGTAGGGCGCACCGTTGTATTCCGAGGTAAACGGGAACCGAGCTCCGCACGGGATACACATCACATATGTCTTTGCCCCAGCGTTCATAAGAATCCACTTATGCTTGTTGTCTACGCATCCCGCCATTTCGCCCTCTCGCTGATTGTTTTGCGAAAGAACGCTACTGCACTATCGGCTTCCTTGCGAGTGTTGAAGTCTTTGGTCTTGATAACGAGGTGATAGGTTCCGTCGCCATCGTGGATAGTCTCAATGAAATATCCGTAGCCGAGCCAAAAGTCTACTTTTTTAGCCACTTCGCCCACCACTTCTTCTCAATGGGCTTCTTGCGAGATTCGTAAACGTCTTCTCGCCACGTTGCCCACTTCTCTTTGGCCGTGATGCTCGGTCGCACTTGCTTCATTGGCTCTCCCTTTGGTGAATCTCAACGATTCCTGCGATTACCCAGTTCACTACGGGAACCGCTACGGCATTACCCATCTCCTTGTACCGATTGGTGTCGGAGTTGATGTTTGTCCACCCACGAGGAAAGCCCTGTAGCGACTCGCACTCCTCTGGCGTGATTCGACGTACTCTCGTTTCAGCACTACGGACTGGAACGTTTCCGCCACCCGTTCCCATAAAAGCAAGGAGAGTCGGGGATACGGCTTCGTGGACTCGCATTTCACCAGTACGGCGATTTGCTTCATAGACCGTGTTGTTATCTAGCGTGGACACTGACAATCCCCTCGATTACCCAATCAACAACTGGAACTGCAACTGCGTTCCCCATTTGCTTGTAGCGATAGCGGTCAATCTGCCCGTTGTCAGTCCACCCAATCGGAAAGCCTTGTAACGCCTCGTACTCGCTAGGCGTGAGTCGGCGTAGTTGGGGCTTGGTGGCAAACACTTGGGCGTGGTGGCTCTGCACACTCGGTTGGTGTGCTGAAACCGTGCCAGAAACCTCTACGGGCGTGGCACTAAAGGTATTTGCCTTGGCATCCTCACGGATTGAGTAGGCAAGTGCGTCAGCCACGGTTCTGAATACCCACGATTCCGGCGATTACCCACTCCACGACTGGTATGGCGACCGCATTACCCATCTGCTTGTATCGGTGCGTGTTGGCTTGTTCCTTGCCATCAGCACGGAGAAGAGTGTGGTTGTCGGGGAAACCCTGTAGTCGCTCGCACTCCATTGGGGTAAGGCGACGAACGACCGACTCGGTACGAACGGCGGGATATCCCTGTCCGGGCTTGCCACCGCCCGTTGCGAGTGCGTTCGTCACGTCAACCTCTCGGATTTCGGCGCGCTGATTCTCGACCACCGCTTTAGGGGTGAGGATGTTGTGTCGGTTGTTATCCACAGTTCTTGCCACCGCATCCGTTCGGTACACACGATATGGCTGTGGCATTTCGGGCCACGGCGTTAGCGAACCCACTTCGGAGTTGTTCTCCATTTCAGCACCAGCGCTTTCTTCTATAAGGATGAGATGGCGATTGTTGTCAACCGTTCTCGTTGGGGTATCCGTGCGATAGACCATATTTGCTTGACCCATTTCGGGCCACGGGGTCAAGTTGCCCGTTGGGGTTGCCTCTACATCGTAAAACGTTGCGAGTTGGTTATCGCCCATATGAGCTCGGAGGGTTGGGGCTATTTCAGCAGGGTCGTGACCCTCGATTCGACTCAACGCACCCGGCTCAAAGACTTGAGGGTTCTGGGGAACCATAACCGAAGCACCGCCCGTAGCCGTAAGGGTGTACGAGGGGTCGCCCGGATTTCCGATGCCCAAACCGTTCTGCTTCTTCTCTAGGCCGCGCCCGTCTTGGATTGGAATTGGCTCACTCATCTTCGCCCGTTTCAGCAAAGGTCGTGTGGACAGAAACCATTGGGATTCCAAGGCCGATGAAGTCACTCCCACTCGCCGTGACGGTCGGGGCGATACCCTCTCCGTACATTGAGTTGACTCGACGTTCTACGACTACGTTCGCACCGGCTCGCTTGAAGTCGGTGGCAGTTAGCGTTCCGAATGGGGGCGAATCAGCATACCCACTAAAGTTCCCACCCGAATAAGCCGATTGCTCGACAACAATAAAGTCCTCTTGGCTCATAGATGCCCGAAGCGTGTTTAGCCCCTCGGCGTATTGGGCGAAGTCACTCTTAGAAAAAGGGATGGTCGAGCTCTCGTCAGCGACGGGCTCTCCCTCCTCTAACGGCTCAAACGCATATGGCGTGTTATTGCTACCCGTTGAGGCGAGCAAAGTGGTTGACGTTTCAGCAACTCGCAAGTCGCCGCGCTGGTTCTGCGTGACTACTGCGGGTCGGGCGTGTAGCCCTCGGCCTGCTTCTCCAAGGCTGTCTGTAGTGCTACTGGCAAGGTCTTCCCACGCCGCTTCGCTCTCGCCAGAATCCCCGCACACGCTTTCGCGCTCAAATAATACTTCTGTGGCACTTCGCCAGTCTCCAGCACGTCGGCCAACGATGAAGACGCGCCGCCTGCGCTGGGGAACTCCGAAGTATTGAGCATCCAACACCCGCCAACTGACGCCGTACCCGAGTTCGACCAACGTGGCGACAACGCTTCCCATATCTGCCCCTCCGTTACTGGAAAGAAGACCGGGGACGTTTTCGAGGACGAACCACTCTGGTTGGACTTCTTCGATGATGCGCGCGACTTCGTAGAAGAGGCCGCTTCTCTTTCCAGCCAGCCCTGCACGTCTTCCGGCAACGGAAAGGTCTTGGCAGGGGAATCCTCCGACAAGGATTCCGTTTCGTGGAACAAAGCCTGCTGAAATAAGTTGCTCACCTGTTACCTCCGTAACATCGTTGAATAGTTGGGTGTCTGGGAACTGCTTTGCCAAAACCGCTTGCGCGTGTTTGTCAATCTCTACTGCCGCCACGACTTTCACGCCGTTGCGTTCGAGAGCAAGGTCGAAACCCCCCACGCCCGCAAAGAGAGAAACCGCAGTCATCTGATTGGTTTCGTTTGCCATAGGACACATCATAACTGATGCGCTATAGCCGTGCAGGGTATTTCAGCAGGAAAAGTTCCTAGCCGGTACAACCGTCTTCCCACTCGGGGGCAAAGCCTCCGTTGTGCTTCCAATACCAAACGGCAACGGCACTTTGCTCTTGGGGAGTGGCGTAATTGGCATCCATTATGGATAGACCGATTTCCTTAGCCCCGTATTGCCAAATGTAGGGCAGGAATTGGTATAGACCCTCCGCCCCCGAATACTGGTTCGTGTCGTTGGGGTGATTACGGCTCTCGACGTAGCGGATACAAGCGAACGTCACTTGGGCCGCCATAGGCAGAGCTCGGGTCGGGTCATCTGCCGTGGGCTGATACGCCGTTGGGTCGTACCTCCACGTCTGCCACAAGGATTCCCCGATTGTGTAGGAATCCCTAGTCACAAAGGCGTGAGCCGTGCGGTGAGCCACTATGGGCGATTTCACCACGGCCTTTACCTTGGCAACGTGCGGCGTGAGGGTCTTGGGTGCGTGAATGACGGGGGCTACGAAACCGCTTGGTTCCGAGTTCGTCATCGGCCCCAACGCCCCAGCCGAGGCGATGATGGTGATGTATTTGGGTGTCGCACTCTGTACGGTGTGGGCGTGTGGATGGCTTGATGCCGCGCCGACACTAAGAGCGATGATTAGAGCAACACCTCTAATCGGACCCCTCACCGAACTTCCGAGGTCGAGGGATAGGACACACTTCTACTTACGTTGATGGCGTTCATAACGACCACCTTTCTTGGGTAGCCTCGTCAAACGAGGATATACAAGTTTACCCGAGTGTGACATCCCCGGCAAGTATCAACTGATATAGCCTCATCTATCAGGGATTTTGGTGATTTATCAAGGAATGACTTGCTTATGTCACTAAACCCTAGTAGAGTAGTTTATGTAGTAACCGCAGTCGCCTGATGTAAAGACCCCACGAGGAAGTGGTCGTCGGGGGCTGCGGAAGCAGTAACTCTCTATGCCGTAGGGCATCGGGGGGGAACGGG
>Ga0208875_1000206_pt1 | contig 23018 bp, 43 predicted proteins | sample CryBogCBH25Aug08_FD_184612 | JGI IMG/M metagenome (GOLD analysis project Ga0208875, IMG submission 184612) | Freshwater microbial communities from Crystal Bog, Wisconsin, USA - CBH25Aug08 (SPAdes) (version 2) | ecosystem: Environmental > Aquatic > Freshwater > Lake | place: Crystal Bog...
GCATTAAAAGTATTTACTAATGTAGATGAAGCAGAAAAGGCAATGTTACAGTTGCCACAAGTAGATTGCCCTTTAGTGCATCATTTTGGGCCTAATCTATGTATTAGAGAAGTATTTATGCCAAAAGGCACAATGGCAGTTGGCCATAAACAGAAGTTTAAACACATGAACGTATTGCTTAAAGGCAAAGTTATGATGTTAAACGATGATGGTAGCACAAAGATATTAGAAGCACCTTTTATATTTGAAGGTGAGCCTGGCAGAAAAATAGGCTATGTTTTAGAAGATATGGTATGGCAAAACATATATGCTACCGACTTAAAAGACTCTAATGATGTTGAAGAGTTTTTTGTAGAAAAAAGCGAAAATTGGCAAAATGACCATAATGTTAAGCTATCTATTGAAAAGGTAGCAAAAGAAGCTGATAGAAATGACTATCAAAAGCTTTTAAAAGAATGTGGAATTTCACATGAAATAGCTAAAGAACAGTCTGAAAATGAAGAAGATCAAATTTCAGTATTTAGCAATATAGTTCGTGTTGCAGATTCAGCAATTGAAGGAAAAGGCTTATTTTTAACATCACCTATAAAAAAAGATGATGTGATATGCCAAGCTAGGATTCAAGGCAAAAGAACACAAGCAGGTAGATTTACAAATCACTCTGTGTTTCCAAATGCCAAAATGGTATTATTGCCAAATAACGATATAGATTTAGTAGCAATTAGAGATATTGATGGGTGTAAAGGTGGTAGTTTAGGGGAAGAAATAACCATAGATTACCGACAAGCTTTGTCTTTATCAGGTATTAATTTTAAAGGAAATGTATTATGTCAGCAATAGCAACCGCCATAGTTGGATCAGCAGTCATTGGAGCAGTAGGCGCTAATAGTGCAGCCGATACTCAAGCCCAAGCAGCTCAAAATGCACAAGCTCAACAGCTTGCAATGTTCAACACGCAAAATGCTCAACAAGCTCCATATAGAGCAGCAGGATATAATACTTTAAATACCATTGGTTCATTGGGTTCAGGTCAATACCAACAATATGACGCTAGTGGAAATCCTATCGGAACAGCTACAGGTTCAGGATATCTTACACATCAATTTAATAATCAGGATTTAAACGCTAATTTAGCCCCTAATTACGCATTTCAATTAGGTCAAGGACAACAAGCATTAAGTAATCAACAAAATGCTTTAGGTGGCCTTGTAGGTGGCAATTCTTTAATGGCTATGCAAAATTACACACAAAACACAGCGCAAAATGCTTATCAAAACGCATTTTCTAATTATCAAACACAACGTGGCAATATTTATAACACATTAGCTTCTATTGCAGGATTAGGACAATCTGCTCAACAATCTACAGGACAATTAGCTTCTAATACTGCTAATTCTATTAGTTCACTTGGTGTAGGTGCTGCAAATGCTCAAGCCGCAGGAACTGTTGGAACAGCTAATGCTATTGGTGGCGGATTAAGTAGTTTAGGTAATTATGGTTACATGAATCAATTATTAGGTCAAAATTCAACAATAAATCCATATAGTCAATTACCAACATATCCTGGCTCTACTTCATCAACACCTACATCATATTATTCAGGATAGGTATAAATTATGGCAGACTTTAGCGTATCAGACGTAGCATCAAAAATTAAAGCACCTGAAGGCATATCATTAGGCGATATGATGAATATGGCTATTGGCGCTCAAAAATTTAAACAAGCGCAACAAATAAATCCATTATTACTTCGTGAAGAAGAAGCTAAAACTACTGAAGCAGAAGAAACATTACAACCTAAAATTACACAAAAAAAGGCAGAATCAGAAACTGCTGTTTATGGTGCTAATACTGCACACCTTAAAAATATTCTTGATGCTACAACAAATGGCATACAACAAATACAAATATTACAAGCTAAAAAAGATGAAAAAGGCAATCCTATTGCAACACCTAAAGATGTTGAAGATATGCTTACAAAAACAATTAATAGTTCAAATCAATTTTTAACACCTGAAGATAAAAAAGCTGCAATTGCTCAAGCATTACAAGGTTTAGACCCAAATGCTTCACCAACTGATGTGCAATTATTTTTAGCACAAAAACATTTATCTACTTTATCAGCACAAGCTGAAGCAGAAAAAAGATATCCAGCTGCTTATGCTTTAGATACAGGTGGAAAAACACAATATGTTCAATCAGGTAATAAATTGCTTACAGGGGTTCAACCAGGAACGCCTCAAGGCCCAGCAACTCCTAAAACTCTTGCGCCACAAACATATACAACACCAACAGGCGCACCAGGTATTATAGGTGGCGCAGCAGGAAATGTTCCACAAGAAATGACAAGTCAATTTCAAAATGCAGGTGGAATTAATATTGCTCCTGGTGAAACTTATGAAGGTTATAAATCTAGAGTTAATAGATTGACTACATTGCCTACAACAGCTAAAACTGCATTAAATTCAGCAAATGTTGATTCTATACCTAACATGGTTTATAACAATAATAAAGTTTTACAATTATTAGATAAAAAGAATTTAGATATTGGCCCTGTTCAAAAAGCTATTGCAGAAAAAACAGGTGGAGCAGGTTTAAATTCAGATCAACAATTAATTCAAAAATATCTTGAACAACGTATTAGACTTGAAGCAGCAAGAACAAATCAAGATCAAGATTCACAAAGAACAGCATTTGGTAATTTTGGAACATCAAAAGATGCTTTAAGAGAAATTATTTACAATGATAAAGGCAGATTAGCTGCACAAAAGCTATATCATCAAGGTATATTAAATAATCAAGGCAATCCAAATAAACCTAATTTAAATGCTATTAATAAATTTGATAATGAATTTTCACAAATTGCAAATGATCCAAATTTAACTCATTTACTTGGAGTTATTGGCGATAAAGAAAATAAAGAAGATTTAAAAAAATCTGAATTAGATCATCTTAAAAAACAATTTGGTAATTTAACAAAAGATCAATTTAATGATTTAATGACTAAAGCTCAAAATTTAAAAAATTTTTCACTTGGAAATAAATAATGCCAATAATCGCAGACGATTTATATAGCATTATTAAAAACCCAGAAGATTCTGAAATTCAATCTAATGTAACTCCTATTACAGCAGATTCTTTATTTGATGCTATGCACGAAAAAGAAATTAAAGAAACGCCAAAAGAAAAAATGAGTTGGTTAGATGTTGCGGCTCAATCAAGACAAAATTTTATTCCTAGTGGTATTAATATGGCTAAAAATTTAGGAACTGCTGTAATACATCCATTAGAAACAGCAGGTGGAGTATTAAATTTAGCCGCAGGTGGATTGCATAATATTATGCCTGAAGATGTGGCAAAATGGATTGATTCTTCAGTTCATGCAACACCTGAAGAAACTCATAAAGCTGTAGAAACTGCAAATGCTGTAGGTAAATTTTATAAAGAAAGATATGGAAGTGGTGAAGGATTTAAACAAGCTTTAGCTAGCGATCCTGTAGGTGTTTTAGGTGATCTTTCTGCTGTTTTATCAGGTGGTGAAACTATTGCATCAAAAGTTCCTGGTCTTGAATCTACCGCAAATGCTTTAGGAAAGACTGCTGAAGCTACAAACCCAATCACATTGCCATTTAGGGCAGTTTCTGCTGTTGGGAAACCTGCATTAGGTTTACTTACAGGAACAGGTGAAGATACTATTAAAGCGGCTGCAAAAGCTGGTTATGATAAAGATCCTATGTTTTGGAAACATCTTACAGGCGAAGGCGATAAAAACGAACCACTTGATAATGCAAGGTGGAATTTAAATCAAATGAAACAAAATAAATCTAATGAATATCGTTCAGGAATGATTGATATTTCAAAAGATAAATCTGTTTTAGATTTTAATGACATTGATAAATCATTAGATAATGTTAAAAATTCAATTTCATTTAAAGGCATTAGCAAAAATGATAGTGCTATGAAAACATTTAATGAAATAGAAAATGAAATTCAAAAATGGAAAAATTTAGATTCTACTGAATATCATACTCCTGAAGGATTAGACGCATTAAAACAAAGAATAAATGGTGTTATTGAAGGCATACCTCATACAGATAAAAATTCTTTAAGGGTAGGTCATGAAATTTATAATTCAGTTAAAAAAACTATTTCAGATCAAGCACCTACTTATTCAAATGTAATGAAAGATTATTCAGAAGCTTCAGATCAAATTAATGAAATAGAAAAAGCTTTGTCTATTGGTGATAGAGTTTCATCTGATAGCGCATTAAAAAGATTACAAAGCATTACTAGAAACAATGTAAATACAAATTACGGAACTAGAATAAGTCTTGCTGAACAACTTGAAAGAGAAGGCGGTAAGAAATTTATAAGTGGTTTATATGGACAAGCTTTAAATTCTAATACTGCAAGAGGAATGGCAGGTCATGTTGAAGGCCTTACTACTGCGGCTGGATTTTTAAATCCTACTGCATGGGGTGCAATTCCATTACAAACACCATCTTTAGTGGGTAAAGCTTTATATGGTGGCGGTAGAGTTGCTAAAGGAATAACTAATATTACTGATTTGCCAGGTAAATATACCAAAGGAATATTAGGTGTAAATACAACTAGATTAAATACATTATCTAGTATTTTAAATGCAGCAAATAAATCAATAGATGAGGAACAATAATGTCAGTCAATTTATCCCCAGTCGGCAACGGAGTAAGCTTTTTAGGTACAACAGGCCTACCTCTATCAGGTGGCAAGATATATACCTATCAAGCAGGTTCATCAACGCCATTAGCTACTTATACAGACGTTAATGGAACTACAGCCAATACAAACCCAATTGTTTTAGGAACAGATGGTAGAACGCCTAGCGAAATTTGGCTAACTTATGGCTATAACTATAAATTTGTATTGCAAGATGCGGTAAGCACAACAATTGCCACTTATGACAACTTATATGGCATTTTAGGCACAATTCCTGCTTCAGGTTCTACATTACCTTCAGGCTGTATTATTTTATGGTCAGGCGCTGTTGGTTCAATTCCTAGTGGCTATGTAATTTGTGACGGAACAAACGGAACACCTGATTTAAGAAATAAATTTGTTGTTGGTGCTGGTAATACTTATTCAGTTAATCAAACCGGCGGTAGTGCTGATGCAATTGTGGTATCTCATACACATACAGCAACTTCAGTAGTTACTGACCCTGGTCACTTTCATTCATATAACTATCCTACTACAGGTAATTCTTATGGTTCTAATAGTGGTGGTTTAACTCCAGGCACAGTTGCAACAAATACAACAACAGCAACTACAGGCGTTACAGTTGCTACAACTAACGCATCAACAGGTGTAAGTGGCACAAATGCTAACTTACCACCTTACTATGCTTTAGCATACATAATGAAGACATAAAATTATGAAACATAATTTAGAAGATGTAGACCACAGATTAAGCACTCACGAACAAGTTTGTGCTTTGCGTTATGAAGCAATTAATGCAAGATTAAAGCGTCTAGAACAAATATTACTTGGTGCTGTAGGCGCAGTTTTGTTATTATTATTAAGTAATCTTTTAAAATAAGGAGTTTATATGCAATTAATTAAAGATTTATGGGCTGTTGTTCAGTCAGTATTACAAGTAATTAAAACATTAGTAGGTTATGTAAGAGCAATTATTTTGGCTGTGGAAACACTTATTGGCAAAATTGCTCATAAGAAAGCAGAAGTTGCAGCACCTGTTGCTCAACCTGTAGAATCTACAACACCTGCTGTTCCTGCACCTGTAACCAATGAAAATGGCGCTACAACAACTGTAGCTCAATAATGGATTTTTCTAAAATAACGTCAATGTTATTTCCTGTAATCATTTCAGCGATTGCATGGCTTTTATCGTCTATGACTTCTATGCAAAACGATTTAATTGACATTAAATCTAAAATGCCTGCTTTAATAACATCACAAGGCGTTCCAACAGATAGTCCGTTATCTGCTGCAGAAAGAGTTAAAATGAAAGAGGAGTTAAACAAAGAAATATCAGAACTTAATGTTCGTATCCGTATTTTAGAAGAACACGAGAAAAGAAAATGAATTGGTTATTACAAATAGCGCCAACAGTTGCTAGTGCATTAGGTGGCCCATTAGCAGGTTTAGCTGTAACTGTATTATCTAAAGCTTTAAATGTAGCGCCACATGAAGTCAATGACATAATTCAGTCTAATAAACTTAATGCAGATCAAATTGCTCAAGTTAAAGTTGCAGAAATAGAGTTACAACGTCAAGCTCAAGAGTTAGGATTAGACTTTGCTAAAATAGAAGTTGCTGACTCTGTATCTGCTCGCAATATGGAAATGACTACAAAGTCAAACATTCCAGCAATATTGGCCGCTATTACAACTATTGGATTTTTTGGAATACTTACTTTGTTATTCTTTAATAAAGTTGATCCTACCAATAACGCTTTAATGATTATGTTAGGTTCTTTAGGAACTGCATGGACTGGCGTTATATCATTTTACTTTGGCTCATCTCATGGCAGTCAATTAAAAGATCAAATGCTTTATCATTCAACACCTGAAAAATTAAGCGAAGAATGAATATAACCGAACATTTTACATTTGAGGAACTTTACGCATCAGAAATAGCGGATCGTAACCATATAGACAATACACCGACTGATCCTCAAGTATTAGATAACCTTAAAACATTAGCTTTGAACCTTGAAAGCGTCAGGAGATTACTTGGCCATCCTATTCATATTAATAGCGCTTATCGTTGCCTACTTGTTAATGGAATGTTGGGAAGTAAACCAACGTCTGCTCACGTTAGGGGGTTGGCTGCTGACATTATTTGCCCTGCTTTTGGTAGCCCTGTGGATATTGTCAACGCTATTATTTCTAGTGGTATTCAATACGATCAAGTTATTTTGGAGTATGATAGATGGTGTCATATTGGATTTGCAGAAGAAGGCAAAGAGCCAAGATTAGAACAATTAATTATTGATAAAGAAGGAACTAGACGTTATGGCAACTAAACCTACATATAAAGCAGAGAAACCAGCTATTCGTAGCGAATCTAAAGACTATATTGTTAAAAGAGTAAATGGTCTTGAAGAAGAATTAAAAAGACATGAAAAAATGGACTTATTAAAAGCTCATCCACTTCCTAATATGCGTAAAAAATGAAACAAGATCATTTTGACGCTATGGTGGGATTTGTGACTGTGATGTGTTTAGTGTGTATTCTTGGAAGCTTCCTACAAGGTTGCCTCCAAGCATACGAATACGCATTATGTTACTTGCGTTAATTACTTATTCATTACATACATTGTAACTTCAAAGCCAAATCTCATTTCTTGAGCAGCTGGTTTAGTCCACATAATTATTCCTTAATATAATGCAAGCAAAATAGCTTGTATATAAAATTATGTTCTTTTATATAAACAAAACCATCAGTAAAATCATTATTTATCTTTAAGCCTATCTGCAACCAATAAAGCATATCCAGCAATATCATCCCAATGATCTGCATGGTCATGGTTACCATAAATAATACGACTTAATTTAACTAAAATCATGTGTATGGCTTCTTTCTTATCAGCTTCCATGTTTTGATAAGCATTTAGGCCTATTAAATGTTCCATGATTTCTTGAATCCACATAGCTTTTATTTCAAAATCGCCATGCGTTACTTCTCTATTTTCTAATATTTGATCTACTTCCATAACTTCCTCCATTAAAGTTTTCTGATTTCAAACCCATATACTTTGCATACTTCTACTGCTAATTTATAAAATTCAAGCTTATGCTCATCATAATGCTCGTATTTTCTACAATGATATAAAGCTAGGTGGATCATTTCATGCAATATAGTTTCAGATAATATTCTGAACTTTTTACAATAACTACTGGATATTTCTATTTTTAATGGGTCTGCATGAAAATAACCACATACCCTTTTATCTTTAATGACTTTCCATTCAATAGCACTTGCGCTTGGCAAAGCATATTTATCGAATGGTGGCAATTTAGCAAACGTAGTATAAAGTTTAGCTAAATATTCAGGGGTAAGCAAAGACATAATAATTCCCCTAATTAGTTAATATTAACCTTTCCAGCTAACCCATTCTGATTTATCCGAATTTTCAAAAGATACATCCACATTTACAGGCATTGAAAAAGTAATGCCGTGATAAGGGTGGGTTATCCATAAAGCTTGTCTAGGGGGTTCAAAGCCAAAATTGTTGCTGTAGGCATATTCACAATACCCTTTTAGCGATCCATTTACAATAAGTCGTTCTAATTGTATTAGTTGATGAAAATGACCAATTATCATAGTGTCATATTCCATATCTATTTGAGCGTTTCTTGATCGTTTCTTATGGTCGCCTCTAATAATAGGCCCTAAAGCTCCAATAACGCCATCTCCGCCACGAAATTGATCGCCATGGGTTAATAGATACTTATGATTATAAATCGCGTATAGGGCGTCAGGGCCATCAGGAATATGGAACGATACTCGGCTATCAGATTCAAAGTGTTTAGCTAGGAATTGATAGGTTAGCCAGTCAAAAGAAGTGAAGTTTCTGCCCTTATTTCGTATTTTATGGGTATTTCTACCATGGTTACCACCTACACATGGCACAAACACCTTCCCAAAATGATCAGCAAGCGTTTCTATGCACCAAATAAGGACACCGAATAAGTCTATAACCACAGGCATAATTTCTGCGTCATTGGTAGCCATAAGTTCCTCATGTATATCGCCTGACACCATATCACCGCCTAATGCAAATACAATGCCTGGATACTTTGGATTAACCATGTGATTGTTTAATAGATCAATAGCTACTTCAATCATCTTTTTAGCACGTTTGTGGGCTATTTTCATGTTATATGAATTGACGTTATTAACTTGATTAGGGTCTACGTTTTCCCCCCAATGCCAATCAGATGCAAATAATGTAGGAACGCCAGGTGCAGATTTACTTGAACTGGGCTTTAGTAACCAACTTGGTGGCGATGGCTTCTTTTCTGCCATTTTAAGAATTTTAGTCTTAACATAATTCTCACTTAATACATCACGATTGAATGAAGCTATTTGTGCTTCTAGGGTTCTTATTTTATCTTTTAAGGCTACTTCAGGTGGGAGTTGTGTTTCAGGTGGTAAAGCTGTATATAGATTTGCTAACTTTGCTGCTTTTAATCTTCCTTGTAAACAAGCTCGTTTAATACCTAACAGCTCTGCGGCTTTAGTTTCGCTACCTGTTTTATTAAAAGCTTCAACTGCCTCTAATAATTGTTCGCGATTTAATGGCATACATGACTCCTAAACAGAAGTTCAATTATAAAAAAAGCGCCAAACAATAAACCTAGACCACCTAAAATAATTAAAACTTTTACTACAAAGTCTGTTATTTCTTCCATTGGTTTTCCTTATGTTTAATTTCAATAAATTTGACATTCTTTAGCAAATTTGTTTCGCCGTCAAATATTAATTGCAAATTGCATCCTCTTTGACGTTCTTTATTGTTAGCAGATATAAAACTTGCATAACCTTTTTTACCACGATAAACATAATAATCTAGGGTAATATCAGGTTGCGGTTCTTTTGTTTTTGTTTCTTTTATCATAGATTGAATATCTAATCCATTAAGCTGTTTGGTATATAACTCAATATTGAGCATATTTTGTTTCCTCCATTTTGTAGAAAATCATGTGCGACCATTGAACAGTCTTTTTTAATTTGAACCATGATTGAGGTTTTGAGATTGAATTATCGTGAAAGTTAGTTGCGCCTTTAGAATAATCAGGCTCTAACTTGTGCATGATGCGCCATGCAAGATCAAGGTAGTATGGATCAATCTTTTTTTGTTCAGGTGGTTTTATTTTTCCATACCAAGAAAACTGATAAGGTTTTCTCATTTCATTACACACCTGATTTGGATCAAAGTCAGCACGTCGATAGAGAACATAGCCAACGCCAATTTGAGCCTCACGCGTTTCAGTAGCAGAACTACTTTCCATAAAAATGGTTTGCGCAAGACAAAGTAACGCCTGGTCGATCATAAATGACCCCCCTGTGTTATTGCCAAGTTGTATTATACCATTTTTCAATTATTGCCTAGCTTCCATAAGTTTGACTTCTTCCGCTACTTCATCTAGGAACGCTTTTACTTCTTTTTCCATTTCATCAATAAAAGCATTGTCACGCATCATGCGCTTTAAAAAATGACGTGATCCTTCAGGCATACGACTATCATAGCTAAAGAAGTCACACCATTGAGCTCCTGTGCAGGCCATTTGTGCCATCATTTGAATTTTATACTTCGTTGGTGGTTCATTAGCTTTAATATAAGACCAATGCGTAGCACTATTAGAATTTTTTATTTCCAACAAATTATATGTGCCATCATTGTTTTTAATAATGCCATCAGGTGAGCAACCAAACCATTCAATTGATTTATGTTTGACAAATGGAACTTCCTCTACAAAAGTTTCGGTTAGCAATTCGTATGCTTGACGTGCTTTCGGTTCTTCTTCTGTGCCACGCATCATTGCTTCATTTTTATATGATTCCTCAACAACGCCTGTGACTCGTTGAATAGCCAACTCAATTAAATAATTTTGTCGGCTAGCGCTTGGGCCTGTTTTAGTTTTAGCCATAATATCGGCAACTCGTGATGCAGTAACATGGCCTAATCTTAATTGTAGCCATTCAGGTGTTCCTTGTATAATGTCAGACATTATTTGTTCCCTCCAATTTATATTCAGCTACCACACAAACTTCTTTAAATTTATTTTTAACTTTTTTATTTGTGGTTGTTATGTCGTAACCTTTTTTGCGTAAGTTAAAAATAGTATCGGCTAATCTATATATGCCTAATTGAGTCCATGCTTTTAATGGATCAATCTTGCCATGCTTTTCTAAATACTCGGTTAAGCGTTCTTGTTGGTTCATATTATTCCCCTAGTTCAAGTTTACGATCAGATAAATACTTCTTTAACTTTGCTAATGATGCCTGGTCAAAGTTTGCGTGTTGTTTATATATAGCCATTAATTCCTCAACTGATTCAGCTTTATTAATTTCTTTAATAGCTTCTTCTAATTCATCTTGGGTTGTAGGTTCAGATTGTGGTAAATCCTCACCAGCATATATATAAAGACCAATACCATGTAATGCAATTGCTTTGGCTAAACAACGCTGCATAGCTGTATTAACTGCCATAGCGTCAGGATTCATTACAGCTTTATTCTTGTAATCTAATACAGGAAGTTGAGCTGTCATTGTTTTGCCAAAAGCTGTCACAGAACAAAACACCATTAAAGTATCGCCAAATTGACGTGGCTCTTTATATTCCCATGTAGCTGTTGGATCATTAGTTAATAATTGATCTACTGCCCAGGCCCATGAAAGATACGTTAAATTGCCTTTCTTTTCTGTATGGTCATTAACATTAATCTTTTTTAATTCATTAAAAGTAATCATCTACCACTCCTTAATTGTTTAGCTAATTGAACTGCTTTTTTAAATCTAAATCCTTTGTAATACAAAAATATAACATCCCTAATATAGTTAATCATAGAAAGTCCCCATGTGAATGGCCCATATCATACATTTGGTCAAAAGGGCCTTGATAAACATTGGCTTCATTTAACTTTTTTTCTGTAATACCCATCGCTTCCTCAAAAAAGGCATTACTTATAGACTTGGCAAAAAGATTAACGCTAATCATATCGCCACGTTCATTAGCCCAATATAAAGCACGAATCGTGCCAGCTAGCTGTTCCATGTCCATGTGGGCTAAAACTTCTACTGGGTCAGTATCAATTAAATCTTCTGCATATTCTTGTTGGATAGTCATATTAAGCTCCGAAATGTTTGCAAAGTATTGGATATAAGAAGTAGAGCCATAAAGCTCCATATAGATATACTGCTAGAACCGTAACAATCATGCCTTTTGTTTTCATATTTCCTCCATAAATTTAAAAACTACAGTTGCATTATTAACTATTTGTTATTATGATGTCAACAACTATTTAACAAAAAGTTATAGGAAAAAACATGACAGATAGCGAAATTATTGACTTTTATGGCGGTTCTAAAGCCCTTTGTAAGCGCTTGGGCTGGTCTGGAATTAGCCAGGAAATTAAGGTTTATCAATGGAAAAAGCGAGGTATTCCAGCCAAAATCAAGCTTCAATACCCTGAAATATTCTTAAAACGTAAATTTAAACAATAGAGGATATATGCACTATTTTCAACATAATATAGCGGATTATCGCAAGGATACCATGCACCTATCGCTATTAGAACATGGGGTTTATAGGCAATTGTTAGATCAATATTACTTAAATGAAGCGCCTTTACCATTAGACCAAGACAGGATTTGTAGGCTTATTAATGCTAAAAGTTTAGAAGAAAAAGAGGCTGTATTTTATGTTTTACAGGATTTCTTTATCAAAAATGATGTTGGTTATGTTCATAAAAGATGTGATTTAGTTATTAATGAATATAATAAAAAATCCTTGACAGCTTCAAAATCTGCTAAAATTCGCTGGGAAAATGCGAATGGTATGCGAACGCATAGCGAACCCAATGCTAACCATAAACCAATAACCATTAACCATAAACCAATAACCAATATAAAACCCTTGTCCGATTTTGACTTATTTTGGATGGCATATCCTAAAAAAGTCGGTAAAGAAGCTGCAAGAAAATCTTGGGATAAGGTTAAACCTGATTTAAAAACTGTATTAGAAACACTTAAATGGCAAAAACAAAGCGACCAATGGTTTAAGAATAATGGGCAATACATACCGAACCCAAGCACATATCTTAATCAACATAGATTTTTAGACCAACGCAATGATAATAGGGAGGCATTTTGATAGAACAAGAAAAGATTGGATTTAAAGACATGATGCATTCTGTCACTACAATTTATTCAAGGCCTGACTTGGATCGTGAAACTTTGCGTATATGGTGGGCTAAATTAGAAAAGTATGAGTTTATGGTGGTATCCAAAGCTTTTGATCGTTATGTCAATTCCAATAAGTTTATGCCTACCATATCAGACATATTAGATATTTGTAGATTGCAAGAACCTAAAGAGTTTGTAAAAGCATTACCCAGGCATTTTACTGAACAAGAAATAAGAAATAACCATGACAAAATGAAACAAGTTGCAAGTGAAATAGCAAGCAGACCAACTGCCGATCCTAAAGCATGGGCTAGACGAATATTAAATGATTCAGAAAAAGGTAGATATAAAAATGAAATTGGTATTAAATTTGCTAAAGAGGCGTTAAGAATAAAATGATAGCTGTTTTATTTGCTAGACAAGATAGTCGTTATAAAAAATTAGAAGGATATGATGTTTATGACATTGATAGAGATGCAAGAAGTTATAAAGAAAATTATCCTGTAATTGCACATCCACCTTGTAGAGCATGGGGTATGTTATCTCACATGGCTAACCCAAGGCACGATGAAAAAGATTTAGCTTTATTTGCATTAGATCAAGTTAGAAAAAATGGAGGCGTTCTTGAACATCCTAAAGGAAGTAAATTATGGAAAGAAAAAAATCTTCCTAGGCCAAATGAATTTCAAGATGAATATGGTGGCTTTACTATTTTAATAGATCAATATCATTTTGGTCATGTTGCGCGTAAATGGACACATCTTTATATTGTTGGAATTAACCCTAATGATGTTCCTCCAATTCCTTTTAGAGAAGGAAAACCATATAAAACTATTTGTGGTATTACAGGACAACCAGGTCGTAGATGCACACAATATGAACGTGAATATACTCCTGATAAATTAATTGAATTTATGACTGAAATTTGTAGAAAGATTAAATGAACTGTGAATTATGCAATGAAAATCGTGGCTGTTTTAATTTTAATAACGAGTGTTGTTGGGTGCGCTGGCTACGACGTGCTTATAAACCACACGCAAGGTCAATGCTTGAACGATACGAAAAGAAACATGGTCGAGCAGAGATGTTAGAGTTAATTAGAAAGGTAAAACATGAAACGATTTAGTGTAATAATTGAAGTTGAATTAGATGACAAAAAATATAGCGAAGTTGGATCATGGGGTGTAGAGCCTTCTGATTATGTCAACTCTGTTATAACAGATCATGCCAGGGATAGAGGATTTCTTATGAAAACTTCTGTTACCGAAGTAGAAAAAAGCTTATACAATAGATTAAAGATTGCAGCAGATGACTTTATTGGAAAAGATGCAATAGCTGATATTGAAGAAGCTGCATTAGCTAACGCTAGATGTATTGGCGGAAACTGCGAGGACTAATGTTTAATTATGTAGTGATTGATGACTTTAATGAAGCGATAAGAAAATTTAGAACAAAGCACGAAGCTTTGTTTTATATTTTAAATAAACCTAATCACATTATTAAAAGATTGCCAAAGCAGCCTAAAGAAAATGTATTTGATTTAATTAAAGCTGAACCATTATTTTAGGAGGAAATATGGCGCATGAAGCAGGAAAAGGTGATTTGTATAGATCAGTAGATCAAAAAAAGTTTGACGAGAACTTTGAAAAAATTTTTGGTCAACGCATTAAGAATCAAAAATTATCTGAAGCTGATATGTATGAATACGAGTTGGATAAATCTACAGGGGAGGTTATTCGTGTTACTAAATAACTTTTATGGAGTGAAATTGCCTATTACCACAAAAGACATTGAATTCATAGAAAGACGCAACATCAGAGTTCAATTCTTAAAAAGACAATTAGGCAATAAATATGTATTATTTAATTTAACCACAAAGGAAAATAAAAATGGCTAGTAAAAAATTAATGGATTTGGCAGTAAAGACAGGTGAATATACAAACAAAGAAGGTGCAGTAAAAGGCACTTATGAAAATATTGGCGCGGTTATGGAATCAGATGGCCGTAAGTATATTTTATTGAATAGAACATTTAACCCAGCAGGTTTACCTAATCCTGATAATAGAAGCACAATTATTGTTTCATTGTTTGAACCTAGAGGCAAAGAATCTGCACCTGCACCTAAAACAAACTTTGATGACATGGAATCTGATATTCCTTTTTAACATGGATGAGTTTGACAGAGCCAGCGAGCTAGAGGAACAATATCGTAATGCTGCAATAAAGCACGTTAGAGATAATGACACGAATTACAAGCACGTTGGCGTTTGTCTAAATTGTGGAGCTAAATCTTTAATAAGATTTTGTAATTTAGATTGTCGTGATGATTATGAGAAAAGGACAAAATGAGAACAGAATACCTAGATAAAACTATTCGACTTGTTGGAAAGACACAAATAGACACAGCAATCAATGCAATACAAAATGCACCGATTGATTTAGATAAACCTTTAGAGGTTATTATTCGTGAGGAACAAAAGTCAAGATCATTAAGTGCTAATGCTTTAATGTGGGCAGGCCCATTAAACGATATTGCTCAACAAGCTTGGGTGCATGGCAGACAATATTCAGCTTTGATATGGCATGAATATTTTAAAGAAAAATTTTTACCTGACTTTCCTGATCCTAAATTAGTTAAAGAAGGATATAGAAAATATGAAGAAACACCTGACGGAAAACGTGTATTAGTTGGATCAACTTCCAAACTTACTAAATTAGGTTTTAGTAATTACATGGAACAAATATACGCTTATGGCGCAGAACTAGGTGTAAGGTTTACCGAGATAAACAATGAGTGATTTTATCGGCTTATATGAAAATGTTTTGTCAAAAGATAATTGTCAATACATTATTGATGAATTTGAAAAGTTTGTTAGTTTAAATCAACCAAATACAATACATCGTGGTGAAGATCATTTTAAAACTAAATTAAAAAGATTAGACACATCATTCTTTGCACATTTTTATCATAGAGATATAACGCTTATGGTTAATCAAGCGCTTCAATCATCATTAAATAAATATTATGACGAATTCTTTGTAATAAGCGGAATACACTTAAACTCCAATGAAGTAAAGATACAAAAGACTGAACCTAAAGGTGGTTATCACGAATTTCATTGTGAAGCTGACAATCCATCAGTATGCAATAGAATATTAGCTTGGACTTTATATCTTAATGACATACCTGAAGGCGAAGGTGAAACAGAATTTTTATGGCAAGCTACTAAAATAAAACCTAAAGCTGGGTTGTTATGTATATTTCCTGCTGGGTTTACTCATACACACAGAGGAAATCCTGTATATTCAACAAGTAAATATATTGCAACAGGTTGGTTTACAATTGCGCCCTAAAAAGTGCAAAGTATGTAAGAATGTATTTGAACCTACAAAACCACTTCAACAAGTCTGTGGGTTTGAATGTGCTTTAGAGTTAGCTAAAGACAAAAGAATTAAAACCGTCAGAAAAGAAGTTAAAGAAGCAAAGCAAAAATTAAAGAGCCGATCAGATTGGCTTAAAGATACTCAAGTAATATTCAATAAATATATTAGATTAAGGGATCAGAATGACGGTTGTATTAGTTGTGGGTCAAAAAGTGCCTCAGCATATCATGCAGGCCATTACAGAAGCATTGGAAGTGCAGGACACCTTCGATTTAACGAGCATAACTGCCACAGACAATGCGCAGCCTGTAACACCCATTTATCTGGCAATCTCATCCGCTACAGACTCGGACTTATTAGAAAAATTGGAATGGAGCTTGTTGAAGCACTCGAATCTGATAACGGAACAGTAAAGTGGTCAATAGAAGAAATAAAGCTACTCAAGGTTCAATTTTCTGCTAAAATAAAAGCTCACGAGTCTAATAATTCGTGAAAATTTAGCTAAATTTAAGATTAAAAGGAAATTATCATGGGTATGGAAGATAAAGAAGTATTTAAGTCAGGTGCATCAGGTGAAAAAGTGCCTAAAGGCGTTTTAGCATCAGATACATCAGGCGAAAGAAAAGCACCACTTAAAGGCGGCGTTGCAATGGGTAAGGCAGATGGACTTGGCTTACGCGAAGCTTCACACGCTGGTAAAAATGATGGTCTTTTAGGTGAACTAAAGGGCGGAGCAAGAGAACATGAATGTTATGCTCATAAAAGAATGGAACACGAACAAGATAAGATGTAATAAAACGAAATCCCAACCAGCCCTAGCCTGATTGGGAATTCTAACCAAATATTAATGGAGGTAATAAGTGGCTGTATTAAATTCTAAAGAAATTTGCAAGTCTTGTAAATTCTTTTCTTTTGGCGATGTATTAGGATCATGTCATCGCTATCCTCAAACTTACAATAAACATGAAAACGATTGGTGCGGTGAATATCTTGAAGATCAATCACGCATAACCATTGAATTTGTTAAACATGAGATCAAACTTGATATGAAATCAGATCAAGAATCAAAAGCGAAAGGCAAAAAGAAATGATTAGACCCTTTGCAGACAAAATTTTAGTAAAACCATTAAAACGTGAAGATAAGTCAGCAATCCCTGGCTTTGTTTACGCTGAAGAATACAATACAGGCGTTGTAGTAGCAGTTGGCCCTGGTAAAAAGATTAAAGAAGGTAAATATGATATTATGCCTGTATCTGTAGGTGACCGAATCAGATTTGGCACTATGGGTAAAGACGAATATCTTAAATTTCAACCTGTCATGGATAATGGTGAGAAATATCTCATCATGTCATGGCAAGATGTAGCATTTATAGAGGAAAAGGAATAAAATTATGCCACTAAAAAAATCAACAAATAAAAAAGCATTACAAGCAAATATTAAAGAAGAAATTAAGGCTGGAAAACCAATTAAGCAAGCAGTTGCCATTGGATATTCAGTAAAAAGAGAAGCACAAAAGAAGAAAAAGTAATATATCACTTTTTTACATTTAATTATTAATTAGGAGAAAATCATGGCCACTATTAAGTTGGAACTTGAAATCAAAGAAGTAGAATTAGTATTAGCAGGTCTTTATAAACTACCTATGGAGTTTGCTGAACCTGTAGTCAATAAAGTTAAAACACAAGGTATTCCACAAGCTCAAGCGCAAGCTCAAGCAACAGAAACACCTGTAGAAGTTACATCAGCAGAACCATTGCCTGAAGAACCAACAGTTTAATGCAAATTGAACAGAGGTTGCTATCGGATTTGATTCCGTATATCAACAACTCTAGGAAACATTCAGACGATCAAGTTGCACAAATTGCAGCTTCAATTAAAGAGTTTGGATGGACCAACCCTATATTAGTTGATGGTGATAATGGAATTATTGCAGGTCATGGTCGTATTATGGCGGCTAAAAAGCTAGGCATGACTGAAGTTCCTGTCATTGAATTAGCACATTTATCCAAAGAACAACGCAAAGCATTAATCATTGCGGACAATAAACTAGCATTAAACTCGGATTGGGATTCAAACCTATTAGCTATTGAGTTAAAAGACTTACAAGATTTAGGCTTTGACTTAAATTTAACAGGGTTTGATGGAATGGAATTAGCTAGTCTATTAAAACCTGAACAAGTTGATGGCCTAACCGATGAAGATTCTGTTCCTGAAATACCTGAAGAACCTAAAACCAAGCCTGGCGATATATATATTTTAGGTAATCATAGGTTAATGTGTGGGGATTCTACTAATGTGGAATTGCTTGCTAAATTGCTTGAAGATCAAAAAGTTGATTTAGTTTTTACTGATCCTCCATATAGAATGGAAGCTGAGGGAGGTTCTAACCAACCTATAGGTAGAGCTGCAGCAAAATTAGGTGAAGCTATTAAACATTTATGTGATTTTGACCCAATAGCATTTTTAAATGCGCTTCCAACAGTATTTAAATCTAATTATATGAATTCTTATATATTTTGCAATAAAGATTTAGTTCCTGATTATTTGAATTGGGCAAGAGAAGCTGGATACAGTTTTAATATTTTATTTTGGAAAAAGCCAAATGCTATACCATTAGGTGGACAACATAGGCCTGATGTAGAATATTTATTAACTTTTAGAAAATCATCTATTTGGAATAATGGTTTAAAAGATATAAATTATTCTAAATCATTAGAACATAAAAGAGACATTGGAAAAGATCATCCCACCAAAAAGCCTGTTGAACTTATTGAAAATCAATTAAAAATATCATCTAATCATGATTCATTGGTATTAGATTTATTTGGAGGTTCAGGTTCAACTATGATTGCTTGCGAAAAAACAGGAAGAAGAGCTAGATTAATGGAACTTGATCCCAAATATTGTGACGTAATCGTTAAACGCTGGGAAGATTTCAAAGGCAAAAAAGCGGAGTTAATACAAAATGACCTATAAAAGATGGTTTATTGTATTTAGGCACGATCACTCACCATTAGATGAGTGTATATTCACACATAAAGTTAAAGCACAGGCTAAATTGGACACATTAAGCAATAAAAATAAGCTAGATGTGGCTCAATTAGAATTTACTTTAACAAAGATAGTAACACCTTGATTAAAAAGACATTATTTTAAACACTTTACGCCAATAAAAAGATGCTAGAACACGTTCCTACTGATAAGACAAAAGAGCAAGTATTAAGCGCTTCAGGGCTTGGATTGCCTCAACTGCAAATAGCTGCATTGTTGGGCATATCTGATGTCACCTTGCGTAAGCATTACGAAAAAGAATTAGCTGTGGGAAAAGCAACTGCGTCTGCTAACGTGGCTAAATCTTTATACAATAAAGCCCTATCAGGTGACACGACTGCTGCAATATGGTGGACTAAAGCTCAAATGGGTTGGGGTGAAACCAATACGACTAAATTTGGCAATATTGACGGAACACCATTAGAAGGCATACAAGTTACATTCGTAAAACCAAGTGAATGATGAGCAATTAAAGAGCGCCCTAGCTGACGTTCAATTTCCCTATAAACTATCCGTTTTATTTGACAAAGCGAGATATAAAGTTTTGTATGGTGGCCGAGGCGGTGCAAAGTCTTGGGGTATTGCGAGAGCATTACTTATTCAAGGCGCTAAAAAGCCATTAAGATTCTTATGCGCCAGGGAGTTTATGACTTCTTTAAAAGATTCTGTGCATAAGCTATTATCCGATCAAATCAATGAAATGGGATTAGATGGCTTTTATGAGATAACACAAGCAACTATTCGTGGGTTAAATGGCACAGAATTTGCCTTTGTAGGACTTAAAAACAATGTAGCCAATGTTAAATCATATGAAGGTATAGATATTTGCTGGGTAGAAGAAGCGCAAACAGTATCAAAAACTAGCTGGAATGTATTGATACCGACTATCCGTAAACAAGATTCAGAAATATGGATAAGCTTTAACCCTGAATTAGAATCAGACGAAACTTATCAACGATTTGTAGTAAAGCCACCTGAAAATGCAATAGTTCAGCGTATTAATTGGCAAGATAACCCATGGTTTCCTGAAACCTTGCGTATGGAAAAAGATGCGTTAAAGAATCGTGATCCTGCTGCATATAATAATGTATGGGAAGGAATGTGTAGGCTTACAGTTGATGGCGCTATATTTGCCAATGAAATGAATATGGCAGAACTACAAGGCAGAATTACAAGAGTGCCTTATGACGCTACCAAGCCTGTTCATGCAGTATTTGATTTAGGTTGGGCAGATCATACAGCTATTTGGTTTGTTCAATTTATAGGCATGGAAACAAGATTAATTAATTATTTGCAAGATACGCAAAAAACTATCAGTCATTATTTGCAAGAACTGCAAAAATTAGGCTATGTTTATGACACTATTCATTTACCACATGATGCAGAAAGCAAAAATATTGCGTCTAATGGTCGTTCTATTGACGATATTGTAAGAGCAGCAGGATATAAAACTAACATTTTACCTAGAGTTCCTGTGGTTGATTCCATAAACGCAGCAAGAACCATATTCAGTTCTTGTTATTTTGATAGAGAAAATTGCGCAGATGGGTTACAATGCTTGCGTCACTACCGATATGAAGTTGATCCTGACACAGGTCAATTTAGCAGAACGCCACTCCATGATGTTTATTCACATGGAGCTGACGCATTTAGATATATCGGATTAATGATTCAAGACAAGAAAGAACGTAAGACTCAAAAACAAATTTACACTCCTGGCGCAAGCTGGATGGGATAAAACATGGCAAGAATGAAAAAAACTCAAGTTGTTGATAATGACCCAAGAATCCAAGACGCTATTCAATTCTTACAATTTGCTAATGAAGCAGACCAAATGAATAGAAGTGAAGCATTAGAGGATTTAAAGTTTGCAGCAGGTGACCAATGGCCTGTAGAAATACAAAATAGTAGAGTTTTAGAAGCAAGACCATGTTTAACAGTTAATAAAGTTGATGCCTATTGCAGACAACTTACTAACCAAATGCGTCAACAACGCCCTCGCATGAAAGCGCATGGCATGAATAATGAAACAGACGCAAGAATGGCCGAAATCATTTCAGGTATCTTCCGTCATATTGAAGTCCAATCTGATGCAGACCAAGCTTATGACAAAGCTGGTGACTTTGCAGTCCGTATGGGTTGGGGATATTGGCGAGTAACTACAGACTACGTTAAAGACGATTCATTTGACCAAGAAATCTATATTAGAGCTATTGATAACCCTTTTACTGTTTACTTTGACCCTAATTCAGTCATGCCTGATGGATCAGACGCAGAAAAAGTATTGATTACCACAGTTATCTCTAAAGACAATTTCAAGAAAATGTATCCCAATGCCGAAGTTGAGCAAGGATTCACAATGCGAGGCACAGGTGACACCAATCCTGAATGGGTTATGAAAGAGGATATTAGACTAGCTGAATACTTCTATACTGAACGCAACCCTATTAAATTACATTTACTATCAGATGGCACAACAGTTAAATCAGATGAATTACCACCACAAGACGTTTTAGACATTGCAGGCATTACAATCGTTGAAACAAGGGACTCATACGAGAAAAAGATTAGATGGTGCAAACTAACATCTATGGAAGTATTGGAAGAAGGCGAATGGGCAGGTAAATACATTCCTATTATTCCTGTTTATGGTCAAGAAACTGTAGTAGAGAATAAGAAAAAGAAATTTGGTATTGTAAGAATGGCCAAAGACCCACAAAGAATGTATAACTTTTGGCAAACTTCACTTACAGAGTCCGTAGCGTTAGCACCTAAAGCTAAATGGTTGTTAGCTGAAGGTCAAGATGAAGGCCATGAGAACGAATGGGCAATGGCTAACATTAAATCTATGCCTGTTTTACGCTACAAACAAACAGATATTGATGGTAAACCTGCACCTGCTCCACAAAGATTGCAACCTGAACCACCACCAGCAGGCATTATGGCGGCTGCTCAATCCATGACCACCGATTTAATGCAAGTTGTAGGTATATTTGACCCTGCTCAACTACCAACAGGCAATATTTCAGGAAAAGCCCTACAAGGTCAGCAACAACAAGTAGATTTAACCAATTTCCATTATTATGACAACTTAACTCGTTCAATCCGCCAAACAGGTCGAGTTATTCTAGACTTAATCCCACATATTTACGATAGACAAAGAGTCATGCGTATCATTGGTGATGATGGCAAACCTGAAATCTTAACTATTAACGAATATGGTCAAGACGAAGAAGGCGTTACAAAAATCCTTAATGATGTAACAGTAGGCGAATATGATGTGGTTATGGATACAGGCCCAGGCTATAACTCTAAACGCCAAGAAGCAGCAGAAACTATGCTTCAATTATTCTCTGTTGATCCAAGCTTGATCCAACAAGCAGGTGACTTATTAATCAGAAACATGGACTTCCCAGGCGCTGAAACTATTGCAGACCGATTAGCTGTAAATAATCCATTGGCTCAAATTGATGACAAATCTAAAGTGCCACCAGCAATTCAAATGCAATTAGCTCAATCTAAAGCTCAAGTTCAACAATTGCAACAACAAATGCAACAATTGCAAATGATGATTAAGCAACGTCAAGATATTGAGCAAGTCAAACAAGATAACGAAACTAAACGTGAACTTATGCGTGAAACAACTAAAGCCCATGTTGCAGATAG
>Ga0208875_1000213_pt1 | contig 22262 bp, 16 predicted proteins | sample CryBogCBH25Aug08_FD_184612 | JGI IMG/M metagenome (GOLD analysis project Ga0208875, IMG submission 184612) | Freshwater microbial communities from Crystal Bog, Wisconsin, USA - CBH25Aug08 (SPAdes) (version 2) | ecosystem: Environmental > Aquatic > Freshwater > Lake | place: Crystal Bog...
ACGAACAGGTAGAAGAGCTGTTTAGAAGCGATTTAAGGTGGTGTGACGAGGCCGTTTCGAGTTCGGTGAGGGCTCCCCTTAACCAGAACCAATACGACGCCCTATACAGCCTCTGCTTCAATATTGGAGCGGACCATTTTAAGCAATCTGAGGTAGTCCAGCACATTAACCAGCTAGATTACGCAAAAGCGGCCGATGCCTTCCTTAACTGGAGCAAACCCCCTGTATTGCGGCCACGTAGAGAAAAGGAAAGAACCCTATTCCTGACAGCAATTTAGGGCGTTTTGGGCAGTATTTGTGCATTAATATTAATAGGATCTGATCAATCCATCACTCAACCAAACTCGAGGAAATACCATGGAAGGCTTTACAAAATTACCTAAGATGCAGTGCTTCAAAGAAGGCGGCAACGTAAAGGTCAAAAAGATGTGCGGCGGCGGCTCATACAAAAAGGGCGGCGAAGTTGAAAAAGGCGACATCGAGCAAGACAAGAAAATGATTAAAAAGGCTTTTAAGCAACACGATAAAGCCGAACATGACAAGTCTGAACCAACCGAGATCAAACTCAAAAAAGGTGGCCGTAGCAAAAAAGAAGTCGGCACAGTTAAAAAATACAAAACTGGTGGTTCTGTAGAAAACGTTTATGGTGCCAAGAAAAAAGCTGGCGATTTAGACCGTATCGAAAAGACTAAAGATATTAAACCAGGTAAGGCTGCAGCTCCTTCCAAGGCAGAAGAAAAACCAACCTTCAAGGGCAGCGACGTTAGCAAGACTAACAAGATGCCAGCTGGCGACAAAGACAAAATCAAAAAAGTAGCCCCCACTGGCGACAAAAAAGCTGCTGCCGCTTCTGGTGCTAAAGAAATGGCTAACAAGTACAAAAAAGGCGGTGAAGTAAAAAAGTTTGCTGACGGCCGCTCAACGGGCGTGCCGTCTGCCGTACAAAATGCTGTTATCCTAAAAGACTTAGAAAACCAGCGTATGGCTGATCGTGCCAAGAATGCACTAAAATATCTTGGCCCAGCACAGCAATCTCAGTTTATTAACCAGGGTGGTATGAACCCAAGCCCAATGACATCTAACATTGGTGCAGGCAACCCAGGTGGTATGCCTGGTGGTTCAACTATCCCTGGCGGCCAAAAACGCGGTGGTAAAGTTAAAAAATACGCACCCGGTGGCAAAATTGGAAAAATTGCAGCAGGTTTATTTCCGGGCGCATTATTTGGTCTTCCAACAGCTGCCGCAATATACAGCAACGAAAAAGCTAAAGATGCAAAAGTAGAAGAAGCTGCTGCTGCTGCTAAAGACAAAGAAGCAGAAACTAAATCTGATTCTGTTGCTAAAAAACGCGGCGGTAAGGTAAAGAAAAAGTAATATGCCAATCAAATCCAAAGACCAGCAAGCTGCGATGTATGCAGCCGCTGCTGGAAAAAGCACACTAGGCATTCCCAAAAAAGTGGGGAAAGAATTTGTTAAGGCTGGTAAAGCCAAAGCAAACCTACCACAAAAAGTAATGAAAAAGGCCGCTGGCCGAGGACGTTAATCCATGGCCTACTCAGGTACATACAACCAGACAACAGTTAATGTCGATCAACTAATTTCGTACGCCTATCGTGATGCGGGTAGAACCGCAGAAGAGATGACGCCCGAGTTAGTTAACGCTGGTAAGCAGGCCCTGTTTTATGTCTTGCAAAACTCAGTCAACCGCGGCATCAATATCTGGTTGCAAAAGATTGAGATTATTGGTGCACAAACCAACCAGCAGTTTTTAACCATGCCTGCTAACTGCGTGGATGTGTTAGAAGCAAACTGGGTTTATATCACAAACCCTGCGGTCTCTGGTTATTTGCCTGCCGATAATGGCAACGTTCCTGCGTTGTTTGATCAGACCAATAACGCCAACTTGTTGCTACACGCAACAACCACGTTATCAGAAAACTACTTTGGTGCAGCTTATGGCCAAGGTACTCGTCTGTTCTACATTGGTTTTAATGCTTACTCACCAAACACCACCACTACCTACTCACTGGATTTACAAGTCAGTAATGATGGTATTAATTGGACAACTTGGCAATCTTTCCCAGACGCCACGCTGTCTGATTTTCAATGGCAATACTTCCAAGTAAACCCAACTCAGGGTTTCTATTATTATCGCCTTCAAAACCGTAACACTAGCTCAACCTATTCGTTACGCGCTATCCAATTTGCGCAATCACAACAAGTAATCCCAATGGCTCGTCTGAACCGTACTGATTACTTTGACTTGCCTAATAAACAATTCCCAAGCCAACGCACACTGCAATACTGGTTCGATCGTCAGATCGTGCCACAGATGGCGCTATGGCCAGTACCAAACAACAACTTCCAGGTATTTGAAATGATCCTGGAATTGCAACCCCAAGATGTTGGCTCATTGACAAATGAATTATACATGCCTGACCGTGTCATTCCTTACATGCAGGCTGCCTTATCGCACAAGTTAGCGATGCAGTTACCTGGTATTGATCTGCAACGTGTTCAGTATTTAGAAAAGCTGGCCATGCAGGCACGTCAAGAGTTTGAAGATGAGGATCGTGATAAGTCTCCGATCTACTTCCAACCTAATATTTCTTACTATACGAGGTAATTAAATGTCAGTGATAATGACCTACGACAGCCTCGTTCTTAACATCCAGCAATACATGGAGCGGGACGATGCTGACTTTATTGCGCAGATCCCCAATCTGATTGCACTTACTGAGTCGTCAATTGCTGCTGAGTTAAAAACTTTCATGCAGTTAATTGTGGTGGAGACTAGCTTAGCAACAAATCAAACTGTTCTCAATAAACCATCACGCTGGCGCAAGACAGTATCGATGAAAGTTAACGGCGAGCCTATTTTGTTACGTAGCCAAGATTACGTGGCCCAGTATCAATCTGAATCAACTAACGGGCAACCAATTTACTATTCCGATTACGATTATAGCAACTGGAATTTCGCACCAAAACCAGACCAAAATTATCCAGTAGAAATTATTTACTTTGCTGAAATTCAACCCCTGGACGCAAACAATCAACAAAACTTGTGGACACAAATTGCACCACAAGCGATGCTTTATGGTTCATTGTTGCAGGCCCAGGGTTACTTAAAGGCACTGGATAAGTTACCTGTCTGGAAACAATACTACACTGATGCACTTGCAGCGCTCAAAAAAGAAGACGATGCTCGCCGCGTGGATCGCAATACTACGGTTCAGGAACCTTAAAATATGACAACTCCAGTCTACACATCGCCCTTTACAGGTACCGTTGTTACCCCAACGGATGTATCTTATTATGCACTCTCTTTTGGTTCAGTTACGCCCCTCTATTGGCCTTCCATTGTTAATCAAGGTGTGGGTGAAATACCTGCTGCTCGCATTATCGATTGCGTTTGTACTAGTGCTAATGCAAATGCTGCTGTCATTACTTTACCGCAAGCTAATCAGGGAACAGTTGGCGCGGACATTTTGTTCCGCAACCTTGGCTCAAATACATTCACAATTAAAGACTATACGGGTGCAAACTCCGTTAGTGTACCTAATGGTATTTCAAAGTATTTTTATCTTACTGATAATACTACTCCTGGCGGTATCTGGGGCAATGTAACTTTTGCTGCTGGCACATCATATGCTGATGCAGCCACATTAGCTGGTGCTGGTTTAACTACCGTTAATGGTAAATTAGCCACCTCACAAAATACTGTTGATGTAACATCTACACCAGTTATTAGCGACACCAGCCGTGCTGCAACTTTTGTTTGGAATGGTGGCGCTGGCACATTTAATCTACCAACACCACAGACACTAACTTACGGTTGGTATATTGGCTTTAGAAATAATGGTACTGGTAGTCTTGCTATTATCCCCCCAGTTCCAGCTTTAATTAATAACACAAGCGAAATTGTTACCAACCCAGGTGATTCCGGATTTATTTTCTATGATGCTACCGCGGGTGGTTTCATTACTGTTGGTTGGGTTGCTCCATCTGCTGTAACATTTAACTCAGCAACATACGATGTGGACACCATTATTGGTAACACATTTAACCTAACATCATACGCCCCAATCATCCAGACTTACATTGCACAGTCTGGTACTCGTACACAAAACCTAGCAGTAACATTGCCAGCTATTACCCAGATTTATATTTTGGTAAATAATACCAATCAAACGGGTTACAATATTACTTTTCAATGTCAAGGCAGCACACAGACACCAATTATTTTATCAGCCGGTAATATTTTTACTGTATTGAGTGACGGTACAAATTTGTATGTATTGACAGCTTCTTCCACTGGTTTATTTTACGCATCTAATGGTACACAATCGTTGCCAGCGTATTCGTTTAATAACGATACAACCAGCGGTATGTATTTGGTCGGTACTGGCGTTTTGGGTTTAACTGCAAACGGTTCTGAGATTGTCAATATGGATGGATCAAATCCTTCTGCACCAGCAGTCAATGTACTTGCATCATTAAACGCTAAATCAATTAGTGGCGGGACGTTCTAAATGGCAGCTGATAATGTTCAGCAAGATACCTCACAGTTTACCCGGATCTATACATTAGCAGTTCCACCGGGCATTAAACGTGACGGCACTTACTTTGAAACCGACGAGTACACCGACGGTGTGTGGTGTCGTTTTCAGCGTGGTGTTCCCAAAAAGATGGGTGGCTATCGCTCAATCTTTACCAGCCTGGTTGGTATCTATCGAGGCATGGTGGCGCAACCATACAACGGTGTTAACTACATCTTTGCTGGCAACTACAAAGAGCTAGATGTATTTACCACCGGCACAACCTTTGCTACTGGCAGCGGCCCGTTCCCAGTTACTATTTTACCTGGCACTTCTTTTGTCCCGGTTGCAAATAGTAACTCAATCACCTCTACCATTACTATCAGTGGTAACGCAGTAGCCACATTCCCAAATACTAGCCATCTCATATTTCAGCAAACCAGTAATGCTACAACTTTTACTGTTTCATCTGCAACTTATGGCTCAAATGTTACAACAGTAACTTTGACTGGTGGTACAGTTCCATCTAACGCAAATACTGTTTATTTAACAAGCAATGCCGTATTTACACCAGACCCAGTAAACGGTCCTTACTTAAACAACTGGCAGTTTGATGCGCAGTTTAGTCCATATGGTGGACAGCTGTATGTGCTCGCGCATCCAGCTAAAGATTTAGTTAATATTGATAGTGGCGTTGCAAGTCAAGTACTGATTGGGCAAATTACCCCAGGCAACAATTATAGTTGGTCATTTACTGGATTGTCAGATAGCCAAGGACAGTTCCCAACATACAAACCAATCTCTGTTGACGGAGGTGTCTGTGTCCTGTATCCATTTATTTTCGTGTATGGCTCTCATGGGTTTATCGCTAACAATAATGTTAATGGTACTTATGGGAATCAAAATTTTTATGATTGGAACGGACCTTTAGCCAACCAAGTTAACGTTGGTAGTTCTAAGATTGTTAAAGGCCTACCAATGCGCGGAGGTACTAATGCTCCGTCCGGTTTGTTCTGGGCCACAGATAGTCTAATTCGTGTTACCTTTAATCCGGCGGGTTCAACAGCTTCTACTGTCCCATCAACCTACTGGAACTACGATATTGTTTCTAGCCAAATCTCAATTATGTCTTCTAACGCAGTGGTGGAGATGGACGGAGCTTATTGGTGGATGGGTATTGACCGTTTCTATGTATACAACGGTAGCGTGCAGGTTCTCCCTAATGATAAGAACATAAATTACCTGTTTGATAACATCAACTACGAGCAACGTCAAAAAGTATGGGCCACTAAAGTGCCCCGCTACAATGAGATTTGGTTCTTTTATCCCCGTGGCACCGCTACTGAGTGTACTGATGCTATTATCTATAATGTCAAAGATAAGATCTGGTACGATGCTGGCCAAGCGGTAGGGGCGCAACGCTCTTGTGGATACACCACAGAATTGTTTCCTAATCCAATTTGGATTGATTGGAATTACGACCCCATACTCGGTACAGCAGTTGACGTGATTGCACACCCAGCCAGTTTACCGGCCCCAGCTTCAAATCAATTTTATTTACCTGGCGATCAAACAGCAACATTTAGTCCTGGCGATAGTGTAACGTTTTCAAATGTCCCACAAAACCCAACCTATTTAATCACTGGCAGTCAAAACATTTATAATACTACGGTTAAACCCCCTGGGGTTACTTTAGTAACAGTGTCAACTGCAATCTCACCTTTGCCGGTTGTTGGCGAACCAGTTTATTATATTACTGGCGGATATAACGTTTGGCAACATGAATATGGCCAAAATCAAATTGCATTAAACGGAGAGACAGCAATTTACTCCAGTATTACCACTAGTGATATTAGTTGGATTTCTGGAACCCCAGGCGGTGATTCTTTAATTGGTGTCAACCGTCGTATGCACATCCGTCGTGTAGAGCCAAACTTTTTACAATCTGGTGAAATGTCGATGACCATCTTGGGTCGTAAATTTGCCAGTGGCACGATGACTGAAGATGAGCAAGATTCAGGCCCATATTATTTTAACCCAAACACTGGTAAAATTGACCTACGTGTTGAGCATCGCCTAATTCAGTTAAAGTTTGAATCTAATACCCTTGGCGGTAATTTTGAGATGGGTAAATTAGTCATTACGGCCGAGTACGGTGATGAGCGCCCCTAAGCAAAACGTTATTCCGCAGTTTTTTCCATGTACAACTCAGCATATGTCTTGGGATGACTGGAATGGCAATCTAGCCATTTATTACAGCCAAGAACATATTATGTTCCAACCTGAGGAAAATTGGAGACAAGCCGCCCAGCATATGGCTAGTCTGGCAACATTCCAGCCGTTTCCACTGCCAAACCCAGATGCTTATGAAAACTGGCAGGACTGGGCTAATGAGTTTACCCTGATAGTAAATAAGCCAAATGCTTAATTTTAGGGCGTCTAGTACGCACTTTTTGCATTAATATAAGTAGATACAATAACCAAAGGAATCAAAATGCACGGACAACAAACAATGAAGTACCTCAACGATAAAGCCGTTGCTGACGCTATCTTGGCAAAACACAAGACTGATGAGAATGCCATCAATCCTGAGTTCAAGAAGGCCGTTGAAGAGGCCTTGGCAGCTAAGGCACAAACAGCAAAATAATAGCTGTTGTGGCTTCTTTTGTTAATTCAAAACATCAAAAGTTATCTCAAGAAGAGATAATTGCTATTGCTGCTAAGGAGACTGGCGGCAAGTATACTGCCGAGCAGATTAAGGCCAGCTTAACTGCTGAGGCTTATGAAATGAAAGCATTGATAATGCGAGAAGGCAACACTTTATTTGTTGTTCATCAGGCACCAACCAATGGAAAAATTGCACAATTTAGAGCCATCAACGCAGATACAATTCCAAACTATTTGCACAACTCTTTGATATTTACCAAAGCGATTGGCATGGCTGGATTTAAAGTGTTGATTACCCAATTTGACGATGCGTCATTATTGGGTATTTTTAAATATGTAAAACGTCATGCTCCATTTCCTGGTATGGGATACTCGGCACATAAAAACAGTGATGGTAGTTATACCGTTGTTGTTAATTTAGGCGAGTCTCAAAAAGGTGGATTACCAGATCGGGCCCAACCAATTGACAAGGGTGGACTATAATGGGTGGCGTAGTACAAGCAATCTCTGGAGTAGCATCCGATATAGGTAACGCTGTAACTGGCGGTATTGAAAGTATTGGTAATACAGTTAGCGAGGTTGGTAACGCTATTGGAAGTGCTGTTCAATCTATTGGTAACGCAATTAAACCGGTTGTTCAAAAGATTGAAAGCGACCCAATTGGTACGATTGCGCAAGTTGCTGCAGTAGCCACTGGCCAAGTATGGGCCTTACCAATTATATCAGCAGCGGATACTATTGCGCACGGCGGTAACTTGACCCAAGCGGTTGAGAGTGCTGGAATGTCTTATGTTGGTGGTCAAATTGCTGCCGGAGTATCGGACGCATTATTAGCGCCAGCAAGTGATAGTTTGTCTAGCATGATGGCGAATGATGCCTCTAACATGGCAGCACAAGGAATACCCGCTGATCAGATTGCCAATACACTACAACAAACTTATAGTAATGAGTTGGCTAATTTACCGTCAAGTATTTCGCCAACCGATTTTACAAATAGTTTAGCTAATGCCGCAGCAAATGGTGTAGCACCAAATACGTTGGCTACAGCTTTTGCTGGAGCGTTTGGTGATAATTTAGATGGCGTATTAAATAGCACCACACAACAAATTTTAGCTGGAGCCGCAGGAAACTCAGTTGGTGCCGCTGCAAAAAGTTTAGCGTTAACTGGCAATATTGATAACGCATTAATCTCTGGTTTAGCCGCAGGCGTAGGTACTACGGTTGGTGGCGCAGTTAACGTTGGTGCACAAGATCTTGGCGCAGGATCAACTATATCCGCAATTACAGGAAAGATTGCTGGGGCTACAGCAGCGTCTGCTGTGGCTGGCAAAAACGTTGGCGCTTCATTTGTTAATAGTTTAATTAATACCAGTTTAAACCAAATTGGATCAACATTAAAAAACACTGATGTTGCACAAGGTATATCCCAATATTTATCGAGCACTGGTAGTAATATTGCGTCTCAAATTAACCAGGCTATTAACGGGATTAATAGCCAACAAACACAACAACAAAATTATTATACCAATACTGTTCAGCCTGCTTATCAATCTGCGCAGACTTCGTATAATAATTTGATCAGTGCTAATGATGCTTACACAACAGCATACAATAGCTATAATTCTGATTATAATAAATACACTGATTTAGTCAGCCAATATAATACTGCTAAAGCAGCTAATGATGTAACAACTGCAAATAGTTTAGCAGATCAAATTAATACCCTGGCCACAAGTTTAAATAGCCAGGAGAGTAATTTAAGTACTTTGCAAGTAGCTGCCCAAACAGCTGGTGATACATATAACACAAATTATCAAGCATACCAAAATATAACTACAAACTATACTGGTCAAACACAGGCTATTGCAGATGCAAATAACCAGTTAGATGCTACTGCAAAACAAGTGCAGACACAGATTAGCGACTACACTACAAAAGTGCAAGACGCGGTACAACAATCTAGCACAATGTCGACAGCGGCACAACAAGGCTTTAACAGTGATTTTAAGACAAACGGTGATCCAACTAACTCATTACAGTTAGCTACTACCGTTAATGCGTTACCAACAAATCAGCAAGACTATTTTAGCTTTGCTAATCAGATGGGATTGTCAGCCACTGACTCATTGACATACGCACCACAGCTTGCGACAATGAGCACGACGGCTGTTCAAACCTTCTTTGATCAGGTTAACAACAGTAATGTTGCCCCAGCTGATGCGTTTAAAGTGGCAAACCAGGTTAATAGTTTAACGGATGCTCAGCAGGCAGCATTAAATAATGCTACTTCACAAGGCTTATCAATAAGTCAGGCACTGACAATAGCAAATAGTCCTGTAGCTAACCTTGGTGTTAACGCACAAAATATGTATATTCAGGCAACACAAAATGGTAGTATACCATCTGAATTAGCACAAGCAATAACAGCAACAGAACAGATTGTTGATCCTGGCGCAGCAGCAACGAACATTAACGCTGCGGCACAAAGTCAATTAACTACACCAGAACAAATTGCCGCATACAATGCGTTATTGGCAAAAGATCCAACAATGACGCCAACTGATGCGGTTAAGATGGTGTTGGATGCAGTAATTCCAAGCGCACAGGCAGATACCTTGCCCGCCACGCAACAGACGGTTCCTGGTGTTTATCATCAAGACCCAACAACTGGTAAGTGGGGAATTTACGTAAAAGACCCAACAAGTGGTCAGTTGACAAACACTGGTATTGTATTAGCTTCTGCCGGTGCGGATGCAACATCTAAATATGTTGAAGGTGCACCATCTGGCGATCAATTCCCAGTAACTAAGAATACAGATGGAACACCGAATCTTTCGATGATCCCGATATCTACAACGACACCAGATACAACAGCACAGACTCAGACTACTAAAGCACAGCTTGATTCTGAGTTGGCTAGTGGACAAATTACTCAGGGTGAGTATAATGATGCAATTAAAAACATTGCTACCACAACGACACCAAGTGTTGTTACAGATCCGTACCAGCAATTAATTGATAACTTATTTACTAGTAAGTCAACTGGAACGGGTACAGGCACAACAGCAACCGCAACAACACCTGGCGGAACAGGAACCGGTACGGCAACAGTGCCCGGTGGTGCAAGTGGTAACGGTGCCGGTACAGGCACAATAGCGGGAACGGGTGCAGGAGCCGGAACAATCTCTGGAACAGGAACCGGCGCCGGTGGAACTGCAATTGGAACTGGTGGCGGCGGTGGTACAGGAACAGTTACAACAAGCGGTGGAACTGGTTTATCATACGGATCACCATCCACAGCTCAAACTAACCCAGGTATAACAAACTTAGTAGGAACATTTGCACCAACCAAAGATGCCTCATTAATTGGATTAGAACAAAATCAAAATATGACAACTCCATCAGCTTCTTACAACCCATACTTTGCCGGTTTAGCTACCGGTGGATCTACATCCAATTTATCATCTAATTCAATCACTGGCGTTGGTGATACCAGTAATCAACTCACTGGTTTGACACCATCCTTAAGAGCGGTTCAACAGGCTGCTTTACTAGGTATACCAACACTATCCGCATTAGCATCCCCAGAATATGGCACACAAATTCAATCTGTTGAAGAGGCGCCCCCAGTAATCCATCTGGCAACTGGTGGTGGTTTAAGTTATGCGCCAGTGTTTGGTCATGGTCGTCCTACAGCGCTTTTAGGCACACCAAAAAATGAAGCATTTGGTGATATGACTGGTCGATTGATTGGCGCCCATGCCGCTGGTGGTGAGATTGATGACCATGTACCAGAGTTTCATAGTGAAGGTGGTTTGCAGCATCGTTATGTTCAAGGCGCTGGCGATGGTACCAGCGACTCTGTAAAAGCCATGTTGGCTAATGGTGAGTTTGTTATTCCAGCTGATGTAGTATCTGATTTAGGTAACGGAAGCAATCAATCTGGCGCTAAGGTGTTAGATAGCTTTTTATCAGTTATCCGCGCCCACAAACAAAAACACGACCCTAGTAAATTACCGCCAGATAGTAAAGGCCCCTTGGCTTACTTATTGGCAGCTAAGAAGAAAGCGAAAGTATAATGGCAACTGGATTAAGTAGTCTAATCTCCAATACAGGAGTCCAAACAACCACAATGCCGAGCTGGTTTGATACAGCTCAGCAAAACGTTGTCAGTCAAGCACAATCTGCTAATGCTGCAGCCCCAACTCCACAAAGTACTGTTGCGCAAAATGCGGTCAATACTTTATCCGGCGCAACTAACCCATTTACACAAGCTGGTGGCACACTACAAAATATCGCTAGTGGCGCTGCAAGTCCTTGGAACGTTAGCCCAACTGGTCAGGTAACACCAAACGTTAATACCGCTTTGGGTGGTTTGTTCCAAGCCCAAAACCAGCAACTTCAACAATTAGCCCCAACTATCCAGGCACAGCAAGAAGCACAAAATATTGGTTCTGGTAACTTTGGTAGCTTGCGCGGCCAGACTGCTGATGTGTCAGCATTGACAAACGCTCAGGCTCAGTTAGCATCACAACAAATGCAAGCCGCGCTACAAAACCAATCAGCCGGTGTAAACGCCGCTATTGGCGCTGGCAACGTAACACAACAAGACATCAACAACCTATTGACTACCGGTCAATATCAACAAGCATCACCATACATTAACGCAGCTAACCTTGGCAACGTATTGTCAACCGTTCAACCTGGCGCCACAGTATCTAACACAACTAACCTATCTCCACTAAACCAGGTAATGGGTTTAGCTACTGCCTTGGGCGGCACTGGTGTATCTACTGGCGGATTATTAAGTGGTTTGTTTGGTTCTGGAAGTGGTGGTAGCCCAACAATTACCAACCCAGTAACTGGTTTGCCAATGGCTAACCCTAACTATGTAGCCCCTGGATTATTTAGTAGCTTGTTTGGTTCTAGTTCCTCACAACCAGCTGCCACTTCTACCAATACTTCACCACTCGCTGCAGTAAGCACAGGTCAGGATACCAGTGGTCAATATAGCGGCTCTTCTAGCACGCCAACTTCTACTGGCGCAACCACTGCACAAGATATTCAACAAGCAGCAACTGATGCGGGTTACACTACGCCAATTGGTGGCGATACAGGATCTTAAGGATAAATAATGGCTGAACAAGTACAATCCGGTTTAGACGCCGTAGAGTCTCCTAAAGAAGAAATTACCGCTGTTGGTGGTCTGGCAAAACCTATAGCAGCAAAAGGTCCTTATGCTCTTCCAGCCCCTCAAGGCTCTATTGGTTATGATCCTGCTCTCTTAGAAGAGATGCAAAAAATGATCACTATGCGTGAAGCGCAAAGAAATAGTTTTGGTGAGCGCATGAAAGATGCCATGGCCTGGTGGTCTGGTGGTGTCGCTGGTCCCGCAGAACCTTTAGCTGAGCGTGAGAAAACAAAGCAACAACAAGATGCTGAATTGTTTGGCATGAAGGCGCAGCTTTCTCAGGCCAAGATTGGTCAAAAATTAAATGAGCTTACTCAGGCATCAATCTTTGGCTCACCAGTTACGGCAGCAACACAAAGTGGCACATTGCCTCCATCTCACGTTGCCGCTGGCGCACCAACAGAATCTTCTACATTGATTCAACAAGGTGGTATGCTTGGTCTAGTAAGAGATGCCGCATTAAGACAGAGCATCGCGGCCCAGGCTTTGCGTGATCCAGTTGGCGCACAAAAAGCTATCCAAACTTATTTGGAAAAGAACGCAACCGATACCGATATGATTAAAGACCTACGCTACATGGTAGCTAATGGTCTGATTGATCCTAAACTGGTACCAGCCGCAGCATTGACTAAGTTTGCTGGTGCCGCAGCATTTGTGCCACACGATGTTCGTGGTTCAACTGGAACAGTACAAAGCACGCCAATCGGCTCCGCTGGCTCTATGGTTGGTGGCGGTGGTGGTGCTCCAACTGCAGCACCCGCTGTTGTGCCCGCTAACAGAATTGCACCCGCAGGCACACCTCAAGTTGCTCCTGCTGCTACGGCTCCTGCTGTTACGGCTCCTGCTGTTACGGCTCCTGCTGCTAAGGCTCCTGCTACTACTCCTGCTGCAGGCGCTACTACTCCTGCTGCAGGCGCTACTACTCCTGCTGCCAGTGTCATTAAACCGCCAGCACAAGTTACTCCCCCATCCTCATTTAAACCCCCACTACAGACTGAGTCTCCTGTTGAAGCACAAATCCGCGCAGCTGGTTTAGATCCAACATCTAAAGAAGCAAATGAGATGCGTCAAAAAGCTGGTGAGACTTTAATTGCTGGACAAGGTAAACAATTAGAAAAGACTGGTGAAGACGCAGGTGTTCGTTTGAATAAGATGCGTGATTTGTCAGAAAGAGGCATGAACACCATCCCAACAGCTCAGGCTGTTATTGATATTGCCGATAATCCAAAATTAAGTAAGGTTATGGGTCTGGCTCATGGTACACAAACTGTACCAACCGCACTAACAACAGCCGGTGATTTTATCCCCGGCATTGGTGCAGAGAAGGTAGAGAAGGCACTCGTTGCTAATTATCTATCACCTGAAGAGCGTGTTGCTTACAAGACGGTACAGGGCGCATCACAAAAGCTGGGTATTGATTTTGCTGCTGATGTATTCAAAGGCGCACGTATGGGTATCGGCCTAGAGAAAATGGCGATGGGTGCTAAGGGTGTCGGTACCGAAATGCCTGCTGAGGTCAATAAGCGTAACGCAGCACTGATTCGTGATGCTGCACAATTTCAACAAGACAAATCAAAGATGTGGGAAAGCTGGGCTGATAGCCATGGTGGCAAGTTTGCCGATTTTAATCAGTTTGAATCCAGCCCAGAATACATTAAATTTAGAGATGATGCACAACAGCATTTTTTAAATACATACAAAGGAATTGTTAAGCCGCTGGGTGAAGAGGCTGGCGCACACCCAGCTGAGTCACTGGTTGAAAAATACAGAACTAAAAAGAGACAATAAGCATGGATGAGAAATTACAAAATGCCTATGACGCGCTTCAGGCTGCTCATGATGCTGGCAATACCGCAGACGCTACTCAGATAGCGGACTACATTGATACGCTAAAAGCTCAACAATCTTCAGCCACGGCCCAAGCTGATCAACCTCGTACCAGTGCCGTATTGCCGGCTTTGGGTGGTGGTTTAGGCGCGGTTACTGGTGCAGGTGTTGTCGGTGCATCTAAGGGTGTCGAACTTGTTCGCGCTCTTGACCGTTTTGGTGGCAATCAACAACAGACCACTGGCTACAATCCACGCGGTTCTAGCGTAGAAGAAAGCATACAAAACTGGCGCACCTACGCCGATGCACAAAACGAAGCAGCTAAGTCTGTCCGTCGTGATACTGCACTTCAGAAAAAATACCCTGGATTCACCAGGCCAAATCTCCCACACCTACAACCTACGGTTCCTACTGCTGCCGAAAATATATTTGGTCATGCTGCCAATATTGGCACAATGAAACCAATCACCGGTTTAACAGCGGGCGCTAACGCAATTGACTTAATGCAACAAGTCAAAGCTGGTAACCCTATTCAATCTACTATCAGTGCTGCGGGCCTAGCCGGATCTGCTGCGCCATATATCAAAGCACTTCCTAAAAAATATCGTGGTGTTGGTGCCGCTGTATCTATGGCCGCTCCAGTGGTTAACCGCGCACTAGACCAGTTTACCAACCCACCAGAAGAACACGCTGATGGACACTTAGTAGGTAAAGCATTAAAACATGTACCTGGTGCCGCACTGATTGGTGGTTTAGCTTATCCAGATGTGGCAGAAGCGTATGAACAATTACATAAAGGTAAAATCGGCGAGGGTGTCGCTGATTTATTGACAACGGCTGCAAGTTTTGCACCAAGTGGTGTATTAGGTGCGTTGATGATGGGACTTTCACCAAGTGAATTAGGTGATTCTACTTTATATAAAAACCCTGGTGAATATCACGAAGGTGATACTGATGTATTAAAAGGTTCATATTTGCCACCCCAACATTATGCACCCGGCGGATCTGTAGCTAAAAAAGCCGCACGCATGGCTTTAGATATTGGCAATGCGCCTGATGTATCTAAAACACTATCACAGATTATGCTAAAACCAAAAGCTGAGATGCCTTTATGGGAAAAGTTTGGATACGATCCTGCCAAGATAGCACAAGACTATCCACAGACTTTGCACCCAGTCTTAGCTACTGATGAAAAGACGGGTAAATTATATGCGCAATCTGTAAATTCTCCGGAGGCCTTGGCTGTACAAAAGGCAAGAAAAGCGGCCATGACTCAAATTAATAAAGGTAACTACGAGCCTTTCTTTGATGTAAGTCAACGCAAATATGTTGATCCTAGTCTTTATCCATTGCCAGAGCGTACACTTACAACTAATGTACCAAAAACCGAAAAGGCTATGGAGAAGCATCTAGCTGAGGCACAAAACCCAGAGGCATTACAGAAATGGCAAGAGGCGTTTGAAAAAGGTAGTCAAAGACCAGATGCAAAAGATTGGTATGCTATGGGTCAGTTGCATGACGCATTTGTTAAAGAGTTAGGCCCAGAAGAAGGTGTGAAACAATTTAAGGCAAGGTTTGCTGATCCTATGGGTGCTACCACTGGCGGCGCTAATCCTACATCTAATTTAATGACTGCCGCGTATACTAATTTCTTAAAAGAAAAAGGTCTACCAATTCCAGAAAATACTTTTGAGGCACCATTTCCTATCGGTGGCAGATTTATGGAAGGTAATCTAAATGCAGCAAGAAAGCTACATGAGACCGGTACATTGAATCCGGCAGATACACCAAAACGTTATAATTTTTCATCAAACTTTTTAGGTCATCTTGATCGTCCTACACTTGACGAACAGATGATGAGCGCATATGGTAAGACTGCACCAGATAAAATTTCGTATGGCTTATACGAAAATGAATTAAATAAATTGGCGGCACAAAACAATGTTAATCCAGTAAACTTTCAAGATGTTACATGGGCTGGTTTAAAAGATTATCCAGGTAAGCCTATGATGCAAGAAGTTAATGAAATGCTTGCAAGGACTAGTAAAATTACTGGTGAACCACAAGAGAATGTGTTAAAAGGATTTATTCGCGGTGATAAGCCTATGTATGGACTCGGTGCCATTGGTGCCGGTGAGGCAGTAAACCAAGATGATGCTCAGCCTAAGAAAAAAGGCGGCAAAATTAAGAAGAAGAAATAATGCCAAAGTTATCAATAGCCGAAATCCGCGCAGTGCTCGATGATGCTAAGCAGGCATACAAGGCCAAGTTTACCCCTGGCTTTTATCATGGTAGTCCAACAAATAAAATAACTGCTTTTGACCCAAGCAAATCTGCTGTTAAAGATTTAGATATGGTGACACCTGGTGTGACATTTGTTTCGCCAAACCCAAGATTTGCTGAAAAGTTTTTAGCTGATCCAGAAAAACTTAATACTCCAACTGGGGCGACAATGTATCCAGTTAGTGTTAATCTTGGTAAACATTTTGATCCTGCCACACCAGAGGGCAATGACACGATAAAACAATACCTTGCAAACAAATACAAAAAAGATGTAGATAGCTATGGGTTTGATGAGGCATTAGGTCAAAAGCATGAATACATGATGGATCGTTTAACCGATCCGGTAAATAACTGGAAGTTAATGGAATCTCCAGAATTACTGAATTTCTTAAAATCAACCGGCCACGATACATTTAGTGTAACTGAGGGCGGTGTCAAAAACGTCGGTATCTTTAATCCAGCTAACATCCGCGGCAAGTTTGCCCAGTACAATCCGGAAGAGGCAGCCAACCCAGACTTCATGAAGGCCGAGGGTGGCGCTGTGCAAAGTTTTGCACCCGGCGGTATTGCCCTGGCAGAAAACATTGTCAAGCACTCTATTGGCCAGCACCCTAAAGTGGCGCAGGCCCTGGAAGAATACCTAAAAGGTAATATCAGTAACGCGGACCGTATCCGCATTATGAATGAGCACCTGCCAATCCGTAACTGGACTCAATTGCCGCCAGCGTATACTGATGAAGAGATCCGTAACGCCCTGATGGCTAACAAGCAATCTAAGGCATTGGCCGATGTGCCAGCTGGTATGCGTGTTGGTAACCGGTTAGATATCCCAGCTTATACCCAGCACGGTGTCTATGTTGATACCACGCATGATTTATCTGCCGGCAACGCGCCAATTAGCTACAACAGAACCGGTCACTTAACTGACGTTGAATTTAGCTCTAAACCCAACCAGGCGGTCCGTGTAGGCCTCGGAACCAAGGAGCAGGCCCTTACCCCCTTGGGCGCCGAGATCGGGTCTGCAAAGTCCCCATTTGCCCTTATAAAGGGTACTAACGTGGGTACATCAGATGACGAAGTACGTCGCATGATGGCCGAGTACATGAATGATCCAAACTGGACACAGATTGGTATGGACCCACGCCGCCAGTCACAGTTCTATGATAAGTCTACCGGACTTCCTGTCTTCTCAGCAGAACAGAAATTACAATCCGGCCCGCTGGTCATGGTACCAAAGCAGGGCCTAGAGACAACCAACTGGGAAGATCCAAGACTCAGTCTGTCTGACTTTGAGGGTAAGCACTATGACAAGGGTGGCGCGGTAATCAAGAAGGTATTAAAGTTTGCCGAAGAAGTGCCATTCGTGCATTACTCTACGCAACCCAATTTAACATCCCTAGAGCCTAGCTTTTATGGTCGGGGTATTAAAGGTCAAGAAGCGGTTCGTCTCAAAGATGCTCCGGATATTCGTAACCGCAGCTACTTCTATGTAGATAAGGGTGAGCAGACGATGCGCCCAGAACAGGGCCTAGGAAATCAGAAGTACCAGGGCACGGCATCTAACGTGTATAACCTGGCAGATGACCCTGAGGGCTTTCACGCGATTGCAAAAGCCAAGTCACTCGATCCATATATGATGAGTTTTGGTCGTGAGGTAGTGGACCCAGCTGTCAAGGCCACCGAATTGGAAAGATTAATTAAGGGTGCCGGTTACGAAGGCTACCACACTGGTGACGTGGGGTTGTTGTTTAATCCAACACCAGTCACCAAGGTAGACGGCTATGCGCCAGGTGGAGAAGTATTAAAAAAGCTACTCCCGCTCGCTGAGCGGGAAGCAAACAAAACTAAGTTTTTGGAGGGCAACCACCCCGCAGTACCTGATGTTGTCTATCATGGCACTTCAGTAGACGAAGACTTTAACGCTTTTAAGAAAAAACCAAGATGGATACATGTAACTGAACATCCAGAAGTTGCTAATACGTATACTGAATTGGGTAATGATCAGTTAGCTTGGGGTGAATCTCCTAGAGTTATGCCTTTACATTTAAGCACTAAAAATCCATTGATTCTTGATGATGACCAACTTATGGAAGGTAGCTTTTTACCATTTAAACAGCGTCAAAGAGAATGGATTGATTTAGCAAAACAGCAAGGTAATGATTCTATTTATAATCCCAATACCGGCACTTGGATGGTTCCAGAACCAACACAATTAAAATCTGCTATTGGTAATGAGGGAACTTTTAACCCAACTAATCGTGACATTACCAAAAAGCGCGGCGGTCTAGTTTAATCACTTGCGGTAACGCTTGCCGTGCCAGCCCTCGGCTGCAAGAGGAAAGTCGGGAGCCCACGCTGGTGGTGTGGTCATGATACGGACCACATCTTCTAGCGAGGACTCCGCGCTTTGTTCTTCAACAAGGAGCAACACCTCGTCATGGATCGAGTTAATAATCTCATAACCAGCTCCCTCGAGAGCTATCATAGCAAACGCAAGGAAATCGCGAGCCGTACCCTGGACGGCAGACTGGAAGATACTACTGCCAATCAGGGGGTTTCTACTCCACTGGCGAGTATAAGTGTTCTGACTATGAACGACAACGCCCACTTTCTGACTACCCCACGGAGTGGTGAGCAGCTCGAGCTCTGGCCTCTGCCAGCAGATGAGACGGCCTGATGGTAGTTGCATCCATAGAGCCTGTTTGGCCACCTTCATCTTTATCTTCTGACCTGCGGCAAATGCAGTACCGGGATTCTGTACTGCGTCAATTGCAGCGGTCTCGCATAAAGCCCACAGATTCTTTACCTTCACATAAGAGCTACGGTAATTATCTACAGCATTCTTCGCTTGTAGATCTGATAGTTTAACTCCCATCCCTTCCGCATACTTTACTAGACCCTTGGCACCTTGGCCAAACATCGCACCTAGAACCGCTGACTTTGCAATTTGACGCTGATCTTTTGTAACGTCTTCGTAATTGACTCTATAAAGGCTTTCTGACGCAAAGACTTTGTACTCATCTAATCCCTTTCTAAACAGCTCTACTTTGTCGTTTTGTCCTGCGAGCCAAACCCCAACTCGGTTTTCAATTGAGCTAAAATCCACGTCAACGAAGGTCTTGGAGTCCGGAGCTTTGATTGATGATCGTACCAAAGAGGAAAGTTGTAGCATCGTTCCAGATCCCCTTCCAAAGACTTCAGGTATAGCCTGTTCAATTTGTTCATCACTGAGCGTGGGCCTCGCAATATTCTGTAAATTAAGTCCGCCCCTTGATGCCCAACGACCAGTACTAGCGCCATGATATACCAGTGTATTCCTAATTCTTCCTTCACGTTGTATCTCCAACATTTTAGCGTACTTAGCCACGCTAGTCTGGCTTCCTTCTTGGCGTAACTCTAACGCCCGTTTGATCACCGGAAATATGTTGCACTGCAGCATTTTTTCAACGGTCTCGGCGGTCAAATCGGGCATTGGTGCATGAGGGATTTTTTGGTTAATCCAGTCTAGTAATTTAGCCCTCTCAGACGGCTTAAAACCGGTCAAGGAGACGCATTCAGCGTCAATTGAGGCCTGGGCCTCACCGACTGCTTTTACAGCGTTTTGGAGCTCGTTAGGATCCACTGGCACACCACGCAAGTTAATCCGCTGAGTGAGCTCCCAGATTCGCTGCTCGCCCACAGTAAGGGGGCGTAACAGGGAGGCGATTGCCATCTCAGTTCTAACGTCTTGGGCACAGTACTTAAATAACTGGGCGAGTAACTCTGGGTCATCTTCATACTCTCCTTTCCTATTGGGTTTACATAACTTTTGAATCAAACGGGCGCCGATGGCGTCTTTTTTATGGGCGGCATCCATGAAAGTGCCTGCCTCATCCAAACTCTGTGGTACGTTATTGGCCGCTGCTATGGCCATGGAGTCAATACACTGCTCTAGCTTTAGTGGTGGCCAGCCGTACTTAGGCACACAGACACAGTTCCAGATGGCGTACTCAAACATGGCGTTCCATGCTTGGATTTTGCCACCTTGTCGGACGTGTTCAATGAGCTCATGGAAATCTAAGCTGTGTCCAATATTTATAGGTGGGTTTGGTTGACTAACTACCACATTGCTAGGTTGGGTGCCGAACGCAATACACAACACTTCTGTTGTGGGATCGTTGGCGTAGATATCCAAACCTACATCGGGTAGGTTGGCTTTACTGCGGGTCTCAAAGTCGATGCTATAGATCATCAAAACTTCCAAGTCTTGCTGATGGTGATAGATTTATCGGTTGGATCAAAGTCAAATTCAACATCAAAGCCGTCAGTCTTATCCGATTCATCATTGTGGCTGCCGTCACAGAATGGTGGGTTCTTAGTCTTACCACAACCGCACTCCATGGGCGTGTCTACTTTTGGCGTCATATTCTCTCCTTTCCTATATTAATGCAAAAAAAGGGGCTCCGAAGAGCCCCAAATCACCACCATGTGAAATAAGTTAATCTAGTCTATCTATTATCTGTTTCTTTTCGTGGTTTGATAGAAAGGGCCAATCTGAAATCTCTGTGAGTGTCCTGCCGCAGCCCCTGCAAACATCGAAGAAGTCTGGTTGGCAGATTCCCACACAGGGGCTCGCCACTTCCACGCTAGATTCCAGTTGCGAAGATTGAGTGGAGGGCACGCCCATGGATCAGATCTCACAGACACCGGCAGAACACGCTAGTTGCTGCGCGCCTTCGACGTTGTCTGTGTTTTCTTTGAACTCTTCCCAGTTGATGCGAGGGATTTTAGCTTTGAGTTCTTTGTACGTGGTTTCGTCGCACTCTTCGTATGGCGCCTGGCGATACGTTCCTCCGTCATAGGGAAGATAGGAAACACCGGAGATTTCACTAAAGTTTTCCCATGTCCATGCTCCGACGCTTGGCCAGTCTTTTTCTTCGACTGAGATGGTGACTGAAGGTTTATGTTCGCACCAATGTCTTTGGTATGTAAGCCAGAGTTCAAGATGTCTAATAGGAGTGATATCTGATCGGGTGATCCCGGCGGGTGCTTTTTGAGGAAAGCTAAACACCACTGTCTGATCAGGTTTATAAACGCATGCCTCATTTGGTATTCCTTGTGCAATTAAGAATTGGGTGAGAGGATCCTTCTTATCTCCTCTAACTCTTCGTATGTAGTACTTAGAGTGTCGAGGGTGGATTCCAGAAGCACTATCAACGAGTTGGCTGACGGTTCCACTGGGCTTAACGCAAGTAATTGCAGCACTTTTAGGTATTCCAAGCAGCTCTGCAAATTCTTCGTTGGCTCGTCTAGCTTCCTCTCTAAGCTCGGTAAGTAGCTCATTTAATTTGTCTCCTTGGGTTGTGAGAAGGGGATTATCATAGATTCCGGTGAGGGAGACACCCAAAAGCCGTTCTTCTTCAGTATTTCTCTGCCACACCTTGCGCAGATAGGGGAACTTTGTGAAGGTAGACTGGATGGTACCAAGGATAGCGGCGATGCGCACTTTGCGCAGTAAAGTCTCTCTGGTGTCGTCATGGCGTACTACAGCCTCAGTAAGATTACAAAATTGGTATGGTCTGAGAATGATCTCTGAGCACGGATTAGTTCCGAACTCAAAATTTGGATCTCTATGCCCGTATTTTTCAACCGTCTTTTTAGCAGCCTCCCGATTAAAAATGCCTCTTTCACCGGAATGGGAGTTGTAAAGTGACAGCCACTCCTCCATGAACTTTCCGACAGTAGGTGTTTCATTATACACCGCACTGTTGTTCGCA
>Ga0208875_1000215_pt1 | contig 22123 bp, 52 predicted proteins | sample CryBogCBH25Aug08_FD_184612 | JGI IMG/M metagenome (GOLD analysis project Ga0208875, IMG submission 184612) | Freshwater microbial communities from Crystal Bog, Wisconsin, USA - CBH25Aug08 (SPAdes) (version 2) | ecosystem: Environmental > Aquatic > Freshwater > Lake | place: Crystal Bog...
CTCCACGTTTGGCACAGTCATTAGTCTGAGTGTGTTGCAGTGATAGGGATCAATGTCTACAGTGAACAAGTATTTTCCGCGCTGTTCAGCCCAGGCAGCAATGGTCTTGGTACTACCATCATCGCCGTCACGACCACAGCCAATCTCTACCCAAGTACCAACTTCAAGTTGATCAAGGTATTGTTCAGCCTTGCGGAAAACTTGTCCCATTATTCACGATCCTTGCGATTGCGACTTGTACGCATACGTGCTTCGTCTTGCAGAATCTTGACGTAGCTACGAATAATCGCACCACGTTGATGTGCGTCTGTGAAGTTTGCCGCAAGGCGTTTAACTTCTTTGCCAACTTTGACCGCTTTTGGGTCGTAACCTTTACATGTCATAACTACTCCTTAAAAATTTATGTGCTGATTTGTAACAGTGCCATGGTCAACGCACTTTCTTCTTTGAGATAGATGCGTCTACGCCGGTCCTTGATTGATTGCTCAATTAGATAATGTTCGTTGAATTTCTTTACGGGCCAACCATTTGCGTTGATTTCTTGATGCATAGATTCGCCATACATCTCCTTGAACTGAGAGATCAGTTTAACAAACAACAGACGGTCATCACGGTGTTGCCAACGAAAATCTACAATGTAATGATAGCCCAAGCCATAGTACTTGTAGCGACCATCACTTTTAAATTGTCGCATATTTTACCCCTTTAGGGTGTGCCAGTACTCGGGATCGCAACCCAAATACAGGGCGTATTGACGATAGTTTCGCCATTTGGCAAAACGGTTTACTGTGTTTTCTACCCAACGGAAAAAGCTGTCTCTGAACCACAGTGGATTCAAAATTGCCAATATGATCAACGTGACCACAAAGGGCACTGCCACAGTGGTCAGCGCATACCAAAATGCAATTGCACGGTAATAGTTACCGCCGTCTCGTGTTAGTTCCACTGTGTCTGGCAAACGGCCAATTTGGGTTTCTGCTTGTGCTCCTACCATTGTATTCTCCTATGCTGTATTATACAGCCTTTTTCATTTGGTGTCAATATCTACGCAAAACTTTTATGTCAATTTGACCACAACAATCACAGGCACGGGATTGATAGTCAATTTCGTAGGCACCTTCTTTGCGATGGGCTGGTTTGCACCATTTGGTCCAAGTGTGCAGACCAAGCCAGCACCAACGGCTGGTCACCAGTTCGGGCTTGTCTGCCAGAAGTCTGGCTGTGTTTTCCACTTCGTTCATGATCTGTTACCTGCGTCATCATAGTTGTAGTAACGACCAGCCTTCGCATTCCAATGGCGGGTGTCGTAGTAGTGTAACATGACTGTATATCCAAGTAAACCGATATCCAACATGACGCCAGCGTGATCCTCTCTGGTAGTCCATCTAATACGGAAGTCCACAATGTTGTTGTCTTTGATGACTTGAATTTCCGCGCCAGTGTGTTTGCCCAACATGGCACTTCGATGGTAGACAGCGGCCCAACGGTCACTAAATGGATTTTGTAATCCGAAACTAAAATTAATCATAATTCAACTCCGACGATTTTAAGTTGTTCTATCCACATGCCAAGGCCCCAATCTTCATCAGTCCAGTTAGGAAAATCTTCCGCAGGCCGTGACGGTTCAAACCATCTCCATACTTCAACATTTAGCATTCGAATCTCTTTGTTAGAATCCAAATGTTCCAAATCAACTAGTTGAATAACACGATATAGTTCTTTTTCCGGTTTACAATCAAATGGTTCGATTTTCATAATTCAACTCCAAAATGTTCGTCCAGTTTATTGCGTAAGGTGGCATGGTAAAGGTTCACACTTGTTGCGAGCGCAGGCATCTGGATGGTTTCATCTGCCTTTAACTCATTGCAAGTTTCTTTGCTTATTTTGGCACATTCCCTCACAAGCAACTCGGCGAATTTTTCTACTTCTGACCCCAACAGTACATTGGCAGACTTATATTCATCTTGGGATGCTAGTGCCTCTTTGTTACGGCATGACCTATACAATTCTGTTAAACGTTCGTTCATTTTCCCGCCTTTGCATTGTTATAACCAATCAAATAACCCATCACCAATGCAAACATCATAGCCGCAATGGCAATCGCTGTGCCAATGACAGGTCCCCAATCAAATTTGTTCATAGTAAAAATCCTATGGCTGCGCCAATTACAAATCCTGCCGACGCCAGTAGGCTCCAAAAGGCCACAAAGCCCCAGTGGCTGTCAATCAAGCGCATAAACGGACCAAGTTCGTCAAGCCAGGCGTTTTCTTGTTTGAGCAAGTCGGCTTCTCGTTGTTGCCAATAGTTCATGTCACGCTCCCAACATGGCCCACACAGCAGTCTTTTCCAAGTCAGATTCAAACTCTGGATAGACTTCATCAAGTCGTTGCTTATCAACTTCTTGATAGCCTTTGTTCAACTTCTTGCGTTTCATGCCATCCACATCCCAGTCGCTGCCTTCCCAGATTTTTGTCTGTAGTGCTTTGCCGCGACGTCCCCAGAATGTCACGTACTTGTCTAGTGATGTGTAAAAATAATTCGGGGGCAACTTCTTGCCTTTTTCTAGCAAGATAATTCCCCACACTTTGTCACTGTTGGCTTTTTCATCTCGACACCATAAAATATGTTCATACTTCATCAATGACCTCCGATCCTGTTTTAAAATCCCAACGTACTTTGCTGCCTAATGCTGGCAGAACTTTTTCGTATTTGTCCCACTCACTTCGGCAACGATTGGGCATACCAATTGATCCTGCCACAGAGTAGCACAATTCACAACGATAGCCAAAGCCCGAGCCTTCATCAAAGTGTGCTGTACCGCCGCAGGGCAGATGCAGTGGGTCATTATGAGCCATTTTGTAACTTTCTTTTTGCTTGAGTTCGCTTGAACATTGCTGTATAAGCTGGATTGTCCTTGACTGCTTCAATGTAGTCTGCTGGTGGCCGTTCAATTCGGCCCACACCAGTTTGAGGGTCAATGATACGCCAGGCACCATTGACCAACTGTGGATATGGCTTGCCTTCTGCAAACAACTGCACTTGACGATATCGCGCCTCTGCAACCATAATATCAAGCATTTCCTTTGTATAGGATTCTGGATTGTCATGTATCCAATTGATCGCATTGACCAAATGACCGTCCTTCATGTCCTTGATCGGGATGCTACGGCCATCGGCTGTGCGCCACCAGCGCTCTCTATCCAGTTCATGACTCATATCACAAATCCCACTCTACTAAGACCGGCCACAGCCTGACTATACTGTTCAGGATCAACATTAATATATTCTTGACTGGGGCCACTGTTAAAGGTACGATTACGCAAACGGTCATACAAGTCTTTGCTGTCCTTAAGACCAAAGCCAGTCCAGGCACGAATCTCTTTGATACAATTCACAGCATTGTTCTGTGCCGACGCACCAATGCCCTTTAACAAGATGCGATCATTGTAAGTACCAGTAATCATGGCAAAGAAGATTTGACCCTTTACATCAGGATCCAGCACACCGGCAATCTGCTCCCACAGTTCCAAGCCTGCATCAGCGCCATAGGCTTCTGTTATGCTACGCATAAAGTGAAGTCCATTGCTGATAATGGCTGTCTTGTGTTCTTCTGGAATCATATCAAATACGCTTCATAAAAATAAACAAATCTTTTTTACTGCGTGGCACCCATTGTTTGCCATCACGCCCGCAGATACTTTCAATACCACGTGCAACACTACAGCTACGGAAGTAGCCGCCTCGTGTCTTGCCATCCACTGGATTGTACTCTTTAGGCTCATAGTTTTCTGCAAGATCACAGTTCCACCAAACGCTGTTGCTAAGGTTTCTAGTCAACCAACCACTGGTGTTGTGTTTACAGCTTTTACAAGTTACCTGTTCCATTAAAGTTTTTCTCCTGGTTCAAAGCCACGAAAACGCAAGAATCGTGGGAAACGCAAACTATAGCTACCGTCCTGATTCTGAGTCACAGCATCGGCACGAACTTCGACAAGTTGACCTTTGACTGCATCAACATCAGCCCAAATTACACTACGCATCTTGTCAGTCAGCCCACCACCCACATTGACACGAATGAACACACCGTCATCAGTGCCTTCGCACACCAGAGCGCCAGTGTTGTTTTCATTCTTGCCAGTACCTTCTTCAACATCTACAACTCCCAAAGTTACTTCAATGAATGGTTTGATTTTGAGCCAAGCCACAGTGCGATCACATTCGTAGACTGCAAATGGGTCTTTGATCATAATACCTTCATAGCCACCATCGATTGCAGCCTTGTTGATTTCAGCAAAGCGAGTCGAACCTTCTGCTGTGTCCAAGTCAACCAACTCCTGTTCAACCACAGCAATGTTGGGCATATGGCTAGCGTACAGATTGTGCCACCCAGCCAACAACTGACTACGAGTAACTTGATCCAACTCGCTACGACCATCACGGAATTCTGACAAGGGCAACATATCAAACAAGTGCAACACAGCGTCATTGGCTTCGACATTTGATTTGCGATGGACTTGTTTCATCAGGTCTTGGAAGCTGGAGCTCATAACCTCACCATCGAACACCATTGGTTCTGTCAAAAACACTGCGTGTTTGGCAAACTGTTGCTTGATATGCTCAAAGTTTAGTAGCTCTTTACCATTGCGTGAGTATTGATCTACTTTACCATCAGGGTAAACAATAGTGATAACACGCACACCGTCGAGTTTGACCTCAATCAGTTTTTTGCCTGCGACCTTGCTTTCGTGTTTTGCACCGTCATAAGCAAGTTGGCAAGTAAAGATTGGGATTTGATACTGTGCAGGAGCAAACTTGTTGATACTGGTCTCACTGACGCCGCACTTCATATCTTTGACCAGAATACGGCGATACCAGTTGTTCCATTCTGCTTCTGTTGCGTTCATACGCATATGGTTAACTGCAACCTGTGCAGCATTGCCAGTGAGTTCACGATCTGCCAGTTTCTTGGCAGTGTTCCAGAAAATCTCAGAATTAAGACCCTTACCATCGCCCTTCTTGGTTTCAATTTTCTTGATACCAAATGTAATCATACAATCACAGGCAGCACGAAAGCCACGGAAGAATTCTGCGTTGTTTGCTGTTACTTCACGCTTGATGATTGCATCTTTGGCAAGACGGCTATTGTCACTTTCAAGCTCTACAATGATATCCCAGGGTTTGTTCATATCTGCTCCTTATGTGTATATTATACAACCAATTCTGTTTAGTGTCAAATGAATACTTTAGTACTACGTTCACCTCAATAAAAATGCTGTCAAATGTTGTTCGTGCCCATTTAGTCACCGTGGGTGCGTTACTGTCTTCGATATCAAATGTGTAGTGTTTCATAACCAGGTCAATGCAAATACAGCGGCCATGCCACCATTACGAAACTTGAATGTTTGTGTATTGTATGTAGAGGGGCCTATAACATAGTTCTTACGCTTGGTGCGCCATTGTAACCAACCTTTGGCCTGCTCTACCCTGCGATCAAAGTCAAGGTATCTGTCACCGTTGCGTGGCACCAGTGTTACTTCGTGTTCATACACACGCTGACTTCTTCGTTGTCTACTGTTCATCTCAATTCCCTTATGACCACCTCAATACAAATGCTGTGTGACTAGCTTCTTCATCCCAACGCAAGTACCAACCTTGAGTGCTGGTTTGAATCAATTTACCACCCAATGATTTAAGTTCGTAGTTAGCAACAGTTATAGGTTGCCAGTTGTTTTTTTCAGCCGCCCGCATACACGCATTCCAGAAGTTGTTAAAGTAATGCGGAAACTCGGCATCAAAGATACCAGCGGTTACATCAACACGAAACTTGTCTGGCATTACAACCACCTCAATATGTACCAGTCACGGTCTCGTTTATCACGAAACTGAATTGTATAGTCAAAAGCCATCCAGCGTTGTCGAAACCCTGGCTCGCCAAAATTATCTCTACACCATTCCAATACATCAGTTTTCTCACCAGCACGGGCTCGTGGAAACTCCACTCCCCATCTAATTCCCGACGGCGTTAGTGTGTTCATGACCACCTCAATACAAACATCAAGTGATTGTCTGCACGGCGAAACTCAAACACACCTTCGCTGACAAAACGCCAATTGTGTTGTTCAAAATTTTCAGCACACCACTGCATACAAGGTGTCCAACCTTGGTAAATGTGCTTGCCAATGCGATCATTTATGGGCGCAGGCACACTTGCCACAAACCAGCCGTTAGAGGGATTTCTTGTCGGTAGCAAGTTATGCCCCCACAGGTGTGTCTTGGAGAGCCATCCAGATTTCTTCTTTTTCGGAGTAGATCAATTGATGCCGTTCAAGCACAGCACGACGGTCTGCCTCATCCATATGAAGCCAAGCCTGCACCTTATCATAACTGCCATATGCCTCAAGCGGCGCACAGTTAACAATCCAACGAGCCAGGTTCGTAAATGCTGTCACTGAGTTAGCAGGGTGGCTATGCAACATTGCGTTCAAAAAGTCATTGTCCAGAATCGCAGTAAAACAACTGCCGGGCTCAAAGCCATAGAGCAGATAGTTCTGCACAGGATGAGCAAATTCGTCATCCACATTCCAGTAATAGAATGAGTCATAAAATCGTTTTTTGCTGAATTTTGTCAGTTCCATTATTTCACCTACGATAGATGCTGTTGATCATTTGCTGACGAGTCCAAAGATCAGGGGTGGTTCTGAGTTGCAACACCATCTGAACTTTTTGCTGACGCACAATTGGGTTTGGATCTGATTGAGCCGCAGTCATAACAACTGCTTCTTCTGCGCCTTTTGCCATTGAGCCAATCAGACTCAGACCATTAGCCAATCCTGATAAGAAACTCATATCAACTCCATTTCAATAAAAATGCGGTTCGATCCGATTCGGAAGAAAAATAAATTGTTTCAAATGGTGCATAGACTGGATCCAGATGTTCACGACACCAAGCCAGCAATATGCTCATGGGTACTGTACCATTGTACTGCCAACTTAATTCGCTTCTTATGACCATTTTAACAAAAACAATGTTAACTGTTCTTCATTCTTGAACTTCCACAAGTCGTAACTCATACGAAGTCCACATTGATTTTCAAGACACCAAATGCTGACTTCATCCAACTCGTCGTCGATTGATTTGTCGGACTGAGGCCACGATTGGAACCGTGCCCTGAGCCACAGCCCCGGTAGATGATGATTGTGGGTTGTCCACTTGGAAGTCTTTGACATGTTTACACTCTGCGCGGAATTTAAACCCCATGCAAGTGCAAGTCAGACCATTATTAGTCTTTTCAACAAAGTAAGTATTACCTTTGTTGCCAGCAACTTCCCAACGAGGATTTTCCGCAATCTCCTCCCGGGGGATATTATAGTTGTAAGTATTCTCTACAACTTTAAACTTTCGCCCCCTCGTACTAATACGAATAGGGTTCTTGAATGTTTTTACAATGCCAGTGCCGGGAGACACATAAGCATACATCTTTTCTTTTGCATCGTCAAGCAGATATACACCATTAGGCACATTGTCAGACCATTTAGTAGTTTCTTGATAGAATTTCATCAGTATTCTCCGCTCAACAGATACATTGTCAGATCAGGGCCTTCAACTTTGACACATTGATTGGCATAACGAGGAGCGCTATCGCTCATAATTTCATTACCGCGCCAAGTTGCTTTGTAAGTCCATTCTACACGAATTTGTTTGGGGGTGAACTTGACGATCTTGCCTAGTTTCATACCACCGCCGCTAGGTGCAGGAAACACCACATAGTCACCAATCTCAAGATCACGACGGAGAAAATCTTTGTGTGCGTTGGTCATTGGACACTGTATTTCGTTTAGATGTATCTATTATACATCCAAAATCTCAGAGTGTCAAACTGAATACTTTTTGTTGTATTTTTGCAACGCTTTTGCTCGGGCAATGGCTAGTCTGATTTTGACGTAATCGCTGAGGTCTGCGTCTTGTGGGGGTTTGGGATGGTCAACTATTTCGGGACGGCGATACAAGACCTGTAGATCCAATTCATCTGGACCCGGAGCATCATCATTGTCATCGTCAGTTAGATCATTGAGTACCAGCAGTCGTCTTTGGGTTTTTGGTAATGCATGGACCAATACGTTTTTGGTCACAGTTTGACTCATCAAGACTGAACGTTTGTGGGACAAGAAGACTCGGTCCACTGGGCTCGTCTTTACCTGGCTTGTGCTCAAACCAAGGATAGCGAATAGTACCAGTACTGCAAGTTTCTTCATAAAAATCTCTGTTAAAGTCTAACATAGTTGTGATAGCATTTAGTTGCTGTATATACAACGTGCTAGACTGCGAAAGGGTTTACATAGTTGGCAAAAAAGAAACCCGCCTAAGCGGGTCCTGTTATTTTGGTTTACAAGGCATAACTGCCCCGGACGGTAGTTCTTAGGCTACAAGTTCAGCAGAACGAGCTTTGGAACCGAAACGGAAACCTTTGCTCATTTTGACTTTCACTGCGTCTGTTGTATTTGCTGTTGCATTTACGTTTTTTGTCGTCTTCGGCCAGGTTTCCCCAACCCTAACGGCTTCTACATTGCCGAGTAGATCCTGTCAATACTTGTTGCCACGTCGAAACTGTGTCATCCCCACCTAAGCATACTTGATACGCTTAGGTGGAGATGCCGGGCTCTGCCCCCGGGTCCGCAACACCTTTCTATTAAGGCATTAAACTACTATTCTGTTTTGTGGCATACTGTTTTTAAGCCTGCCACTACTAAACCCTTTAAGTTTATACTCTTGTTCATTTATTTATTAGCAATCAGGCAGTGCATCTGACTTCACAGATAGTAGGGCGAACATCCCTAGACACTGTAAGCCGGTATAAGCGGTCGTGTCGTCCTGATAACTGTATTATAACAGTATTTTTTAGCGTTTGAAAGTATTGAATAACCCAATTTTAATCCATTGCGCTGCTCGTTGAAGAATGGTTGGGTTATTAGCCTGAACTGCTACATTTGGTGCCGTATAGAACTTGTATGCCCGTGTAAGCAATCTTCTATACTGTGGGTCTTGTGTTTTTGTTGGGAACAGTTCGGCGATTTGGTTTCTGGTAAACGCACTTGTGATTGCACGACTTAGGAACTGTGACTCTGTTGGAGTTGGATCCCCGGGAGTAGAAAATATGTCGTGTATTTGTTTTTCGTTCTCAATCAGCTTGCCGATTTCTAACAATGCCTGCGTTAATCTAGCATCGACCTCGTGCTGTAGTCTTAGATATTTGTCGTAATCTTGTTTAACTTCTCCATTAGAAAAGTCAAGATCATTTCGTTTAAATCCAATTCCTTTGAATGTATCCAATGCGTGAGTGAACTCGTGTGCTAATGTAGAAATTGCATTGGTTGTATCTTGATTATGTACCAAGTCCCAGCTTAAACTAAGTTCTCTTTTTCCCGAGTGATATGAGCCTAAGGTAGTAGCAGCATCAGTGCCCACCCGTAACACAACCGCTTGAATAAACTGATTGATTGCGGGAGACTGAAACTGTGGCAGATTTAACGCTCTTAGTGGGATAAGAGTTCTTGGATTTTTTAAGCCAAATAGGTTTAGCACGGTCAATGACCATTTTAGACAGCGCTTCGATTTCACGAATCTCTGCGGCTGTTTCAAATAGGATTTCAGATATTAGCATCTAACGATTTAATGTAAACGATCTTGTGTGATTTGATCTACTAGTGCAGAATCAATACCAAGTTGTCCCAAGTTAGCATAAACATACTGACTAGCTTCTTGCAACTGTGCTCGGTCTTGTTCACTGATTTCGTTGATGGTAATACCATTTGCTGCTGCTTGCTGTTCATACTGTTCAGCATCAGCAATACTCCAAGCACGTTCAGTAACTGCAACAGTTTTTGCCACACGCATAAATGCTGCCTGCTCATCTTCGGTCAATGTATTCCAGAAACCGTTACCTGTCAGGATTGTGGTCGTGAACATACTGTGATTGGTTTTGTAAACGTGATTGCCGCTGAAACGCAAGTATGTAGTTTCCACTGCATTTTGATCGTCTGCGTCAAGTGTGCTAAGGTCTGTTTTAAACTTGTCAATTACGTTGGCACCGACTGCGTTGAACAAACGATCACTGATTGGAGTATGAGTCATCAACTGAGCATTTGCCAATTCAGACAAGTTAGTGATTTCGTGATTGGCCCCGATCACTCTGTAGCCACCACTGTAAGTAAATGCTAGACCACGAATATTGGTTTTCTTGCCTAAATCTTCGCACATACTCATACCGATATCGCCGTCTAGTACACGACTAACATGGTCGTGATCTTCAAACAAGAAAGGCAAGTCAATTGCTGAGAAGTTCTTGTCCAAATAATGACCCACAATACCCACTTGTGTTTGACTGATTTCAAAGTCGCCGTTGCTGAGTCCATCAAACAACGAACTCCATTTCTTTACCATATCTTTCCAGCTGTCAGCAAAGGCAACGGTACCAGTTGTGCCATCACGTTTTGTAAATTCTGCGGGGGTGTGCTCTAAGTTCAAAAGATTTGGTGCGCTGAGTTTCATATTTGGATATTTTCCATACTTTTCAGCGTAACCTCGCATGGTCAAAATCTCTACGTCAAACTGTCCTGGCAGTTCTTTTTCAAGTTCATCACGGAATTTTTCTGCTGTTCTTACGAACAAGTGAACTGGGTAGTGAGAAATGACCCATCGAATAGTGCGTTTAGTTGTCATTGTAAATCCTTTTCGGCATACAGTATTTATGCAGGTAAAAAAGCCCACACAAAGGTGGGCTAAATGAAAGGAAATGAAAACCCCGCTGTTACTGCTTACTCTGCTGTTTCAGCGTCTTTAGCTTCAACACGAGCCTTGATAGCTTCCAAGCTAGGGGCTGCTTTTGCGGCTTTGACTTTCACAGTCTTGGCACCGTTATACTTCTCGTCGGCGCTGTCAATGGCCTCACGATAAGCTGGATTTGTGTAGAGTTCGTGTGCTTTCAAGAAAGCAACAACCTCTGATTTGCTCATTTCTCGGGGCAGTTCAAACAGTTGAACGTCCTCGTGAGACTTGCTCAGAGCCTTGATGCGACCAACCAAGTCGTTTGCGAAACGAACTTTGTACACGCCGTTGAGTTTGCTAACACCTGCCACAGAAAAAAGTTTGTCTGTCATTTGAAAATACTCCGAAAAGTTAAGTTGATTGAAAATTTGCCAGTTTCATCACTGACACATTTAAATTATAGCAGACATTGGAACGCTTGTCAACCACAATTTAAATCTGGTTGACCAATTATTTGGCCAATTCTTGGCTTTGGGTTTTAACAGTGTCAATACCGTGATCCAAAATTCGAGCAACGCCCGAAAAGCCCACAGTAGCAACAACCAAACCCAATACGAATCCTGCTACAAACAGTCGCATAATTACCCCTTAGAGTTAGTGCTGGTTGAACTTTTGAACAAGAGGCCAAACAATGCGCTCAAGCCCCAGCCCTGCAACCAAGTGATTTCTTTGACACCAGTCACAGCATCCACTAAGCAACCATTCCACAGCATATAGACTGGCCAACTCAGCAAGAAACTAATAAACAAGATAGTGGCAATGACCACCACTGCACCTGTAACCAAAAACAAAAATTTATCCATATTAAGCCTCTTCTTGAATTCCAATTAAACGAGTGATGCTGGGTGCTTTAGTAGCTGGGGTGCCATCTTCAAGCAGTGCGTCAAGCAACACTTTCCACTCAGTGCCAGAACCTTGGGAAACAAACCATACACCATCACGCATGATGTAGTAGTATTCACAATCGTTATAGTAGTCAAACATTTCTTGGTCTGACTGACACACACGGAATTCGCAACCATCTTCACCACGATCACGACCATAGAATACACAAACGCCATCACGGGGTTTGTCAAAAGTATGTTCAACACCTTCTGGCGCCTCAATGTTACGAGCCAAAACACTCAGGTCGCCCAGTGCAACAAGGTGATTGGCTTTGGGGCTATCATAGTGATCTTGCAGAATCATACCATTGTGACTCAGATAACCATCCCAATGACAGTAGACTGTCTTGGCTTTAGAACCATGCATCACACCGATAACTGAACGAGTACCCATTTTTGCTTCCTTCTGTTGTTTAGATGTATCTATTATACAACCAAAATTGCCACTTGTCAAATCACAAAAAGTAATACTTAATGCTGAATCTGTAACAACACTAAACTGGCGTCGGCTTCGTTGACAAAGCTGATCCAGTAGGGACGGTATACATTACCACGATTGGCGTGACCAAAGTTACTTTTCCAAAGGCAAGATGCTCTGTATTGGCTACCGTGCATGGCATAGAAAATGTTTTCTACTTTAGCACAGTTCTTGGTATCATAGCTGTCCCAACGGAAAGCCCATCGGTGGCCCAAGTCCTTGTAAGCCTTATGTCTACGATTTAATTTTACTAACTTCACGAATAACCTTTCCGGAGTAACCACACAGTCACATCCTCTGCTGGGATCACGCACATTTCGTCACTGAACTTTACTACACTTTTTGTGGTCTTGCTGGGCTCTGCCAGTTTGATACGTACGGGGCCTCCTGAGTTTCGTCCGCCGGGGTGGGGCTTGCCAACGCCAATTACCCGGTAAACATTGGAGTAGAATACCACAAAATCATCCACGTGAATTGGACGACCAATAATGTCTAATACTTCGTTCATACTGTTTTTCCTGCCTGTGCTACGATACCTGTAAGTGTGCCATTCCAGCCCTGTTGCCACCACATAGCCATCATGCCACCATAGGGGCAGGCTGTGATGGGCAGGCCCTTGTCTCTGGCTGCACGTCCTACTGCTCTTGCCTCTGCGGCCAGTCGAGCATCTGTTTCATAAGTTGCGATACTGGCTGTTGCGCCTGCTACTGGATTTATCATTCTTTGCCTGCTTCCTTCAGTGTATCAAACAACATCAAGGACTCGTGTGCTTGGCGTGCTTCTTCGAAGGCCTTGTTCAAGCGTTCCAGCTCACGGGACACTTCTTTAAATCGTGTGCCGTCCAGCTTGCGTAAACTGTCCAGGGTTTCAAATGCCCGTGCTAAGTCATGCTCTATGCCAACCCGGAGGAAATCGCTACTCCAGCCTTTGTCATATACGCTAGAGTAGCCACGCAAGCGGGCAATCTCTGCGGCATTGACTTCGCACAACACCACATAATCACTGATTTTTGCCATTACTTTCATCGCCATTCACTCCCACGGTTGATTTCTTCCTCGGTGAACTGTCCGCCTGAGCGGTCAGGGTTACGAGTCCAACTGTCCAGGTTAGCCTGTTCGCAACATGCTTCTACATCAGCAAGGATACGCTGGAGTTCGGCAATGTTGACTTTAAGGAAAGAAACTGTAGCATACAATGCCGCATCCTCATCCCTTGAGGCGAGTTTGCGGGCTTCTTGATAATCTGCCAGCATCTTTTCCTTGCCGGCGATTGTGTTACGCAGATTGGCTGCTACGGTATGGATGTTCATTGCTTGCTCCAAAGACGAGATTGACTGTAGCCTTGTGCCGACAGTTGACGGCGGAAATCTTGTGCGGCTTTGCGGAATGCCAAACGGCTCATCAGTCGGCGGAATAGTTTTTTCATTTCAACAGTCCTTTGTAGTATTGATTTTGATAGTTTCTTTTTTGCGTTGTTTTGTTTTGGGATCAAAATAATCCAAAGTAAGCCCTTGTTTCAGTAGATTTTCAAATTGTCTACCTACATTAGAACAGTGTGAGCATATAGGAATTCCAATCGAAACTTTTTTCATTTCACACCCACAATTGATACAATTAACTTGTTCGTTCATAGTTCAACTCTTTCTACGGGACGGTCGGGAATATTTTCTGTATCGCCCGCTTGAGCAAAGACAAAACCTAAACTCAACAATGTTGCCATTTCAAATTCTGTGCAGTTGCCGCGGAAGATGAAAATTCTACGGGTCAGGTTGTCTTTAGAATAATAGATCCTATAACTTACACGATCTACATTGAACTTTTCAGCAAGCATCGCCACAGTGACTTCATCGCCCCAATCTTCGGTGACGGATTCACGCTGTTGCTGATACATAAAATCTTGCATAAAAGTTTGTATAAGTTTCATCATTCGACTCTTGCTTTGTTGATGTATGTGTATATTATACAACCATTTTGGATAAAATAAAAGGGCAGTTGCAAAAATACAACGCCCTTAAAATGAATACTTGAGTATTAGTTAGAACGACTGATTGCTCATACGCTTGGCCTGCGCTTTTTGTCGCTTGATATTTGCTGGCTGACCTATGCCCAACTCATCGTGACTGAAAACTCCATACAAGTGAAACTCTGTGGGGTTTCTGCCACTGATGGTATAGACAACCATAATGTCACTGGTCAAGTGTGCGTGGCGCAATGAAGAAATCACGGTACCAAAACTGCCCTTGCCGACAAATGGCTTGTCAGTGGCGCCGTAGGCTTGTAGTGGGTTTTGTGATTTAAAATCTCTGAATTCTTGCATCTTTTGCCCGATCACAGGGTACGCTCTGGCCTTTTCGAGCAGCGTTTCCATATACAAAGGGCAAGACTTGAATACTACGCTCATTTGACTCCTGCTTCGGCAAGAATCTGAGCTTCGTATGCGTTGAACTCCTCAAGGGTCATTGGCTTTGTCCATTGAGCCTTGTTTCCCTGAGCTTGGATGATTTTACCCACTGTTTCTGTGATCAAGCCTTGTTTGACTGACTCGGCAATCTGAGCATCGCTGGGGTGTTGTACTTCTGTGATTTTCATAACTGTATTTAGTGTGAGTTCAATTCTGGGTTACAACCGTTGATAATGTTGCGCTCGTAAGCGTGTGCTGCCAAGCGACCACGAACAACATCAACCAACAACACTGAAAACGCATCGGCGCTATATTTGCGGATACTTTCGCACAAGGCCCAAGATTTGTTTTCTGTCAGTGCGCGGCGCACATGCTTTTGAAAACGAACTTTGAGCGCCTTTTTTACAGCGTTTCCGCATACAGTGATGCCAACATAGTGTTCATTGGTCACAGTGTTAACCAACATATACACAGCGTGTTTAGTATCTTGACGGCGTTTGCGAGTTGTCTTTTGTGTCATCATGTAAGTATTATACAACCAAAATCATTAGTTGTCAACCATATTGTGTGAAGCCCAGTTGCAGGATGTAATCGTAGGACACATCGCCAGAAACATCCAGCAGTGCGTTAAACTTTAGTTCTGCATCTGTGCCAGTATAAGACAGTTCCCAATCATCGGGACCTGACAAGTGACACATCAGCGACCCATCGTCATCTTCGCAGAGCATGACCTCAATGAATCGCTCATTATAAAGAACACAAAAGTCCTGATCTAACCGAATATAGCAATTTTTCATATCAACCAAAAGCCTTAACAAGACCAGCCAAGCACATGACAATGCCCACACAGTTGACAATCATCTGTGGACGATTTGCAACACGAATGCACCAAATTAAGTAACAAGTACTACCCAGCGCCCCAGCAACAATGTTCCAGGGGTAGAGATTCAGCGACATGAGAGTATACATCGCCATGAAACAGACTGTGCCAGTCCACTGTAGGATATCGTTTATTTTCATTTCCAGATTTCAAACCCAGTATCGTCACCGTGAACGAATACTTTTATGTTATATACAGTAATGTAACCCCACAAGTCAAACGCATTGTTTGGATCTTGTTCAAGGGTTACACTACGCTCGATGTAGCAAAATCCGTTACGAAATGTCGGCAACTTCTGTTTGAAGTAACGGTCGTTATCTCGTTGTGTGATGTAGATTTTTGCTTTCATGCCCTTATTATACAACCAAAATCATTATCTGTCAAATTTTGGTTAGAAATAATAGCCGTAGTCACGAACTTTCTTGGCACGACGAGCGGCGCGCTTGATCTGCTTTGTGGGGACGCCGTGTTCGTGATAGCCCTCTTGTAAACATTTGTAGTAACCAATACTAGGGCTTGATTCTGCGTGTCCGGGTTGCATAAAGTAGACCAGTGCTTCAATTTCCTCGCCACAATGCTCTACAATACGCTTTTCACGATTGTAAAAGTGGGGGAAGCCTTCAAGGCCATCTAACGACTTAAGACATTCTGGTGTGATATCCCACAGAACACCGTGTACCATACTGCCAGGATGTGGCATAACATCAGCGGGTCCAGCGAACCGAAACTTATGGTCTAACAACATAGCGTGTCCCAAACTGATTGCTGCTGGGCAACGCCGAGCCATACTCTCAGAGTTTGTGTTTAGACCATAACCAAAATAAAGCATTATAACCTCCAGTGTTTATAATACTCTATTATAGCAGCTTTGGATTTATTTGTCAAATGAGTACTTTAGTTTACTTTGCCCTCATAGTCAGCACGAACATACCATTCGGGAACATAATCGAGATTGTTGTGTTCTTTGTTGTAGTCAGTGGCCCATTTACGGGCTTCGGCTTCGTTGTCAAAGAATTTAGTGTCCCAGTGCTTGCTACCAGAGAAACTATCATACTCAGTAAGTGTTACTTTGTACAGGATTTTGTTTAGTTTGACTTCTGACATTTTGGACTCCTTCTTGCTACAGTTTCAGTATAACAGAAGGAGTCAAATTGTCAACTCGGTTGTTGCAGTTAAACAACACTCATCAACTTGTCTTGTTTTTCTAAGTAGGCATCGTGTAGTGCTTTGATGATACCCATATTACGCAGAGTCTTGAATGCCAGATTCTCTACGCTAAATTCGCCACCCTGATCCAGAGCACTTCTACGCATTTTACTCAACTTGTCTGTCAGGCGTTTTAGGTCTTCGGGATCATCTGCTGTCTGAATACAACGCTCTATCTGATCTTCAAGTTCGTGTACTTTTTTAACTACTGCTGTGTCATTGACATTGGGGTTTTTATGATTAGGTGTTTTGATCCATTCGTCGTGCAATACACTAAACACACCACCGCTAACAGGAGGCTCATTGATATCTTCAACATATAATTCTACCTCGTGTCCATAGATTGTAATGTCGTGCTGATTGTTCCAAATAGTCTTCTTGGCTCTGTAGAATGCTTCTGCAATGTCATCGGCATTTAAGTTTGCATAGTCTGTGACAATGTGTAGATCAAAGTCACTAAACTGTGTCCAGTTGTAGTTGGCTAAACTGCCAGTCAGCACAATATCATCAACTTCAAAGTCTGCAACATCCAAGTAGCTGATAAACAACTGAGCAATGCCAATCAGGCGTTCTCTGACTTCACCCTTTAACTCTGTGCCATCCCAAGCCGCAGGGCATAGTTCATCATGGTATGCTACGGTTGCTCTTACAAAGTCTTGTGCTTTCATTTCTTTATTTAACCCATAACAGTAAGTTATGCCCACGACCAAGAGCACTTGGATACGCTGATCCTGCTTGTTTAAATCCAGCGGTTTGTAGCATGTGATTCATTACTGTATTACTTTCACGAGTAGTGGAATATATGTGTCCAGCAACGTTCTGATTGATAAGATTCATTAATTTAGTTGATACGCCTTGACCACGATACGCAGGATCAGTCATAAAGTAACCCAATTCGTATGGATATTGTTGTTCTAACTCTGCAACCCCTGCGGCTGTAAAAACTTTATTGCGATAACTTGCGTGTGGATTCTTGACAATAGCCACTGCAATTGGCTCACCATTGTATCTTGCAAATGCGATTGCGTGACCTTCACGCAGATTGCGATTGACGTTTCTTTCATTAGTCTCACCACCTCGTTTAATTAAATCAGCAAGTTTCTTGCGAGTCACTAAGCTAAAGGCACTGGGCGGATAGATGCGATACTGAATCTCTGAGTTAGTGACTTCGTTTATCTTCATTTTAATCTTGGATGTCCAAATACTGTTTCTTTAATCTTTGTGCCGTCTGGCAGAGTTCTGACATAGGTATTATCATCTACCATTTTCAGAGTTGGGTCATTGAATAATCTGCGTAAGAAGTCCTGACCCGTAACTGCTGGGGCGTGTAACTTATTTAACACTTGTCTCAATGCATCACTTGACTCAATCCAAACACCTGGCTTGTTCAGTAGTTTTAAGATATGCTCAACAGCTTTATTCTTGCTGGTTCTTGCACCATCGTGACCCAAACCCTGTAGTTTGTAGCCGACCCACTGCTCGTTACCTCTGGGTTTGCGATAGAAAATACAAGCGTCAATATCAGGATCCTGGTCCCAGTCAATGACTTCCCAATCACTGGGCACCACATCACGCAGACTCTGTATCATACTACCTTTGTCTGTGTTAGAGTAGGCATGAGCTACCAAGTTGACAAGTTCTGGACCCGCTTCTTGCTTGTCTGAGGCAGTGAGCAACACTTCCCAACGATTCTTTGGCAGAGTCAGTTCTTCCCAAACTCTTTCTTCGCCGCGATTCTTTTCCCAGAATCCAGCGCCAGCATCAGTCTGATCCCAGCTACGATGTATTTTATATCCATGTGTTTTAATAAAGTCATACATTGTTCTAGCCACACCCTGATTGCGATATTTTTCTTTAACAAACAAGTCTTGTGGATCTAGTTCATCACTATCACCAATATTAAATATTACATGTCCTATTTCAGTGTTCCAGTCTGGGTCAAAGGCGTGGACAATTAACTGCCCGTCGTCAGTTACAATCCTAAATGCTAATCCACCATATTCTTCCAATGGAGCATTTTTATATTCTACAACGAATTCATTTGCTCTCATGCTTCGTCTGCCCAGGGACTTGGATCGTTTGCGTGTTTTTGTGGAGCTTTTGCTACACCACTGGCTCTATGTGCTGGATCCACAAAAGCATAGCCAACTTCAAGGTTGTAGTTGCGTTCCTGCTCGGGTACACCTGCTTTGTCAAAGACACGTTGTTTATACTGTGCGTTTGGCACTTTGAGAACCACAGCACCAACCATTTGTCCATTGACGCTGGCACTGGCAATCATGGGAGATCTTGACAAATTTTGCTGCACCAGGCTCATGTTGACTTCGCCACCTTGTGCTATCAGATTGGCAATCTGTTCAAGCTCTTGGGCTGTGTAAGCTGAACTAGGCTCAACTCGAACTTTAGAGTCAACAGATTCTGTTAGTTCAATTATTTTCATCAATCATCACCCATGATTGGATAAACTCCAACGTCTGACATGTCAGCACCTTTAGGACCATTGTCTCTCAACCATTGTGCTGCTACTCGGTTGGCATCTGATTGACTGTTGCCAACTCCACTGAATCTGTATAGTTCTTGACCGGTGCTGTCATCAACTACTCGCCAGGCACCAGTGAACTCACCTTGTGCTCGACGTTGCTGTCGGTCTGCGGTTGAACCTGGTACGGGTGCGGTGGGCTCAATTTCAGGGAACAGGTTGATATCGCCCACTGGTTCTTGTGCAGTTGGTGTGGCTTGTGCCTGATTCTGTACTACCACTGGACGAACTTCATACTTGCTTGCTCTGCTTGCAAGACCATGACTGTCTAATAATGCAAGCAGTTGTCGATTGGCATCGTATTGTGTGGTATTTTTGAACACCACATATTCACCATTGACCTTCATCTGTCTACCGTCATCTTTTCTATAGACAGCATAATCGGCTCTTTGACCGGGCTGACCCAAAGCTTTGGCTCTATCAGCACTGATATAGACTCTGGGATCATCACCGTAGGCGTTTCTCCATTGATTCAACACAATAAAGGCATCGTCGTGATCGGCAGCTGTAAAACGGTACAGCACATTGGTGTTATCTTCTACTTTGGTATACAACACATAGTTGCCGTCTGGATTACTTGGACGACCATTTAGTGTTGGTGCATTGGGGTCTTCTTTGCCTGGTCCTTGTTTCTTCACAACACGCTCTGCTTTGCGTTGTTTCAAGACTGATTTGAATGCACTCTGTGGCATACCTTTACCAGATGCCCAGTTACTGAATAACTCAAGTTCATCACCCTTGCCTTTTACATTCTTGTTCAAAAACTTGTAGAGTTTCTTTTGATATTCATCACGGTACTTTGTGGGATCGCAGGCTGCTTCAAGTGCAACAACAAAGCGCATCAAGGGAGCAAACAGTTTGTTTGGATTTTTCGCAAACAGTCCCAAATAGTCTCCACCGGGACCACGAAACTCTACACGATTTTCTTTGACATTGATACTGGTATACTTGTCTGTACTGCCACCGTGTATGGCTTTACTTGCTGCCATGTCAAAGTGACCTTTCATTGCAGTGAGTGCTCTTTCGGCAATCTCTGGATTACTCTTTAATTTGCCGGACAACAAATCAAAACTGCTTCTGGCATAGGTATAACTTACACGATCAAACTCACTTAAAATGTGATTGTCACCCAACAACAGTGCAAGTTTAACATAGTCAAGTTTGTCTTTTGAATATCCCGGTACGCTGACATTCATATGTAGGCCAGTCTTGTTGCCTTTACCAGTGTAAGCTCCACGCTCCTTAGCCCAAACTGCGACCTTACGAATCTCGTCTATCATTTGGTCAACTGGTAGTGGGGGACTTACAAACTCAAGTCCAGCTTCACCAGCCATATCATTGGGGTCTAAGCTACCATCTGGCTCAAGAATATAAAATCCCTCTGGGGCCTGTCTGTCACGGTCGATACTGTGATAGCTGCTTGAGTATTTGACTGGACGACCAACAGCCGCTTCAAAATCACTGGCAACGCCTTCAATGTCTGTTTCGCTGTCAGCGGGACTGGTATAATGTGGCCAATATACATCGTGTCTGTTACCAAGCTGCTCGAGGTCACTCATATAGCGATAGCCTTGACTCTCTAACCAATCATCTTCATCAGGCCAGTCAGCATCTTCTTCCCACGATTCACGGGCTTGATCAAACAGTCTGCCCCGATTGTACCATTCAGCATCAAGCCATTCTTCTTTTTTAGTCTGGACTAACTCACTGACCTTTTCATTGAATTCGTCTGAGTTTTTGTCCAGTTCAGGGAACTCTGTGGCAACTTCCTCAGCCGCTTCTGCTAAGGCGTCGTCAGTGTCAAACTCGTCTGATGCATAATCATCAAAGAATGGACGCCCTTCTTGATACCACTGATCAGATCGTTGTTCCATAGCCCAATCATCGTATTCTTCTCTGAGTTCTTCGATCATGGAACGGACATCACGACGACTGTTGTTACCATCACCGCCCATAAAGAAATCTTCAATACCCCCAAAACTACGAGCACGCTCATCGTAGTCGTAGTCTGGCTCTCTGTCACCGTCATCATTGACTACTGCGCCGGGCACAATCATTTCAAACTCAAGACCAACTCTGGCTCCGGGAATGTCCTTGACTAACTTTTGCAAGTTATTGGGACTCATATTGATTTCAAACAGTTCGTCTTCCGATAAAAATTCGTGGTGTCTCATAGGTTAAAAAAAGGTATATTTTACTATACCCTTATTTATGCAGTAACGCTGTTGGTTACTTAATCAGTACTGGCGTTAGCGCCACATTTTTGGCGTTTGCTATTAGTCAGCGCACCAAAGTCCACTTTCCATTCTTGACCTGGAGCAAGTTCTCGAGTGCCTGCTGGCAGTGCGTAGGCAACTCCGGCTTGCTGTTCAATCTGTTGGATTGGCATACGGAATTTAGTTAGATCATTTCCCAAGTTAGGATAAGGAGCTGTGTGCGGGAACATCCAACCAGCAGCTTCGCCAGTTTGATTGTTTACAACGATCTTGTAGAAAGCGTGTGGAACAACAACACCTTTACCGATTGTTTTGTCTCCTGCACCATAAACGCCGCCAGCTACAACCCAATATGATTGGTTACGTTGAACTGCCCAACCACGTACTGACGTTTCAAGCAGTTTCCAAATACCACGATTCAATGAACCAGCTTGCGGACTCATATTAGTCATCAAGAACGATTCAAACTCTACTTGAACATCCCACGATAGGTCGCCATCGGGAGCCATGTGTCCTTTGTCATATCCTGTACCGGCGTAGTCGCCAGGTACGGCTCCATTAGGAACAAACTGATTGGCAGCAAAAGCATTAGTACGAGCCACACAGCCCAGAGCATTTTGAGGAAGTAGTTCATACATTACAAACCTTGGTAGTTTGGCAGCGGCATCATAGCCAACTAGATATGCCTGTTGACATAG
>Ga0208875_1000226_pt1 | contig 21474 bp, 26 predicted proteins | sample CryBogCBH25Aug08_FD_184612 | JGI IMG/M metagenome (GOLD analysis project Ga0208875, IMG submission 184612) | Freshwater microbial communities from Crystal Bog, Wisconsin, USA - CBH25Aug08 (SPAdes) (version 2) | ecosystem: Environmental > Aquatic > Freshwater > Lake | place: Crystal Bog...
CAAAACGCCTGATGTACAGGATGAAGCCATCTTGATCATACGTCGTGGTCTAGTCAACCATGTCAGCTGTGCTGATGCTGAAATCAATCTCAGTGCAACTCTAGTAGAATTAAGTCAACTTGAAAATTAATATGAAACAACGTAATGTATACCTAGTGGCACACTACGCCATGCGCCCAAAAACCAAATCGATTGCCAACACACCCGGCTGGATGAAAAATCCCGATAACATCAGTTATGATGAACAAGTGTTGGTTACACAAAAATTAAGAAAAGACGATTTAGCTTCGGCCAAAATCATTCTTGATTTGTCTAACAAACAGGTTACTCGCAACATGTGGCGACAAGAGTCATCTTTTGATGACTTGTTTGAATATTTCTACAACGGATATCCCAAGTATTTGGATCCTGTGATTGAAAAGTTGGGCTACGAGTTAGTGCCCAATCCCGAAGCTCCAGTTGCTACCGCCGCAGAAGTAGTTGTACAGCCGGGCATGGGTACCAGTATTTCCAGCAGTTGATGTCATGAATCCAATATTTCGTCAACTGTACAAGCATAAAAAGACACGTGAACGTGATCCCAATGCACCACCTGCACCCACTTTATTGGGTCAGGTCAAAGAACTCAAAGATATCCGGGGCAAAACTGATGCCCAAGCACAGTACATAAGTCATTTGGAAAATAGACTTGATGTACAGGATCGCAAGATCAGACGGATGGAACAGTTGCTAGACCAAATAATTAATGCAATCAATAAAAGATTATGACCGAAGATCAAAAACTTTTATACATCAGCCATTTCAATTTGAACTTTACATCTGGGTCTTTCAGGGACTGCTATCAACGCGAGTTTGGTCGCTTTCCGTGCCCAATTGATAGATTTGGGCTGTTTGAAAAAATTGGCATACATGATCCTTTTTCTTTTAAAAACATTGTTGCCAACCCAATATACAATTTTTCTAATCTTTCCAACAATTGGCAAGATCGATATGTGGTAACTTATGAACAGGTTGCGACCAAGGTCTACAGCACAGCAGGAAACAGGAACATTGCGGTCATGTACAGCGGGGGAATTGACAGCACTGCGGTGCTGGTTGCGTTAATGCAAAATCCTCAATACCGGGATTTTTTAGATTCGGGGCGATTTCGAATTGCGTTGACTTCAACCAGTATACACGAATATCCAGAATTTTTTTACCGTACCATACTGCCAAATATACCAATCGAGCCCACCGACTACGATGCTCTTATGCAGGATGACACCACTATGTTAGTGACTGGCGACGATGGCGATCACGTGATCGGTAACACTGATACACCGGAATTCTCAAATGTAGATGGTTATCTAATGTTGCCCAAGAGCGAGATATTCCCCTATTTTAATAATACTGATCCTAGCGGGCTACTGGCATATACATTTGATCAATTGTGCAATCATGCTCCGTTTGATGTAGAATCTGTGTGTCAGTTGTATTGGTGGGTAGGGCAGTGCCTAGAAATGCAGGCCACAATGTGTAGGCCTTATTTTTGGTCGCATACTGATAATTTGTCCGACATAGCCACAAATCAAAAAGTATATAGATTTTTCATGGACGACCTTTGGAATACATTCAGTTTTGAATACATGAGCACTAATCCAACATACAACCAGGTTAACAGTATAAGAGATTTCCCAAGACAATACATTGTAAATTATACCGGTGACTCTAGTTATCTAAACAAATCTAAAGTATTAAGTCAAAAATTAGTATACAGAAACATGCCCAAAACTCGTATATATGCAGATCTGACTTATAGGTTTGATACAGTGCGGTTCAACACATGATAGATCAAATTATTGTAAAAACGCTGGTGTATCAGCCCACGGGTCATGTGGTATGGATGTTGACTGCAGCCGCAGGCACAGAATCAGTCATAACATATATACCCAATTTGGACAATACATTGGATTATAAAGTGTATGTGGGACCAAGGCCTACCAAATTTGATATTAGAAAGGCTTTTGTCAATTATACATTGATCAAAGATGATACGCCCGGGAAAATTAGCACAGGGCCGCTTGCTGATCATCATTTATCTGCGGTGAAATTGTCAAGAGCAAAATGTTTTGCGGCACAAATAATACGGAATATTCTCAAGTTTCAGGATGAAAAACATAATACCACAACTGGACCTTGGGCCATTGATGGACTTGATCTAAATATAATAGCAGGACCAATAAAAAGATATTATAATCTAAACGATGTCGATGCAAAAAAATTTGCCAAATTCAAACAACAGGAAATAAATTTAATTTCCAGTAAAATAAATGCAGCAAAACTAGACGCAGAACTGCGTATCATGCAGGCAAAAACAGTCGAAGAATTACTTGCTCAAATTGAGTTAATTAAAGTATATTCTATGACCAATTCCGAATTCAATTTCAAATCATTACTGGTAAAAAATTCATGTATATAACCCTAACAAATGCTTCGCCTGCACATCGCGGCAGCAAAATTGCAATCAATACCAACTTGATTGCCACAGTACATTCTGCACTAGTAGTCAGAGAAGATGAAATTGCCGAACAGGTAACGTTTATCTTTTGCCCGCCACACGGCACTTGGGAAGTAACCGAACCCTTAGACGACGTTGTTAGAATCCTCAATATCACCAGCATCAAATAATCATGAAAGATAAAGTAATTTTAGTCGACGCCGATGGCGTGTTGTTGGACTGGGAATACGCCTTTGGCGTTTGGATGGACACACACGGTTTTGCTCGTATACCCGGCGGCGAATTTGATTACGATATCAACAAACGATACAATCTTGAACCCGACCAGGGCAAGAAGCTGATTAAAATTTTCAATGAGTCAGCAGCAATTGGATTCTTGCCACCCTTGCGTGATGCCATGTACTATGTCAAACGCCTACACGAGGAACATGGCTATGTGTTCAGATGCATTACCAGTCTCAGTGATGACCCAGCAGCTGGCAAGTTGCGCGAAATGAATTTGAAAAAGTTATTTGGTAAGACTGCGTTTAAATCGGTTGTGTGCTTGCCCACTGGCGGAGACAAGGGTCAAGAGCTTGAAAAATATAGTGATTCGGGTTATTACTGGATTGAAGATTTACCTAAAAATGCCGAAGCCGGCCATGAATTGGGACTTAGGTCAATCTTGATGGAACATGGACATAACATGCACCACTTCCATCAAGATATTCCAAAAGTTAAAAATTGGAAAGAGTTATACGAGATAATTACTCGTTAGACCTCCCGATAAATTTTCAACACTTCGACTACAACTGGGTGACGGTGTATGTCACGTCCCCCAAACTCTACACCATCAATATACTGACAATTACTATAGTCTGAGACTAGTCGTTGAAAGTCCAACAAACCGTTGTCAGCGTCTGCTCTATCAGCTTGTCGAGTATCGCCGGTAACTACCATTTTGCTACCATCACCTAAGCGTGTTAACAGCATTTTCATTTGACCTGGCGTGGCATTTTGCATTTCGTCTGCAATGATCCACGACTGTTTAAATGTCCGTCCACGCATGAACGCTAGTGGAGATATCTCAATTGTTTTTTCGTCTAGCATTCTGGCTATGTCCTTGGTGCTGTAGTATTCCTCCATGATGTCCATGATGGGCCTAGTCCAAGGTTCCATTTTTTGATTTAAGTCTCCTGGCAAAAATCCGTGTTTTTCGTCATCAACGCCCACTGCGGGTCTAGTGATCACGATCTTGTTACATTCCCCTGCTTTGTATGCTTTGATTGCAGCCATGACTGCCAGCATGGTTTTACCAGTGCCAGCTGGGCCACTAGCAAAAACTATCAATTTGTTGGGGTCGGTTAAAAGATTTATGTACTCCTCCTGTTTAAGGCTCTTTGGGATTAAATTCACCGCTTTTTTATAACGGTTATACGAGTTAAAGCTAATTGTGTTGTCTGTAGCAGGTTGCGCTACAGCGTATTCTCGATTTCTGCGTTTTGCTGACAAATGTATTCTCCTGGTTAGTGTCGGGCCATGTGCCCTACCCACGCAAATATTTACGGTACCACTAGTGGTATTTTTACTGGTAGATAACTTTCTAAAATACGTCATAAGTATTAAGCTAGGCGGTAATTTTTATTATCCTTAAAATTTATTTTAAATTTTTTACCATAAATAACTTAAAAGTGGATTTACCAATGGCAGCTAAACTTTCCGATATCATACAAAACACCAAATCTATCTACATGACCGACAGTGCCATGAGTAGCCTGTTGGACTTTGAGCGTGTGATCGATGAACTTGATGTTTATGTGTTTGACAACTGGAAAAAAGGCGAGCTGGCTGAAGGACCCATTTACGAAAAGTATTTTGTGACTTGCACATTCATGTGGCCCTACAAAAAAATGCCCGACCCACGTGGCGGAGAAAAACTTGTAGACTACGGCTGCAAAGTGCGCTACAAAAAAGACATGATGTCTTATCCTATAAAAATTAAATCGCCCAATGATTTTAAGCCTGGCACCAAAGCACCCAAGATGGGTCGCATTCCAGTTTGGCTAGTTGAAATTGTTATGCCTAAAAAACTGATGCAAGAAATACACCAAGGCAGTATTGAACTAGAAAATGAAAAGATTGACGCCGAGGATATTGATCAAGCATACGAAGAGGGCGTCGACGATAATATTTACAAAAATGAAACCGGTGGTCAAAATGGACAACAACCAGCACAACAACCAGCACAACAACCCCCAGCTGCACAACCGCCAGCTGCTTGAAGGTCTTGAGCAGGGCGATTTAAATCGCTTGGTTCACAACGAACTGCACATTGACGAATACAAAAGCAAGATGGGCGATGATCAAGACATCGTGGTCTTGAGTTTTAAAATTGGCGGCAAAGAACCTGCTAATGATTTGGTCAACTTTGTTGAAAAGAGTTACGACTGGGTTCTAGATGCCGACACCAGTTCGGGTGAAATGGACGATGGCGACTATGTGGTCTTCATTGAACTCGAGCGTGATCCTCAAGTGCCGGCACACATCATGGAATTGCTAGAAGACCTGGCACCCTTGGCTGCAGTCGAAATGCCCGACTGGCGTGTGCAGTTTCACAAGGTCAAAGGATTTTTCCCAGCTGACCTAGAATCATTGTCATCGCATATTCCAAGAACTCCCGACGAGTATGCTCGAGCACACGGAAAAATGCAACAAGAATTAGACAGCTTGAAAGCAGCATCAGGCGTGGAAGTCAAGACCACTGCCCCAAAAAATAGTCACACCGAAAGTCTACGCATAGCAGCAGGGATACTATAATGTGGTTTTTGAGTTTTATTCCAGATAGTTTATTACATGCAGCCATACTGAGTGTGTTGTTTGCTGGCGGCGGCCTGTACATATTTGGCATGTTCATAAACTTTTTTCCGGCGGCAGCTCCCTATAAAGAACCAATACGTATACTGGCCACCGTGCTGATGGTACTGGGCATATACGGCTACGGCAGTTATGCCAACGAAATGAGTTGGCGTTTAAAAGTTGCCGAAGCTGAGGCCAAGGTTGCTGAAGCTGAAGCCAAGTCAGAAAAAGTCAACACTGTGATTGAAACCAAAATTGTCAAACAAAAACAAGTGATACACGATGTTCAGTTGCAGATACAAAAAGAAATACAGGTCAACGAAAAACTAATCGATGCCGAGTGCAAGCTGGATCCAGTGGTGGTCAGGATCTTAAACGAAGCGGCTGCTAATCCATTTACCAAGCCCGGGAGTGCAAAATGAAACGTGTACTAGTTTTATTGGCTGTGTTGATGTTGACCGCATGCGACGATGGCGGAGTTCCAGTTGCAATCAAGTTTCCTGATGTGCCTGCAGATTTGATCACTGCTTGCCCGGATCTAGCAAAATTAGATCCTGCTAAAACAACAGAATTAAGTCAAGTCATAACCGGTGTCACAGCCAACTATGTTCAATACTATGATTGTAAAGTCAAAGTGGACAACTGGATCGAGTGGTACAACGAACAAAAGAAAATTTTCAATTCAATTAAATGAAAAAATTATTACTGTTATCATTGATGATGTTGTCCAGCTGCACCTTGGTTGATGCGTATCTAATGACGCATTACGATCCAAATGAATACGCCACCATCACTGGCATTCGTGCACTGGCACAAATGGCAAAAGAACAATGTGATGATCCTGTGGCCAGTCGAGCCAACGCTATCAAACTAGAACAGGACACACAATTCTTTGTGTTGTTCAGCGAACATGTGCCACGCAATGACGATGTTGTCAGTGCCAGCAAGGATTTGCATGTTATAGCACAAGGATTAAGTGACCAGTACATCAAGACTGGTAAAGTAAGCGTGGGATTTTGTAAAATCAAATTTGCCAGCATAGAATCAAATGCTGACAAAATGCAAACTGTTATAGGGAAGAGACCAAGATGAGCGTAGAAACACACCAAGGCCAACTGGGACAGGCCTTTACCAGTCCCGATCCAGTGATTCAACAAGCGGCCAATACTGCCAATCAGTACACAGAAATGTTCAAGGCCGGACAGTTGACCAAAGACGAGTACATGCAGGCCATGGCAGATCTTAACAACACAGCCAGAATCCAGCAAAGCATGAACGACATGGCCAATTTGGAAATGTTAAATACTGCTATCAACGGATTGATCAATTTAGCAAGTTTAGCGGGGTAAATCATGTCAGATTGTATATTAACACTAGAACAGCTACAAACGCTGTTGCCTAAAAATCCTTATGTGGATCATTGGTATCATGCACTGTCGCAATTGTTGCCTGACTATGATATCAATACTCCCAAACGAGTAGCAGCTTTCCTGGCACAATGTGCTCACGAAAGCGGCGGCTTTACCGCCATCAAAGAAAATTTGAACTATCAAGCAGCCAGTCTGTGTCGAGTGTTTCCCAAATATTTCCCCACAGATGATCTGGCACAACAGTATGCTCACAACCAAGTGGCCATTGCCAATCGAGTCTATGCCAATCGTATGGGCAACGGCGACGAAGCCAGCGGTGATGGTTACAAGCACTGTGGTCGGGGCTTGATTCAGCTGACTGGTCGTGCCAACTATCAGGCCTTTGCTGACAGCTTGCAAATGAGCATCGACGATGTGCCTGACTATTTGGCCACGTTTGAAGGTGCTGCACAAAGTGCCTGCTGGTTCTGGGAAAACAACAACTTGAACAAATGGGCCGACGAAGGCAACATTGTGCAGATGACCAAGATCATCAACGGTGGTACCATTGGTCTAGAAGATCGTATTGCACACTATAACTACGCACTGCAAATACTAGCATAATATGGCATTGACCCTAGATATCACCAGCATCACTCCCACCAGCGGCCCTGCAGGTACCACATTCACAGTGGTATACGACTGTGAAGGTATACAGCCGATTGGTGCTATAAGTTATGAATATACCACCAGCACCGGCCCTGTTACTGGACAATTGCCAGCAGTGTCTGGAGTAAAACAATTTGCATTTACTCCTGCTAGTGCTCCAGGTAGTTTTATTTTTATAGTAGGTGCAGCTGATGTTGTTAATGGCACATCCGAATCAGTTACTAAACTTGTTAACTACACAATCACTGCCCCATTAACTCAAGCTGACCTTGTTGGATACACTGGTAGTGTGGGTGCCACAGGTGCTACGGGTGCTCGGGGTGATGTAGGGCCCACAGGTGCCACAGGAGCAATTGGTTATACTGGATCAATTGGATATGCAGGTAGCACAGGTGCTACCGGACCCAGTGGACCTGCGGGTGGAGCTGGATTTACTGGCAGTCGCGGCGCAGCCGGTGTTGGATACGCAGGCAGTCAGGGCTTGACCGGCTATTACGGCAGTGTCGGATACACCGGCAGTACTGGTTTTACTGGTAGCCAGGGTACAACTGGGTACAACGGTAGCACCGGCTATAATGGTAGCCTGGGTTATTCGGGCAGTCAAGGTTACACCGGATCTGTTGGCACTGGTTTTACTGGCAGTCAGGGTTTGACTGGCTATAACGGTAGTCTTGGTTATACCGGGTCAATTGGATTTACTGGTAGTCGCGGTTATGTGGGCAGCGCCGGGTATAACGGCAGCATGGGTTATAATGGTAGCACTGGCTACAATGGCAGTATCGGTTTTACTGGTAGTGTGGGTTTTACTGGCAGTCAAGGCACAGCTGGTTACAACGGCAGCACCGGCTACAACGGCAGCGTGGGCTATGCAGGCAGTATTGGTTATACTGGATCCATTGGTATTGGTTTTACTGGCAGTCAAGGTCTAACCGGTTATAACGGCAGCACTGGGTACAGCGGCAGCATTGGTTTTACTGGATCAATTGGATTCACAGGCAGCCAAGGTGTTGTTGGCAATCAAGGTGTTATTGGATTCACTGGCAGTCAGGGTGCTGTTGGATTTACTGGTAGTCGCGGTGCTGCTGGTGTTGGATACGCAGGCAGTCAAGGCCTAACTGGCTATAACGGCAGCACTGGATTTACAGGCAGTACGGGTTACACCGGATCCATTGGTATTGGTTTTGCTGGCAGTCAAGGCACTACTGGTTACAACGGCAGCATTGGTTATGCAGGCAGTACTGGATTTGTTGGTAGTCGCGGTTATACCGGCAGTCAAGGCCTGACTGGTTACAACGGCAGTACTGGATATAATGGTAGTACTGGCTATACCGGCAGTATTGGGTATACCGGCAGTCAAGGCGTTGCAGGCAGTCAGGGACCAGCTGGTTATAATGGCAGTGCTGGTACTAATGGTTTTACTGGTTCAATTGGTTTTACAGGTTCGATTGGATACACTGGTTCAGCAGGCGCTGGCTACACCGGCAGCCGAGGACCAGCTGGATATAACGGCAGTGTGGGTTTTACTGGATCAATTGGATTTACAGGCAATATTGGCTACACCGGCAGCACAGGTTATAACGGCAGTACAGGAGCCTCCGGCTTTGTTGGATCGATTGGTTTCACAGGTTCAATTGGCTACACCGGTAGTGCAGGTGCCACTGGAGCATCTGGACCTGTAGGAACAGCGGGATATACTGGATCAATTGGTTTCACAGGTTCAATTGGCTACACCGGTAGTGCAGGTGCCACTGGTGCCAGCGGGTTGTCTGGTAACATCGGCTACACTGGCAGTCAAGGCTCTATAGGTTATTCAGGTAGCGCCGGTTACAATGGTAGCACTGGTACCAGTGCTGGTCTGAAATATTATTTCAGTAATGTTACATCAGCAACCAGCCCGTCAGTGGTGTCAACAGGCACTATTAGATTCAATAATGCCAACATTGCCAACATCACAAATATATTTGTTAGTGCTGCTGATATCAGCAGTATTTCAAACACTCGCTATTTTGCTCAATTGAGCAATAGTAGCAATTCTGTAAAGGGGCAGTTAATATTCAGTGACATTACTAGTGGTGTTGCGCTAGGTTCGTTGTCGTCAATATTCAATATTACAGGAACAACGGTGTTGACTGGTACAGCACCAAATCAATACTATACTATCCCAGTACAAAACTTGGCAGGAAATAGTGTTCCTGCTGCGGCTGCTGTGCTCATGATGCAGTTTGCACAAGCTGGCGACATGGGTTATGCTGGGTATACTGGTAGCAACGGGTACACTGGCAGTCAAGGTACCACTGGCTACGCAGGTAGTACAGGTGCCACTGGTCCCATTGGACTGACTGGCAATGTTGGCTATACCGGCAGCACTGGCTATGCGGGCAGCACTGGTTATAACGGTAGCACTGGTTATAATGGTAGCTTGGGCTACACTGGTTCAATTGGATACACTGGTTCAATTGGATATGCTGGCAGCACTGGATATAATGGTAGCACTGGTTACAACGGCAGTATCGGGATCAGTGGGGGGTTTGTATACAATTTCAGTAACATAACCAGTCCAATTAGTCCGTCAGTGATGTCGGCCGGAGATGTAAGATTCAATGCCACCAGTTTTAATAGTGTGACCACAGTGTATGTGAGCACAGTGGATGCCAACAATATACCAGCTGGTGGGTATGTTTCACAATTTGGTACTAGTACCAATGCAGTAAAAGGCCAATTGATATTTAACACCATTGGCAACGTTGGTGTGCTTGGCACTGTGTCATCTACATTTAACATTGTGGGTTCAGTTAGCCTGGGCGGAAGTGCACCAAACCAATATTATACTATTTTGGTGCAGCACCTGTCAGGTAATATTGTGCCCACATCAACCCCGTTGCTGATGCAGTATGTTCGCACCGGCGATATGGGTGCCACTGGTATTACTGGTTACAATGGCAGCATTGGCTATGGCGGTTCTATAGGCTATACAGGCAGTCGCGGTTATGCTGGTTCGCAGGGCGATACTGGATACATGGGTAGCCTAGGCTATACTGGTAGTCAAGGCAACATTGGTTACACCGGCAGTACTGGATATAATGGCAGCACTGGTTATAATGGTTCAACAGGTGCAGATGGTATCCAAGGCAACATTGGTTATACTGGGTCAACAGGTGCAGATGGCATCCAAGGCAACATTGGTTATAACGGCAGTATTGGATATACTGGTAGTCAAGGTGCATTTGCTGGCTCGGTTGCTGAATTGGTTTATATCGGCAACACCACTCCAAGTATCAGTAGTGTGACTGGTGCACTTACAGTGGCTGGCGGGGTTGGCATTGTTGGAAACCTAAATGTTGGAGCTACATCTATCACAATTCCTTCTGGTGGTAGTTTATCTTTCAATAACGGATCGGGCAGCTTACAGTATCTATCGGCCACGGTATCACCAGTTGGCACAAATGATTTTACCATTGAATATTGGATGTACTATGTGGGCGGCAATGCAGTATTCAGCGCCGCTGATAATTTTAACGACACCAATGGTATTCTACTCGAAGTAATAGGCGGCAATTTTTTATTCAGCATCGGTAATGGAAATAACTGGAGCATTAACCAGCAGGTCATTCAAACAACAAGTGCAGCATTGAATAAATGGGTCCACCACGCCTTTGTTAGAATTGGTAATACCATCACAGTCTATGTAAACGGATTCGGTGTGTTCACAAGATCAGTGACTGTTAGTGTAAACAATTCGGCATTGCAAATTGGTGCTCAGTCTCGCAACAACCATTACCTACAAGGCTTTATAACCAATTTTAGATATGTAAATGGCACTGGTGTTTATGTTGGTACCTTTACACCCAGTACCGCACCATTGCCAAATATTGCCAACACAGCATTATTAATGCTGGTGTCATCAATCTATGCTTACTTGTTGGATTCTTCCAGTGCCAGCACACTGGTAACAAATCATAATGGCGTTGTATACGATAACTCGTCCCCGATAACTGGTAACATTGTGGTGCCAGTGACACCAACTGTGTCAACCAGTACCACTACAGGTGCAATAACTGTCATAGGTGGTGTTGGCATCAGCGGTAACATATTTGCTGGAAATGTCTATTCTGATCACTATTTCTATGCCAATGGCACACCATATCTGAATACTGGATATACTGGTAGTGCTGGATCAGGATCGGGATCGGGTTCAGGCAGCATAGTCGAAACTCCGGCCAACAGCGTTACTGGCAATGCTGCCATCATGCCAACATCATTTACAGCAAATTATTCGCAAGGTACATTGTACCAGCTGGGCCTGTCGAAAAACTTTACGCTAAACGATCCAATTAATATGCCAATTGGTTCATCTATCACGCTGATATTGACACAAAATGCCACCGGAAACGTGGTAATGATTCCCAGTTCCAATATTAAATTTGCTGGAACAAATACATTGAGCTCAATTGGATCGGCTGTCGACATGATCAATATCATGCGTGTTCAATCGGTGTTTTCTGGGAACGGTGTGGTGCGTAATTTATTTCTTGCAGCAATAAGTAAAAATTATTCATAATCATGACATCACCATCACGCCATGGATTTTGGGGAAACAGTGGGTTTCGGTATATTGCACAAAGCACCCTAGTGGTGTGGGATCCAAATAGCACAAGATCAGGACGTTATAATTCTGAATCAAACCTAAACCCAGTGACCAATTTATATCCCATAATCTGTGCCAGAGAATTAGAATTGGGATTTACCACTGTTACTTTGGTAAATTCATACAGCGATCTATCGTCAATAGATCTATCTCAATTTGATCATGTGTGGGACATAGGTTACGATACAGTCATACCCTTGGCCACGCAGTATCAGTATCGTAATTATCTGCATAACTATGGATCTTTATTTGTACTAGGTGAAAATGCCAATTTTATAGATAGAAATGATTCGATTGCTGATTTAGTACAGCTTGCTGGTGGCGGTTCGGTTTCGTGTTCGAGCACAGCATATGGAACTTTTACTGATTCTGTACAATCACAGTTTTTATTGGCCAATAATTCTTCTAGTATCACATGGTACGCTCCTGGTGAATTTTCACAAATTGGGACTGGAACCGCAATCACCAGTGGTCAAGTTGCTGTCATGTGGAAAACGGGATCATTGAGTGCAGCACCGTACGGTGCTATTGTAGCAGTACTCGATACAACTTTTATGACTACCCCCGATGCTACAACAAATTTACCGTTTTTTGACAATTTGAGCTTGTGCCTAAGCATTAAATAATTACATTACATAAAGGAAAATATAACATGGCATTAATTGATTCAGTATTAAATTTAGTTAACAAAAAACCAAAAGATCCTGATGCTCCAAAACCAGCACCGGGATCGCGCAGCGAGCGTGAAGCACGAATCAAAGACAAAGCTGGTCTTGTGATTAACGTGTTTGCTTTGCTGTTAGCTGTTAACACCTACATTGGCGGTGGTCTAAGTTCCACTGTCATGAACAACACCATCAAGGCCAATGATACTTGGAACTTCTATCAAGCAAAAAGTATCAAACAAACCGAATACATGTTGGCCTCTGAGCAAACCACAGACAAAGCCAAAGCTGAAAAGTGGGCTGCTAAAGCTGCCAGCTACGAAGAAGGCGATGAAGGCAAACGAGCCTTGTTTGAAAAGGCCAAAGCTCTAGAAGCCGAACGCGATCAAGCCAAAAAACGCAGCCCTTGGATCAGCTATGCCAGCACAGCATACCAATTAAGCATTGTGTTGTTATCTGCCAGTATCTTGGCTGTTAACATGATGATGTTCTGGGCCAGCTTTGGCGTGGTTGCAGTTGGCCTAGTGTTAATGAGCCAAGGCATTTGGATGTGGTTTTAACACTTCAGTCACAAACCGCTAACTAAATATAATGGAGCAGTATTGCTCCATTTCAATGATTGATTCAATATGAAAAAACTACTACTAATATTCTCTTTTTTAACTGCATTTGCTGTTAATGCACAGGTGCCCGACTCTAAAGTCCCAGTGCCCGCTGATATTGCTGCTATTAAAAAAGCCGGCAAATTAGTGGTGGCCATGAATGGCCCAGACAGCCCTCCGTTCTTTAGCGGTGAAGGCGACGATCTACACGGACTAGATGTTGAGATTGCTCGTAGCATTGCCAAACAATTAGGAGTGCCCGCAGAGTTCCGTAGAGATGCCAAAAGTTTTGCCGAAGTGGCGGAACAAGTGCGTGATGGCCGCGCAGATATTGCTGTAAGTAAGTTAAGCATTACTGGCCCACGCTTACAAGTATTACGATTTAGTAATCCCTATGTTATCTTAAGACAAAGCCTTATTGTTAATCGTCTGTGGTTGAGTCAAAATAGTCGGGGACGTGAGCCCTATGAAGTTATACGTGACTTCGACGGCAAGATCAGTTTTATACGTAATTCAAGTTACGACACTTATGCACGTATCAATTTCCCCAAGGCCACATTCATACCTGAAGATACATGGACCACAGTCATGGACAATGTTATGTCGGGCAAGATTGATGCTGCATATCGTGATGAGTTTGAAATTAAAAAGATCAGTTTCGAACATCCAGAAGCAGCATTGAGCACAAAGACCATTACCATCAGTGACAGTGTAGACCATATTGGTATTGCAGTTAGACCCAACAATTTACAATTATTAGGTATTGCCAACTTTGTCATAGCTAGTGAATATAATAACATAGATGTTAAACAATTAATGAATAGATACAAGGAAAACAAATGAACTTAAAGAAATTCTTATCAAGTCCTTGGACTATCCTCGGCAGTATTCTACTGGCTGTTGCCGGTGGCGTTTATCTACCACAACAAGTTATGTTGTTAGAATCTGTCGGTAGTATCTATATCAGCCTACTAAAAGTAGTTGTACTGCCATTCTTGTTTGCCACTATCATGGTGGGTGTTGTTGGCCTACTACAAAAAGAAGGCAGTCAAACAATGATTAAAAAGATTGTTATTAGCTTCATTGCCAGTATGTTCCTCGCCGCCACTGTGGGCGTAGGTTCTACACTGATCACTGGCAGCGAAATGACAGCAGAAAAGAAAATACAACTAGGTGCCTTGGTCAACAACAAAGATCAAAGTGCTGAAATGTCGATTACATTAAAAGAGCCTATGCCAGTGGCACCTAAACCCAGTGCAGGTGCTGTGATTCAAAAGTTTATTCCTGAAAACATTTTCCAAAGTTTGGACGCTGGCGAAAGTTTGAAGATTGTTATCTTCTGTTTAATCTTTGGTATTGCTCTAGGCAACATCAAGTCTGTTGGCCAAGAAGTGCTAATTGATATTTTTAAGAGCGTACAACAGGCCAGTATCAGTATTTTCAAATTCTTGAACTACTTCTTACCCATTGCCCTGTTTGCCATGATTTCAACACAAGTTGCTAAAGTAGGCGTTGGTATCTTTGGTACCATGGTTGATTTTATCGTTCAACAAACTGTGGGCGGATTCTTAATCGTTGCCATTGCCACAGCATATATTGCTTGGAAATGCCGTAAGAGCATTGTTGCTACTATCAAAGGCATACAAGAAACATTTATGATTGCTATCAGCAGCCGTTCAAGTCTAGCCTGTATTCCTTACAGCCAAGACGCACTGGTCAAATTAGGCTACAACAAGGATGCTGTTGAACTAACTACACCACTGAGTTTTACAGTAAATCGTATTGGTAGTATTGTTTATTATGCCATTGCCACAGCGTTTATTGCTGGTATCTATGATCTACACCTAGGTGTTGCTGGCTTGGTAGTTGTACTATTTGGTAGTATCCTTGCAGGCCTAGCCAGCGCTGGTACTACAGGTATCTTAACCGTGGCAACAGTGGCGGTGGTTTGTGATTTATTGAAGTTGCCCAGCGAAGCAGTACTGGTATTGTTCATCGCAGTTGATCCACTAATGGATATGATTCGTACAGCCAGCCATGTTATTGGTAACATGGGTGTGACAGCATTTGTAGCCGAGGTAGAAGATGGAAAAGTTCTTTCTTGATTTATTAAACTGGATAGGGGAAAGCCCTGCCCGAATTATAGTAATATTAGTAATGATATTAATTTTTGGTGGGGCTTGGTTTGTGTATACCGAAAAAGATGCCTTCATGGCCAGCTATCGTGCTCAACAAGCATTGCCGCACATGAATGGTCAATATAGAGAAGCTGCAGATTTTATATTCAAACACAGTGATGCAGAATTAGTGGCTATTTTTGAAGTTAATACCTTGTTGAATACTAGAAAGTTGGCGTACCTTGTAACTCGCGGTGGCGGACATAACAAAGACTACGACGGCTACGATGTAGGCATGCTGACCAAAAACTATAACAACAATAATGATGTCATTGGCCTAATGAGTGGTAAAGTGCCTTGCAGTGAATACAAAACAGCACAGAGTTTCTTGGGCTTTGTCTACAAGGAAAGCGGTGTTAACTACATGTGTCGTATCAGTGTACCCGCCGAACCTGGACTGTTTATTGGTCAAATCTCGGTGGGATGGAAAGATACTCCCGCAGATATTGACACAGTCATTCCTGTGTTAAATGTAGCCAGTAACATACTGTACAAGGTAAAATAATGTTGGGCATTCTTGGTGGCATGGGACCTGCAGCCAGTGCAGAGTTTTATCGCAGACTTGTTGAACTTACCCCAGCCACTTGCGATCAAGAACATATCCCTTGTATTATTTGGGGTGATCCCACTGTACCCGATCGTAGTACTAGTCTAATCAACCACGACGACCTTCCCTGGCCCAAACTCAAACAAGGCATACTTGGGCTCAAGGCTGCTGGGTGTACACAGATTGCCATACCGTGTAACACAGCACATTTTTGGTATGATCGCATGCTCGAGCTTGGCGTTCCCATCAAACACATTGCCGATACTGTAGCAGAAGAATTACAGTCCCGAGATATCACATCAGGTACAATTGGTGTTATTGGCACCAAGGCCACAATCGAATTGGGTCTGTATCAAACACATTTAGAAAAGTTGGGATACGATTGTGTAACACCCAGTGCACAAGACATGGAGACCCTGGTGCAACCAGCTATCAATCTAGTCAAGGCAAATAATCTAACGGATGCACACCAATTGTTGATGCAGGTCATTGATAATCTGTACCTGCAAGGGGTTGATGCTGTGGTATTGGGTTGTACTGAACTGCCGTTGGCTGTCAAAGAAAACACATTCAAAGGTCGACCCTTGATAAACAGCATTGACTCTTTGGCTACATCAATTATTAATGTTATGTTGCAACCAACATTATTCTAATTTAGAAAATAAATACTACGTAAATCAATTTGGAGTACACACATGGCTGACGAGCAACCAATTAGCGCAAGCGAACAGAAAAAAGAAGACTGGATGAACAGTAAATGGCGTCCAATGATGGGCTGGATGTACATGCTGGTCTGTACCATGGACTTTGTGGGTTTTCCCATACTATGGAGTCTGTTGCAAGGACTTGATCATGGCAACGTCAGCAGTCAGTGGCAACCACTGACACTTCAAGGTGCAGGTTTATTCCATATTGCAATGGGTGCGGTTATTGGTATTAGCGCATACGGTCGTACACAAGAAAAACTTGGCGGAGCAGCGGGCCCCAGCATGAACTTCCCGCAAGGTGCAGGAACAACTTATGTTCCACCCGGGCAAGGCAATGTTCAAGTAAATAATCAAGCGCCGGCACCAGCAGCTGGTGGCTTCGGAGGAACAAGCAATGGCGGATTCGGCAGCAACAACTCATCATTCGGCGGGGCTCCAGCATTTGGCGCTGCGCCAACAAGCGGCTTCGGAGCCCCAGCCGCAACACCTGCTGCAGGCGGGTTTGGAAGCGTACCTGCTGCAAGCACAGCGCCAGCACCAGCAGCAGGATTTGGTGCAAGCACAGCGCCAGCCGTAGTAAGTGGTTTTGGCGGCAAACCCGGTCCAGCACCGCAAGTGGATCCAGTTATTTAAAGGAAACAACATGAAAAAATTATTAGTCGCATTATTAGCAACAGTGGCAGTTGGTGTAGCATTTGCCGAAGCCGAAGTTAAAGAAGTTTGCCATCCCAAAGTAGACAAAGCTGGCAAACCAGTACTGGACAAAAAGACTGGTGAGCAAGCTCAAGAGTGCAAGAAAATCAAGGTACATGCCAAACTAGACGGAACCACTGTTCCAGAAAAAGCACCAAAAAAATAATTATTCGTTGACCTTGTCTAGAATATATACTACAATACACAGTATAGGATGAGGGTAGCAATGAAAGATTATTACAGTGTCTTGGGGGTGGCTAATGGCGCCTCCGATGATGAAATAAAAAAAGCATATAGAAGTTTGGCCATGAAGCATCACCCCGACCGTGGAGGTGATCAAGCCAAGTTCCAGGAATTACAAGAAGCGTATGCTGTTCTTAGCGATCCGCAAAAGAAAGCTGAATGGCAGCAACAACAGCACAATCCGTTCCACGGACATGGTGGCAACCCAGGCGGTTTCCATTTTAACATGAACATGAACGGCATGGATATAAATGATATATTCCGAACATTCCATGCTGGCGGTAATCCGTTTGAACACATGCATCGTCCACGCAATCGGGATCTGCGAGTTGTTGTAGACTTGGATTTACCAAGTACACTTAATCCACAATCCAAACACATCAGTGTAAAACATCTCAATGGTGAGCGTAAGACCTTGACCATTGAAATTCCACGTGGTGTCAGAAGTGGTATGGAAATGAAGTACGCAGGTCATGGTGACCACTCTCGAACAGATCTACCGCCCGGTGACTTGTTTATCAGCTTTAATGTATTACCTTACAAGAATTTCCAAATTGATCATCTTGACATAATTCAAGTCATCAAACTAGATTGCTTAGATGCCATTACTGGTATCGAATTGGTCATTGATGGTCTTGAAGATCGCAAATTTAATTGGAATGTACCACCGGGTACACAAACTGGTACACGATTTAAAATATCTGGACAGGGGCTTTGGGCTGTTGATCACCCCATACGTGGTAATATCATCATTGTTGTTGAAGTGGTTGTCCCAACCGGACTAGATCGCGAACAACTTGATGCTGTGCAGAATTTTAAACAACAAATTAAAAAAGAAGATAAATGATTCATACCAATCCCGAAATTGAAGTCATTGTGGCCGAAGCCACAAATATTGCAAAAAGTCTTAATCACGAATATGTGACCTTGGAACATTTGTTTTTAAGTACCATACGTTTTGCACCGTTCAACGAAATGCTGGTCAAATTTGGCGTTGTAGTTGAAGAACTAGATAACGATGTGGTAGCATATCTAAATAGACAAACTTCAATTTTGAAATATAGCTCACCCACCAATGATGAAACGCCCGGTCCAAAAAAGACACATGCTCTAGAGCGTGTGTTTAACCGAGCACTGACTCAGGTGTTGTTTAGTGGGCGTTCGCATGTGCAAGTGATCGATATCTTCTTGAGCATCAGCAGCGAAAACAACAGTTACGCCAGTTACTTTATTCTCAAATACGGTATTGATCGTCAAAACTTCATACAGTTTTACACCAAAAACTACAAAGAAGGTACCGGTCGAGAAATTGCCGTGCATCAAAAGGCCGACGAAGTCCTACAAGAGTATTGCGATAACTTGAACTATGCTGCCCGTGCTGGCAAGATTGATCCCATTATTGGACGTGATCTTGAGATTGCCGAAATTGCACAGGTCTTGGCCAAACGCAACAAGAGCAATGTGCTGTTGGTGGGTGACCCCGGGGTAGGTAAAACTGCCATTGCCGAAGGTCTTGCACGTAACATTGTGAACGGCGAAGTGCCCGACTACCTGCGCGACTATACTGTGTACAATCTTGACATTGGCAGTTTGTTGGCCGGCAGCAAGTATCGCGGTGAGTTTGAAGAAAAACTCAAAGACGTGATCAAGGCCTTGAGTGTCAAGGGCAAAACAATCCTGTTCATTGACGAAGCACATCAAATGCGCGGTGCAGGTGGCAGCAGCCAAGGCAGTGTGGACTTTGCCAACATGATCAAACCAGCCTTGACCAAGGGCAAAATCAAAGTGATTGCCAGTACCACATGGGAAGAATACACCAGCAGTTTTGAAAAGGATCGTGCTCTAATGCGTCGTTTCTATCGACTCACGGTAGAAGAGCCCACTCCTGAAGTGGCTAAAGATATTCTCAAAGGTCTACGTACTCACTTTGAAGAGTTCCATAATGGCAAGATTGATGACTCGGCTATCGAGGCCGCAGTTGATCTCAGTGTACGCTATCAACCCGACAAGAAATTGCCCGACAAGGCCATTGACTTGATTGATACTGCCTGTGCCAAGCAAAAGATCAACAGCACAGATTTTGTAATTTCGCGCAGCCATATCACTGATGTCATCAGTAAATTCACCAAAGTGCCAATTGAACAGATCGGCACCGAAGCCACCACTGGATTGGCCAACTTGGAACAAAACATCAAGCAACGTCTGTATGGACAAGACAGCGTGATTGATTCTGTGCTGGAAAAAATATATGTGTCCAAGGCCGGGCTCAAGAGCTTGAATCGACCCATTGGTAATTTCTTGTTCTTGGGACCAACGGGTACAGGTAAAACCGAACTAGCCAAGCTGTTGAGCGAGTACATGGGCATGAAATTGTTGCGCTATGACATGAGCGAATACCAAGAAAAGCACAGCGTGGCCAAATTGGTGGGTGCGCCTCCCGGCTATGTGGGCTACGACGACAGCAATCTAGCTGGCGGCTTGTTGATTTCAGCCTTGGAAAAGAGTCCCAACAGTATTATTCTACTGGACGAAATCGAAAAAGCTCACCCCGATGTCAGCAACATTTTGTTACAGCTCATGGACGAAGGCTTTATCACTGCCAGCAACGGTAAAAAAGCCGATGCACGTAATTGTGTGGTCATCTTGACCAGCAACTTGGGCGCTGCCGACAACGAACGCAACAACATCGGCTTTGGTCGTGACCTACAAAAGACCGACGAGGATGTTCGTGCAGTACGAGACTTTTTCAAGCCCGAGTTCCGCAATCGTTTGGACAGCATCTGCAAGTTCAATCGCCTTGACACCTTGAGCATGAAAAAGATTGTCACCAAGTTCGTCAACGAAATGAACGATCTGCTGTTGGAAAAACAAATCAAGATTCGTTTGACCGAAGCTGCCACCGACTACTTGGTGGAAAAAGGTTTTGATGCCAAGATGGGTGCAAGACCTCTAGCCAAGACCATTAACGACTTGATCAAGGTTCCAGTCAGTAAAAAGATTTTGTTTGAAAATTTAGGCAATGGGTCGGTTATCACCGTAGACTTGCAGGATGGTGCTGTTGTTTTTGATATCAACACCGCGATTGCCAGCGACTTACCAGTAGTGGATGCAAATGGTTTCATTAGACTGGACTAGTATCAATCCCTATGTGCAGATAAAAGATACTAGAAAAAAACTATTTGATAGATTTTTTTCCAGTATCAGATACAATTGCCCGGGTGGTCGACTGATATTAAAACCGGCCACTACCGAAGTTATTCAGCGTGGCATATATCTCCGCAAAACCATAGCCATGCAGTACAATTATGGTGGCAGTTGGCGTAGCACTAACGAACAAGCTGACAAGATTGATGTCACACAGTTGCTGGATTTTCAGGACATAAGATCCAAGTACGGCGATGCGGTGCGTATGCGTGTTGAAGAACCGCGTGTGTCCTTTTATGCCGAAAATGAATCAGTGCTGTATGATATTGCCAAAAACGACTTATGGGCTTGGGGTGACAGTTTAGAAATGGTAACTAGGCCCCGTAGCGAGGAGTCACGTGCCTTGCTAGAATCGGGGGCCATAATAACCAAAAAAGACATCAACTATCAGTACAAAATAATACTACGTGACGGCAAGTTTGCCAACAAGGCCACAATCGGCAAGTATCTAGACAATCTTGGTCAAGATGTCAAAGTTAGCCGTGCAGTCAGTGACATGTTAAAAAGCACCAATCCTTTTATTTGGGGCGCTTGGTTTTACACCAACGATGCAACTTTGTCGACTACACTGAGTTTAATTGAACCCGGTATTATTTTAAATATTCATCCCGTGATACAGAGCAATAAATAGATATATTCAA
>Ga0208875_1000237_pt1 | contig 20669 bp, 25 predicted proteins | sample CryBogCBH25Aug08_FD_184612 | JGI IMG/M metagenome (GOLD analysis project Ga0208875, IMG submission 184612) | Freshwater microbial communities from Crystal Bog, Wisconsin, USA - CBH25Aug08 (SPAdes) (version 2) | ecosystem: Environmental > Aquatic > Freshwater > Lake | place: Crystal Bog...
TAATTGGTGTAAGGGTTTTGAGCCTGTAGCGTCGAAAAAAGGTAAGGATACAGGATCAGCGTCGTGCCCTGCACCTCGGCATACATCGTCATTTTAACTCTCCATTAATAATTACCGTTGACGTCTCTCGGTCAATTTCCAAGAATCCGTCGCAGGCGATATTCCAGTCTTCTCCGGTTCTTTCGTCCCAAGAGGGAACATTTATTCTAACATGTTTTGCCAGATATTCCTTCTGGCCTTCAAAAACACGCCAAACGTGGTCAGGAGTTCCGCGCCCGGGTTGGCCGCGAGTTTTATTAAATCTTATCAAATATTTCATATGACCTCCACCTGACATCCTTGCGCGTCCGGGTTTTCAGTCAATGAGATATTGAAATGAACAAAGCGAAATGGCTCTGTGCTACCGTTTTTTGTGAAACTATGAGGCAGCCAAGCATTTGTTAAAACAAGCACTCCCGGTTCTGGGCGAAAGTGAAAGGCGTTTGAGGCATATGTCACATTTGACATATCGTCCTCAGAAATTCCGAGTTGTGTTTTCCCGGCCCTTGGGTCATGGAACGTCGCCGCGCATGAGCCTTCTGGTGTGTCTAGGAAATAAAACCCGACCATCTGGACACCATTATGGTGTATGTGCTGGTCCATTTGGCTGAACTTGTGGTGTTCTTGGCACCACATTTCAGTAAAAAATGCCGCCTTTGTCTTAACGTCGTATCCCTGCTCCCTTAAAATATTAAGGGCAGTCACCGCCGTGTATGCACAAAAGTCCTGTATTGATGGGTCTTGAGAAATGTCTCCCGACATTTTTACGGGATAGATTTCATTTAACTCATGGGTAATTTCTGAAAGCGCCTTGTTAGCAGATTTGCGAACTGCATCCAGAAATTCTGGTTTTTTGATTGAGTATACAATTGTCGGAAAACAAATTGTGTTTTCCAAAATATCATCAGACATCACGCTTATCTTCCAAAAAGTATTCGGTGTGGTTAGTTAAGCATTCTACGGCGCTTTTTGCACCTGCTAACTTATTCATCACGCCTTGAATATGTGGAAGAAGCTCGGTCTGGAAGTCTGGGTGGTTACGCATAGCTCTAAGTTGATCTTCTGGGATAGTCCCAGTTGAGAAAAGAAAGTTCTCCACACGGTTTTTGAACTCGCCAAGCCATTCATCACGCTGTGCGGCTTCATTGGCCTCAAGAAGCGGAAGGTGCGCGTATTTACGATGAGGCTCAAGTTCTTCCATGATGCTTTTTATGGTCGCAAGCTCCATTTGAGCTGCTTCCATATTCGTTGACCACGTATAAAAATGCGCCTCGGCCTCGATAATGTCAGCCTGCGCTTTGAGCTTATCTGACTTCGAGGCATTTGAGTTGTCGATTACTTCCTGCGCCTCAATGATCTTGGCTTCCCGACGGAGCTTTTGCGCTTCGCAGGATTTAACAACCGCCTCGCGGTCGATCTTTTGCCCATACATCAGCATCCACGCACCATCCGGCGTGAAACAAGATCCAGCCAGAAAGTGCCGAAGCTGAAAATCTGAGTTATTTCTATGCGGATTAGAGTTCATTGTTCCTCTTTAGACGTTAACCCCAGTTATTCCATTTGATGCCGCTGAGCCATAATATGACGCAGCACTGGCGGCCGCCGCAGAGCCGTTAGTATCGCAGGCATAAGTGTATTTGTTGCGTGTGGTGGAGGCGGCGCAAGAAATATAACCAAGAGCAAATATCCCGCGGGTGCTGTTGCCCGCCGCGGAGCCATACCGTGACGCAGCACTTGCAGCTGCTGCCGTTCCATTAGTATCACAGGCATAAGTGTATTTGTTGCGTGTGGAGGAGGCGGCGCAAGATATAACCCCCAACGCAAATATCCCGCGGGTGCTGTTGCCCGCCGCGGAACCTACATATGACGCAGCACTGGCTGCTGTCGCGGAGCCGTTAGTATCACAGGCATAAGTGTATTTGTCTCTGGTGGTGGAGGCGGCGACAGATATAAGCCCCAGCGCGAATATACCGCGGGTGCTGTTGCCCGCCGCTGAGCCAAAATATGACGCATTGCTTGCAGATGTAGCAGATCCGTTGGTGTCGCTGGAGTATGTGTATTTGTTGCGTGTGGAGGAGGCGGCGCAAGATATAACCCCCAACGCAAATATCCCGCGGGTGCTGTTGCCCGCCGCGGAACCTACATATGACGCAGCACTTGCAGCTGCTGCCGTTCCATTAGTATCACAGGCATAAGTGTATTTGTCTCTGGTGGAGGCGCCTACGCCAGATATAACCCCCAACGCAAATATCCCGCGGGTGCTGTTGCCCGCCGCTGAGCCATACCGTGACGCAGCACTTGCAGCTGCTGCCGTTCCATTAGTATCACAGGCATAAGTGTATTTGTTGCGTGTGGTGGAGGCGCCTACGCAAGAAATATAACCAAGAGCAAATATCCCAACTGTTCCTACAGCCCCACCACCAGTCTTCCCCGTAAACCCAAACGCCTTCGCAGAAAACGCGCCTCTGGTTATGACTGCGGGCATGTCAGGCTCACTTAAACTGGGTTTGGGAAGCAAACACGTTATACGTCGCGCTTGCAGTTTTTATCACTGTATAAGTGTAAATGTCTACACCAGAAGCATTTCCACTTGTCGGTGCCGTTCCGCCCTGCCACTGTGGGGTGACAGACGTCCCATCAATCGTAACGGCATTATTGTAATAGGCTGTAGCGCCTTGGGTGACAAGAAAAGCAACCGAGATAGACTGACCCGTCGCCATAAATGTATTGAGTGAAGTCGAGCTATTACCACGAAGGTTTAACGTCCAATTTGCCGAGGCGCTTGACGTATAGAACAACACACTCTGCGTAATAACGTCGTAGTTAATCGTTCCCGTTGCAGCCGTGGCGCTGACCGTCGCCACCTCGCCAGTGTTGGTGAGATTTAGAACCGGGGCGTTAACTGTCCCTGCATATTCCGCAAGGATGGATAGGTTTCTAGGTATTGTCATTTTATCTTCCTAATGAAATTACCAAGTAACAATTACAATCCCGTTTGCGCCGTTTCCACCTTTACCAGCATAAGAAAGGCCATACGAAGACCCGCCCCCGCCACCTGGATACCCTCCACCGCCAGCGCCGCCTACAGATGAAGCATTTCCGGTCGTGCCACCAGATCCACCAGAACCGCCAGCAACACCATTCATAGAACCACCGTTGCCGCCAGCAGAATTTGTTCCTGTATTTCCATTTCCGCCAGCAGTTGAGGTGTAAATTGCGGAGCTGCCAGCAGCGCCACCAGAAGCGGGGGTGGTTGAGCTATTCCAATAACCACCAGCGCCCCCACCGCCACCGCCTTTTAAACCACCTGCACCACCCGAGCCGCCATTTGTAGTATAACCGCCGGAGCCACCGCCACCGCCACCATATCCATTAGCATTAGTGCCGCCAGCTCCGCCAGACGTTCCTACGGTGAGATCAGAATATCCGCCACCACCGCCGCCGCCATATGCGCTAGCGCCACCGCTCGTTCCAGTGCTGCCAGATGTTCCACCTGTGCCGCCATTTGAACCAAAATCATGACCGCTTATTGTGCCACCGGCACCACCAGGTGAATTATATGTTGTTCCAGTTCCTGTTGTTGATCCGCCTCCAGCAGATAATGTCCCAAAACTACTTGAAGTGCCGCTTGTTCCAGCAGATGTTCCATTAACATCTCCGGCAATTCCACCGGATCCAACAACAACTGTAAAAGTAGAACCGGGAGTTGTTGTAAATGTTTTATATCCGCCAGCGCCGCCACCGCCGCCGCCTGACGAAACGCCGCTTGCAGAACCTCCACCACCAACCGCATATGCAGTAACAGAAGTAACGCCAACTGGAACAGTAAAAGTATAAGTTCCGGGTGTTGAATAAACCTGTGATCCGGGCTTATATCCACTGCCCCCAAACCCAAACCCCTGCGCCGACGCGGCCCCCTTTGAGAAGATAGTAGGCATCCACTATCCTCACTTATACTGGGTTTGGGCGGCAAGCACCTTAAACGTCGCGCTGCCAGTTTTGATGATTGTGTAAATATAAGTATCCAAGGCGCTTGCATTTCCAGATGTCGGGGCGGTTCCACCTTGCCAAACAGGAGTAACAGCCGAACCGTCTACCTGCACAGCATTATTATAGTAGGCCGTCGAGCCCTGCTGAACTAAAAACGCAACCGTCACTGACTGGCCAGTGGACATTAATGTGTTTAAGGAAGTTCCGCTCGAACCTCTAAAGTTAACTGTCCAATTCGCAGAGGCATTTGACGTATAATACAACACGCTCTGCGTCGTTACATCATAGTTTATTGTTCCCGTCGCAGCAGTCGCAGAGACCGTCGATGTCTCACCGATATTTGTAAGTATAGCGGCAAGTTTTGATGTGCTACCTGCGAGTGTAACCGTCGTTCCATCAGAAGTCGCGCCAGCAATTTCACCCACTGTTGCTGCATTATCATACAGCAATCTCGTTGATGTGCCGGATGTAATGGCAGTCGAATTGATAACAACACTGCCAATATTGACCGTATTGTAAGCAATCGTCTCAACAATGTCGCCAGCAACTGCCGCAACGCTTAATACAACGCTCGTTCCGTTCGACGCCGTGTAGTCAGAGGCATTCAGCAACACGCCATTTAGGTAAACTCCAACATATCCAACAGTGTATGTCGCGCTGAAAGTTGTCTGACCACCCGTCGCAGTAAAGGACGTGCGAACGTAAGTCGCGTTTGGCGCTGTGCCTGTAGGACCAGTGGCACCAGTGCTACCCGTGGGGCCTGTCGGACCAGCAACAGTAGATGCCGCTCCCGTGGGGCCGGTTGGTCCAGTGGCGCCTGTTGACCCTGCAGAACCAGTAGGGCCAGTGGGCCCTGTTAATCCAGTTGAGCCAGTCGGTCCAGTTGGTCCCGTTAAACCAGTTGATCCAGTCGGTCCAGTTGGTCCCGTTAAACCAGTTGATCCCGTTGGGCCAGTTGGGCCATTACTGCCAGCCGTTCCAGTAGGGCCAGTTGGGCCAGTTAAACCAGTTGAGCCAGTCGGTCCCGTTGGCCCATTACTGCCAGCCGTTCCTGTCGGTCCAGTTGGGCCAGTTGAGCCAGAAGATCCTGTAGGGCCGGTTGGCCCATTACTGCCAGCCGTTCCGGTTGGTCCCGTCGGTCCAGTTAACCCAGTAGACCCAGTAGGACCAGTTGCACCTGCCGAACCAGAACTACCAGTAGGCCCTGTCGGCCCTGTCGCGCCCGTCGGTCCAGTAGACCCAGTTGGACCAGTTGGTCCATTACTGCCAGCCGTTCCAGTTGGGCCCGTTGGCCCGTTACTGCCGGCACTCCCCGTAGGCCCAGTAGGCCCTGTCGGACCAGCAACAGTAGACGCAGCCCCAGTTGGTCCCGTTGGCCCTGTCGCGCCTGTGCTACCCGTTGGGCCTGTAGGACCAGTAGAACCTGTCGGCCCTAACTGCGTATACATCACTTGTTGTGCTGTAAATATAACACTGGGTGTTGCAGGAACCGTTGGGCCTGTCTGTGAACTAAATGCTGCAATAGATATTGCGGTGTTGCTAACGGCCCATACCAACTGCACATAGTCGCCAGCATTTAATTTTAGAACATAATTTATAGCCGCAATAAGCTCGCCGTTTGTTCCGCCAGATTTTTTCGGAATCCAATAAATACTATTGCTTTCTGTTACATCAGAACCATTAACCCTAATCCACACATCAACATTATCATTTCCAGAGCCAGTATCCGTATTTGCAAACTGGATAGAATATTGCAGATTATATACGCCAGCATTGGCAAATGTAATTTGATTGCCGCTAACGATGCTGACGCCGTTACTGTTTGGATCTGTGTTACCAATATTTATTACATATGATGAAGTCGTGCTGGCCGCTGTCTGATTTGTAGTATCGTAAAACGCCCCCCAATATCCTAATGCCCCACCAGCACCTGTTGAACCTGTAGCCCCAGTAGGGCCAGTTGGTCCGGTCCCTGTTGGGCCTGTAGCCCCTGTTGGTCCTGTAGGACCAGTCGTTCCAGCAGGACCAGGCGCGCCATTAAGATTTACTGACCAAGCAGAATACGTCCCAGTTCCCGTTGTTGATGTAACATTAACAACAAGAGCTCCCGTTCCAGAGTTATAGGACGTGACCGTGCCAATCATGTAATGGGACGAATCATACGCAATGAGAACTTGCTGCGCAGTCGTATAAGCTAGTCCAGTCCCAACAGTAAGAGACTGTGACCCCGTTGCAATCGTTAAGGTCGTCGAACTAGTCGTAGAGTATATACTTCCACTTATACCAGTCGGACCAGTCGGACCAGTAGACCCAGTAGGGCCTGTCGCCCCCGTAGAGCCAGCACTCCCCGTAGGTCCGGTCGGTCCCGTAATACCAGTAGATCCAGTAGGCCCCGTCGGCCCAGAAGACCCGGCACTACCAGTGGGGCCAGTTGGTCCAGTGGAACCCGTAGAACCAGAACTCCCCGTAGGCCCCGTAGGCCCTGTGCTACCAGTGCCGCCAGTTGGGCCAGTTGGGCCAGTAGACCCAGAAGATCCTGTAGGGCCCGTTGGACCAGTTCCAGTTGGCCCTGTCGGGCCAGACGAACCTGATGACCCAGTTGGACCCGTTGGGCCTGTTGGCCCCGTCCCCGTGGGGCCGGTAGGGCCGCTAGAGCCGGAAGAACCAGTTGGGCCAGTTGGACCTGTAGCCCCAACTCCCGTAGGCCCCGTGGGGCCGGCGACTGTAGAGGCCGCCCCAGTTGGACCCGTTGGACCTGAACCCGTTGGACCAGTTGGACCAGACGTTCCAGATGTTCCAGCGGCGCCCGTCGGGCCAGTAGCGCCGGCGCTGCCCGTAGGGCCAGTTGGGCCCGTAGGTCCGGCGACGGTTGAGGCCGCGCCCGTTGGCCCCGTTGGACCATTAGGGCCAGTAGGGCCTGTTATTTGAGCGCCTACGGGGCCCGCATCCGTCCACGTTGATCCGCTCCACACCCATAAGTGGTCTGTGTCTAATGTGACATATGCATCCCCAGGAGCTCCAGTATAACTTGATGGATAACCTGGGAGGGCTGTGGCCGTTGCAACAGTGCCCTTGTAAGAAAAGCCGCCCGCAGGACCAGTTGGTCCGCTCGGTCCGGTAGGGCCACCAAGATTAGCTATTTGTCGAGACGTAATGCGAACAGAAGTCCCCGACTGAACAGCCTCGAGCTGCTCATTGCCATCTAAACTAATGGCTACTGGTAAGTTGGGGATCTGGATGTTCGACATTTATCTCTCGCTATATCGTGTATGTCGTGCCAGAAATAGCACTTACTGTTCCACTTGTCGCCGTTGTTCCAGACTGAACACCAAGGCCCCAAGCCCTCGTAACACCGGTGCTCAGTTGATAAATGGCAGCAGATGCACCCGTAGAACCGTAACAAAATCCGCCTATTATGGTCATAATACCAGTTTCATTTACATAACCATATTGACGAACGCCATTAGTGTCGCAATTTGTTATGCAGACTTCACCGCCAGATCCAGCTTTCACATAATACCCAATTCTATACGACCATGCACAACAATTAGTCACATGAGTAAGAAAGCATTGTGAGTTAGTGCTTTGGAATAAAAATGCGTAACCGTTATAATTAGGATAATTTACCAAATCAATGACGCAATCTGTTCCACAATTTACTATTTTGGTTCCATTACAACCGTCAATAAGATACCCAGTGTCATAAGAAAAAATAAAACAATTGGAAATAGATGCCGCGTCAACATTTGTTAATGCTATTCCATTTCCACTTCTATACCACCAATTGCCACCAGAATTTAATCCTATTCCTTGAGCCCCAATCGTGCCCAATGCAGAGCAATATATATTATCAATTGTCACAATATCTGCCGAATAATAAATATTAATGCCGTTTATGTTATCCATTTTTAAGTTTGTTAATGTTGCTCTTTGGGCATAATTTGTATAAATTCCCGTATTAAATCCAATAATCATACACTTATCAACTGTAATGTCATCGGCGTCACATGATATTGCTGCCTGAGACCCGCTCCAAGACCCAGTCGCGCTTCCAGTATTTGTTAATGTTACTTGAGAAGTTGTAGCGGCTGTAATTTTATATATTCCAGCAAAAGCAGACACTGGATTAGTTGCTATTGTTGCATACGCACCAACAATAAATTGAGAACTTGTCGGCGTAAAGTTTACTATAATAGAGCCGCCAGAAACTGACATTGACGTAATGCCAATTGTAGTTGTCGGATTTCCACCAAGAGCTTTAATTGCAGTTCCTGCATAGGCAGTTGGGACGCCTTCTGCAAAAGTCATCCCGTATCGATATATAAAACAATTATTTATACTTGACCCGCCTTGTAAATAAATTGAATACGAAGAATTAACAATCAACGCAGATAGGCTTGTCCCTACCGTGCAAAGACCGGGAACATTCCCGCCGACAAGCCCCTCTGATTCATAAGGACCCAGTAAGCTTACTTCGGGTCTAACGTATATATTTGCACCAATATAAAACTTACCCGGAGGAAAATATACCGTCCCACCATTTACAAGAGAATCAATAGCCGCCTGAATGGCCGAGGCGTCATTTGTCGTTCCGTCTCCAACTGCGCCAAAGTCATAAACATTTGCCTGGCTCGCAAATCTATTTGTTAGTGACCTATATGTTGATGCGCCAGTAAGACTGGATGATACAAGTATATTATTCATTAATGTGTTTGCGCCAGTCGCGGCTGTTGGGCCAGTGTTTCCGACGACGCTGTATGCGTTTAACGTAGGCGTCCCAGACCCAGTAGGGCCAGTGGCGCCCGTGGGGCCAGTTGGACCAGCGCCCGTTGGGCCAGTAGAACCCGTAGGCCCTGTCGCCCCCGTCGGGCCAGTGCCAGAAGGCCCCGTAGGGCCGGCGACAGTTGAGGCCGCACCAGTGGGTCCAGTTGGGCCAGTCCCTGAAGGGCCAGTTGGGCCGGTATACCCCATAGGGCCCTGTGCGCCTGTTGCGCCAGTAGGACCTATAGGGCCAGGGGTTGTAGCAATTTGGCTTTCAATATAAGAAAAATTAGCGTCCAACTCTGAAAGAGGGATTTTGCCGCCGCCAGGAATATTTTGGAATGTATAAGGAACCGGCATAATTTCCTCTCTTACGGGTGACTAGCTTTATAGTCGTCAAACTCTTTCTTTAATTCTTTTACCGCATTGATCAACGCATAAGTAAGTTGCGTTACATCTATTCTATATAAATCAGTTTTATCACCAGTGTCTTTATCTGTGTATGTATATGTTGAAACCATATCTGAAAAATTTGTCGCCAATAAATCTTGAGCAATCAATCCGTGGCATATTTCGCCATTGTCTTGGCTGCCATACATGCCATTATATTTATAGGTTACAGTCCTCAATGATACTAAATCAGATAAACCTAACGTGTAATCAACAATGTCTTTTTTAACGCGAGAATCAGAACTAATTTCCCAAGCAGTCGTTGAACCTGTTTTATATGCGTGAGCTCCAGTAATTGTTAAATTACCGTTTGATAAACTAGAATTAAAAACATTGGACGATGTTGTTGCCGAATATATGCTAAACGCCAACCCTGCCCCGTCAAAGGTAAAAGATCCAATTGAAGACCCGGTTGACGTTACAAAGCCCATACTTGGCTGGTTTAAAAAAGATCCATACCCATAAACATTTATACCATTAAGAACAGATGTTCCGGCATAAATTGTTAAGTTTCCACCGCTGCCACTAGAGCCTATACTTACTGTGCTAGATGACGCCGTTAAAAGATTAGTATTAACCGTTAATCCGGCAGTGCTTAAACTTCCCGCAGAACTCAACGTCATTATAGACGTCGTTCCAATTCCGCCAGTATACCAAGAAAACCCATCGCCAGAAAAAACGCTAAACCGACCAGTTGGAGCGTTATAATCCGTAACGATACCATCAGTAGGCGCCGTAGCAGTAAACGCCCCCGTAGACGCCAATCCGTTTGATACGACAAGATTTGTTCCAGTTGTCGTGACGCCAGACGTCTCGCCCACAGTGGCAGAGTTATCATAAAGAAGTCTGGACGACGTCCCGCCCGTAATTGTAGTTGTATTGATTATAATGGGTCCAGTTGGTCCGGTCGGCCCCGTTGGGCCACTACCCGTTGGGCCTGTTGGGCCACTACCCGTTGGGCCTGTCGGGCCTGTCGGGCCAAAACCTGTCGGACCAGTTGGACCAGTCCCAGTTGGGCCAGTTGGGCCGGCGACAGTAGACGCCGCACCAGTCGGGCCGGTTGGACCAGCGCCCGTTGGGCCAGTAGAGCCCGTTGGCCCCGTTGGGCCAGTTGGGCCAGTATTACCCGTCGGACCTGTGGGGCCGGCAACCGTAGAAGCGGCACCCGTTGGGCCAGTAGCTCCAGTTGGGCCTGTTGCACCCGTAGGGCCAGTAATGCTTTGAGTTATGGCTCCATTGTCAACCCAAGTTGACCCACTCCATACCCATAAATGTCCAGTGTTTGTGGCAATGTAAGCGTCGCCAATAGAACCAGAATAAGAGCTTGGGTAGCCAGGTAACGCGCTGGCAGTTGCTACCGCGCCCTTATAAGTAATGCCTGCTCCAGCCGGCCCCGTCGTGCCAGTTGGACCAGTGGCACCCGTTGGGCCAGCAACTGTAGAGGCGGCTCCAGTTGGACCAGTTGGTCCCGTTGGGCCCGTTGGGCCAGCGACAGTTGAGGCCGCTCCAGTTGGCCCAGTTGGGCCGGTGGGGCCAGTTTTTCCGGTAGGACCAGTCGCGCCCGTCGCGCCTATTGACCCAGTTGGGCCAGTTGGGCCCGTCGCGCCTTGAGGGCCTGTAGAAATACTACCATTGTCATACCAGGCGCTACCATTCCACACCCACAAATGGTCATTTATCGTGGCAACGTATGAGTCGCCGACGGCATTACCTGAAGTTGGTAGATTGGCGTAAGAATAAACCGTTCCCTTATACGTCAATCCGGGGCCAGTTGGGCCAGTGGCGCCCGTAGGGCCAGCCGTTGTGGCAATTTGACCCTCAACATATGCAAAATTGGCGTCTAATTGATAAAGAGGGACTGACTGGCCGCCAGGAGTGTTTTGAAAAGTATAAGGAACGGCCATAATTATCCCTTTACAGAATAGTTGTATTCCATGTGACGTTAACGGTTTGATTGTTCGACCAGTTAATGTCCCACAATACAGTATTATTCCATATAGTTATATAGTTTTTGTAAGGCGGAAGATAGCCCGTATAAGGTATCATAGTATTGCCGTAAGGGACACCAATGCCACCTAATGTCCCAGGGTATAAATGAGCCGTTGGGACTTCAAAGAAAGAATTATTTTGCCAAGAAAGGACGCCGCCAGAGTCATTTGTCCAATAAACAGGGACTTCAGTTCCTGTGGCGCCGGAAGGAGCATTCCAATCTGTTCCAGGCAGTTGATTTCTACCCTGCGGCGGCTCACCAGTCTGTTGAGTAACGCGATCATCATTGTTTTGAGTAATGCGCAAGTTGCCGCCAATAACAGGAATGCCTGTAATTGGGTCGACCGTATTCTGACCTGAAGTATATCGATAATTTGTTTCGTCCTGAACAAACCACTCAACACGAGGATTTTGGATGGGAACGGGATCTGCCGGGACAACAATAGCTCTAAGCTGTTCTTGCGGCGTGTCGTAGCATTGGTCGCATACTAAAATGCGAATATTTACAATTGATGCGCCGCGCCAGTCGTGCTGCCAATGTAATCTGTCATGATTATACCAAATGCCACACCTGTCGCACACAGCCTGGCTGCGCGGGTTTCTTGACGATACTTGTGCCCGTCCGGCTTTAGAGGCGTAAGCCATGTCTCACCTAAAATATCCGTTAACGGTAGGCGACACATAAAATGCCGACGTCTCAATATTTTGAGCAACGGCTATTTGATAGCTCTCATCAGCAAAAGGCTTGAGCATTGCAACTTTTTCGGGGGCCCATATTTGAGCGAGCCTTAAAGCAAGAGCATAAGCCATTGCGTCCAAGAAATAATACGGCAAATCTAATTGTTGATTCCCGTTTAAATTTGCATCCTGCAATTGGATTAGTCTGTAATATTTAAGAAATGCCTCATTGCCATCCGGCACCGGCCATAAAGTTACTGTCGGGCTTAAAAGCCTGTCCATCCAGTATGTTGTGGGGAAACCTGTTTGAGATTTATTTGGGTAGCTTGCATATTCAGTTCGGCTTATGGGCAGAATTATTCTGTCCGTGTAAGTGCCGTCGCCATTGGCGACACTAATATATGTATCCAACATAACAATGGTATTTGAATCAATGGAATAAGTTGTTTGCCCCTCAATAAGAGGAACCGTCACAAGGTCGACGGCCCAAGTATTAACACCCTCAGAGCTCCAGCGAGACAAAATCATGTTTGTCGCCATACGCGCAGAGTCAAGGTGTTCTTGAAGGACAGCCGTAGGTCTAATCCCTATAAGCTGATAAGCATACAGCGTAAGCGATCCCAAGTCTGGGTTAAACGTATATTGTCCGCTCGTGCTCACAGCTGCCCCTTAAAGTTAGATCGGGCCGTTGCTCAATTGTAAGAATGTCGCAGTAACAGAGCCATTGCCGCTATTGAGCAAAACTCTAGCAAATACTGGCGCCTGATTAAAATAACTAGACTTTGATGCGCTTGCCCCAACGACATTTGTATCAAGAGAAGACAACCACGTCATGGACGCCAAGGCGACAGGATTTGTCGCACTATTGGGGTCGTCCATAGAAGTCTGAATAGTGTAGTTAACTGTTCCAGTAACATTAACTTGGATGGACACAGGCGCAGGGGCCCAATCGTCAAAACGAATGAGGTCGCTTGATTTAGCGCCGCCAGAGGCGTCAGAAACAGTAACTGTAATTGGACGCATTAGCGTTTTCCCTTTGTCTTACCGGCTCGCGCTGCGGCTACATTATCAACCAAATTTGGGTAAGGACGACCCGCGGCCCTCGCCCTAGCCTTAGCCATCTTAACACCTTTTGCGCTTAAAGCCTTATGTTTTGCATCTTTAGGCGCATCTTTTTCCCAAAATGGCTTGATCATACTAACAGTCCCACTTTCGCAGTGATTTGTTCACACGGCTATTTGGGTCGGCAGCAGCAGCTGCCCCAGTAAGTTTTTTCTTTAATCCTGTCATTCTAGCACAGAATGACTTACGTCGAGAGGCCGACTTATCGCTTTTTGCGGCCTGCTCTTTCGAGACCGGCGGCTTCAGGTTGTGACCTTCAGCCTTGGCTGAAGCCCTGCCCTTAGCATTGAGGCCACCAGATTTATTTTTACCTTCTGATCTCTGCCAAGCAGGGCTCTTCGCCATATGTCATCTCCAAGAATACGACGAGGGTTCTAAAAAACCCCCGTCGATTTCACTACCGATAATTTTAGTAATGAGCAGTTTTACCGCGTGGCTCGCCCTTGGCGGCAGAAGAAAGAACGCCGCCACCAGAAGCGCGGGCAGGCTTCTTAGCCTTACCACCTTTCTTCATGCAGCTGCCGCCCTTTTTAAAGCCGTCAGTGCCTTCTTCAGCACGACGGACAGTTTCACCAGCGCCAAAATTGCCTTTGGTTTTGGGATCCTTAACAACGTAACCCATCGTGGGCTCCTATTAGTTAGAAGACGTTAGCTGGACATAGTTAATGGTGACATTAACATAACCAGCCGTAGCGGCAGTTCCGACAGGCGTAATTGTCACAACAACGGGAGCAACCGTTGGAGCAGCAACACCAAGAACTGTTTGATTTGACATAGCGGCAAGTTGTGCCGCCGTGTATGTCGGCGCAATACGACCCGTGGCAGCCTTAACGTCAACGCTACCAACATACGTTGTCGCGGCGGCAGATGTGCCGATAGACAGCGTAGAGGAAGTGCCAGAGTTAAAAGCAGTCAGAACGTCAATGTCAAAAGACACGATCTGAGAGCCGGCGGGGATATACAGTGTTGCAGAAACGGCAGTAGCGCCATTCTGCGTAAGTGCGACTGACTGAGCAAGTCTTGCAAAACCTATATTAGGGCCATTGGTTTGGCCCTGCTGTAGGTCGCCCGATGTAACCGGCCCAGTGAAGTTTGTCTGACCCATTAGGTCTCTCCTTCAAAGTTGTGAGGGGAGCAGATAGCTCCCCTCGTTTGCCGATTAAGACGTTGGGAACGAGCCCCAAATTGCTCGCCAGTTGTAATACGAGAAGCTGTAACGCTCGTATCCTTTGACAAGCAAGTTGTCAGTTACGAAATCTACCTGCATGTCGGTCTCGAACCTTACACGTTCCATGTAACTGAGACCGTCAATGTTCGTCAGCAAGAACCAAGCATATTGCGAGGTCAAGAAGTCGTTGACGAAATAACCTTCAGGCAAGCCGCCCGCGGTCATCATGATCGCATTGACGTCGTTGTCTGCCGTGCCTGGGCGTAGCTCTGTCTTTGTGAGACGGATAGCAACAGGCTCAAGCTGCGGTGGAACAACAAGACGACGACCACGCGCAAACACCTTCAGACCAGCTTGGTCTCTGAAGTTTGTGCGGATCGAGATCATGCCATTGAGCAGCGTAGCTTCGTTAAGGTCGACTTGAACAGATGGCGTGTTAGAGACAACACCACCGTCAATCGGATGCGAAGCGGAGCAGAGTGGCTGGCCGTCGCCGCCGACTGAAGCATTATACGTCGTTGCCGTGTTGAGCACGTTGGCGCCGTAGATTTCTTTAGTCTGCTGGAACGACTCAATAAGGCCGAGGTTCGACGGCATGAACTGTGTCTTATACAGGTTGTCGTCGATTGCCTTACGGGTGATTGCGTAACCGAGAGCAATTTCAACGTGCTCTTGGTTGTAGATGTAACGCTCACCAGCCGAGTTATCAAAAGCGGTTTGGCCGCCTTCAGTCTTCAACTGAGCAAGACCCAAGAAGCGCATTTCCGCAGTGCGCTCAAGCGCCATTTTGGAATCATGCTTCGTGAAAATCTTGTCATACTGAGATGGAATCATCTCATATTTACCCTCAACCCCCCGGAGGCCCGGAAGGAGGAGGTCTTTAATGGCAGAGAGATTAACAGCCATTGGTCCTTACTCCTTATTAGACGCCCTGGAAGTTGCGCGTTACGACGTTGTTGAACATGACAACGGCCTGATCATAAGCCTGTCCGTTCGACAGCGTGCCCTGCACACCAGGAGGGTTGTTGATGATAGAAACAATCTTAAACGGATTGTTTTGGAGGTAGCTGCTCGTGTTAATTGTCGTCGTATCAAGATACGCAGTCGACAATCCATTAGCCGTGTTGCCGGTGCTGTTGGTGCCAGCGCCAGTGCCAATGTTGTAGTAGGCAAAGCCAATCGTGGAATTTACGTCGGCAAGCGCCAAGCCAGTTGCGTCTGACTGAACGACAAACTTAGCGTTAGGATCGTTGACGATGTAGCCTTCAACAGTCTGCGTTGAAGCGACGTCGCTGCCAACCCAGAAGTTCGACCACACGGTGCGCTTCTGAGACACTGACAGGTATTTGCAGCCAACAAAGATGCCGGCAATGCCAAGGGCGACTGGTGTAGCACCCGTAGCAGCAGCCTGTGCGACAGAGCCGTCGGCCTGCCACGTTACTGGGTCGCCAAAAAAGATATTGGTCGCATTGTAGTCAATAAGGACAGCGACTTGCTCATATGTCGGAGCAGAGCCGTTACCCTGATACTGACGAAATCCAAAGGGGCTGTTGGTGTTCGCCACGATGGTTCTCCCTTTTACAGGAGTTCCTTCATCGCGCACCGGGGCGATATACGGAACAAAAAAAAGTTAATGCCTCACGCCGAGGAGGCTCAGGCCATTTTTCAGGCTTAACATTATTATATATAAAATGATGGTAAACGTAAAGAGACCCCATTTAGGGGCCTCTATTGTCTTTATATCATTAATCCCTCGGCACAGGCATGGGCTCATATGACTTATTAATTTGAGGCCTAACCTTTGCGTGGTCTCGCGTCAATGTGCCATCTGGCGTGCCAGATAATTGCTCTTCCTTCGCCCGAACCTGCATTCTCGCCTTACGGATTTCTGCGGCCTTACGCTCGTCAATAATCTCCGTTGGGCACTCCATCAGAATGTTACCCTTGCGCGTGATAACACCGCTGTTTGTGTCGTGTGGCATCATTTCGGGGTGGCGGCTCGTTGGAACCGCTGTCCACCCAGAACGCGCAAGTTGAACTTGATACGCGGGGTCTTCGGCGCCATACACCGTGTGACGACGCCACATATACGTCCAGCCTTCAGGAATAATGCCTGGGTCGACATAAAACTCATCAGTCCCGTCAACAACCTCTCCAAGGTGTTCACGCAATTCAGCCGCACGTTGGCGAGCTCTCTCACGCGGGTCTGCGTCACGAATAGGTGGCCTCAGTGAAGAAACAACTTCAACTGGAGCCGTCTCTTCAACGACATCTGTTACATCGTCTTGAAGAACTGGCTCTGATTTGCTCTTCTGGAAAAGGCCCTTTGGCCGTCCGCGTCTAATATTAGATTCCATAATTATTGCCTTCCCATCTTGCCTTCATTGCGAAGGGCGATCATGTTTTTCGCGTATTCAGCCTCAGTCATCCCCATCATCTTTGCCGTGTCGGCCTGCTCCCTCGAAAGACGAATGACATTTGGTCTTTGATTGCCCCTAGAAACAGGAGCAGCAGGAGGAGGAACTTGACGGCGCGGAGAAGGAGCGGCGGCCTCAGACACAGGGTCAGTGTCGTCGCTTTTATTAAGGCCGAGGCGGTTCTCAATAAAAGAAAAATACTCGTCGCTATCGGGCGCAATGCCGTCATCAACAGCGTCCTCATGCGCCCTATACATGCGACGAATGGATCTTTCATCACGCAGGCTATCCCGATTTTCACGCAACCACGAAGCAGAACGTGGCGAAACATTCTGCGCCATTTGATCAATCGGGTCTACATAACGTGGCTGTTCAACTATTTTAGGCTGTTCACCGTCTTCAGTGTCTTTCATCTGACGCTTCATAGCCTTCTTGCCCTCTTTGAGGCGCTCAAGCTGACTATTATTCATAGAAATGGCTGAAACAATCTCCGCGGCCTTTGCAGAATCGCCAACACTAATGGCTTCAGCGTAGGCATTCTGAAGCGCCTTGTCTCTTTCCTTCACTGTCTCAATTGCATTGACGACAAGCTGGTATTGAGACTCAGACTTGTCCCCTTCAGCCCTTTCGGCACGCTCTCTGGCCGCCATAGCCTGCCGCTCGGCCTCTTCGGCGCGGCGCTTTTCTATCTCAAGGCGTCTTTTTAGCTCTTTAATTCCCTCTTCCGCCGAAAATTCTTTCTTTTCTTCGGCCTTTACATGCTTTTCATCGTTTTTTTCGACTTCAACAATTGGTTCGTCGTTCTTTTTTTCCTCTTTAGGGTCATCAAGAACAACTTCAACGTGATCATTTTCATCAGACATATAAATATCTCCTACCAAATCTGGTCTGGCGCCTGAATACGCGCCTTTACCTGTGTATCAGACAAAATTCGGCACAAAACGCCATTAACAGTCGCGCTCCAACCATCAGACGGACGAAAAACCACCCAGTCGTGATTATTAAACGAGACACCTTCAAACCATTCGCCAGTTTCGTCATTAAAGGCAGACGGCCCCATCTTTAAAATAAGCCCGACCTTTGACTGAAATCGGTCTTCGTCACGATATTTATCGCTCAAATATAGACCGCTCTTAGTCTTCTCAGGCCTAATATAGACGCCAACAAGAATTTGATTGTTGAAAATCTCAATGTCAGAGATATCGCCAATTTCATTTATTAACTTACCCTTTGGATCGTCTCCATGATCCATCTGCAATTGCTTCATTGTGCTTCCCTTCCATGAATATTACTGTCCGCCTCGTCCATGTATTCAATAGCCAAGCGCAGACCAGCAATTTTACCGCTAATGAAGCGGTATTCGTCAAAATCTTCAACCATTCCAAAGGACATGTTTTCTTTTAATCTCTCAATTTCAACATCTATCAATCGTCTTAGCTCTCTCTCAAAGAGCTGTGATACCGTAAATGTTCCCATGACCAGCTTCCACTCTGGCTTGCCTATGATTCTGCGAAAATCGGCAAGGTTTTTTCGCAGCCTTCCTCTTATAAGTGGGGGCGACTCTGAGGAAGGGGAAGAGCCGCCCCCGTCACAGCAATTACTTGCCGCGAACCTTCCCGCCAGCTCTGCGGGCAGGCGCATCCTTGTGTAGCTTTGCAATGTCCGTCTTTTGGAGGCGACCCTCACCAGAACCGGCGCCAGCTTCCATGTCCTTATATGACTTGGCGACTTTGGTAATACGGCCACCAGCCTTTCTTGCAGGCATCGGCACATTAGGTCCGGCGCCCACTCCCATGTCGGCTGGCATAGGAGCAGCCGCGGCGACAGGGAAATTTGGTAGCATCTTAGGCGCAATTGGAGGCGCAATTGGAGCAGAACCCAATCCCTTCGGCATCGTGTTGATGTCGATATGAATGTCTGTCTTGCCAGTCTTGCCGCCCTTGGCGTGTTTCATGCGCTTTAATGTCTCAGCGAGACGGGCGCGCTTGCCAAGCTTGCCACCCTTTTCGGCTGCCTTCTCAAGTTTCTTGGCAGGGATCTTTTCTCCGGCAGGGACGCCAAGTTGTTTATGCAACGCGCCCTTGTGTTTAATGGCCTTCTGAATCCACTTCTCCCCGGCCTTGCCGCCATCCTTACGGCCAAAGCGTGAGGCGCGCATGTCTGCGTCAGTATAGCTTTCTTCGCGGCGCAGTTGAGAAGGAGAAACCTGGGCCCTTGAGCTGTCTGAAGCAGAAGGCATAACCTTCAGGCCCTTCATGCGGACTTCTGAACCAATAGCCTCCTCTGGGCTTGGCAGGACGCGCTCCCCGTCGGCGTGCTTTGAGCGAACCTTGCCGCCCTTCTTATAATGCTCAGTCTTAGCGCGAACTGGCGTAATCTTTTCAGTGCCAATGCGGTCCTTTGTGTCTTTCTTAGACGCGGCGCTGGATAGGACTTTGCCGCCTTCGGCCTTCTTAATTTTACCGCCCCAGCAAGCCTTAGCCTTGCCGCCCTTCTTGAGGCCGCCAACGTGCTTTACGCCCTCGCGGTCTTTATTGGCCTCTTTCATATTCTTATTGGCCATGCCAATGCCAATTTCTTTTTCAACTTTGCCGCCGTCTTTGCGAGCAACGCGACCGCCCTTATTGTATTGGCGTGGCGAAATCGGGCGCATCCCTGTCTTTGCCTCACCATTCATGGGTTCAGCTGGCGACCAGTCGGAACTGTCAACGCGCTGGTCTTTTGCGTAGCTGCCTGGGTTGGCGAGAGACTTGGCCTTTGCCTTCATCTTTTCGCGTGATTTTTTGGCTAGTTCATACATTATTTCTCTCCGGCCGGATTAAACGGGGCGTCCCCCGCCGCAGTTATTTGCGGTGTTTGGATAATACCTCAAGTGCGTTGTCTACGATAGATGAAGATCCCTCTAAATGAGATTCTCTTCCATTAGCAGATTTACGGATATGATGAGGAACATCTGTTTCTTGCTCATGAGAAAGCTCTTTTGGAGGCTCCCCCATGAAAGCTAAATCAAGATAATTTTCTCTTGTAACCGGAATGCCCAATCTGTTCATTAATCTTGAAAGAGCATTATTTTCAGTGCCATTCGGGCGCATTAATTCCTCCTGCAAAATCTAATATTTGTTGTCGCGCTTCATTTTTTGTCAGCCTACCTTCGGCATATTGTTTCCAAATAGAATTAATAACTTTATTATTAGCGGGATTTTTAAACACATCTGGGAATAACCCACGCACGCCTTCCCAAGTTATAGACTGCATTTGCCTTGGTAGAATACCTCTTTCTTTAGCCGCTCGTCTATAGGCTTCTGCATAAAGAGGGTATGTTCCTTGAATGCCGCTAGCCGCCGACCCGGCTACACCTGGCATACCTTTTCCAGCGTAATTTGCAAAATTATGAGCGACCTCTAAATCATTCCCCGATAATGGCCTTAATAATCCAGCAGCAACTGCATGAGTATCAATGGTAACATCTCCACGAGGAGAATTAGGAGCCAAAAGATTATTGTAAAAACTTCTTACCTTATGTTTTTCTCCCATGAGGCCATTTAAATTTTCCATGCCACCGCCGGATTCTATTGCTCTAATAGCTTTCGCTATTTCTGTAAGAGATCCCCAACCTGCTTTAGACCGAGAACCATTAGCATTAGTGGCAAATTCTCCAAGCGTTCCTTCTGGATGGACTAATTGATAGTGAGGGGCGCGTTCTGTTTGGTCATGTAGTCTTGTCCACATAGCTTTTAAAATTGCTTTTTCATCATCTGGTAAATCCATTTTATGGATATCGCCTAAAGATTTACCTCTAATTAGGGAAAACATTGGCTGATATTTATCTTTATTTAATGAAGGCGTATCAAGGAAAAATTTCTCCATTTTTGGAGTCATTGTATATCCATGATAAAAATTATCGCCGCGACCTTTAATCGTATCTAAAACACGATCAGCCAATGATACGTTTTGGAACCAATCTTTTTGTGGGGATAATGCGGCAAGAGCACCAGCCGCGGAGGATTCAGATATTCCGTATTTTTTTGCCCAATCTTTTACAATTTTATTTCCGC
>Ga0208875_1000251_pt1 | contig 20007 bp, 26 predicted proteins | sample CryBogCBH25Aug08_FD_184612 | JGI IMG/M metagenome (GOLD analysis project Ga0208875, IMG submission 184612) | Freshwater microbial communities from Crystal Bog, Wisconsin, USA - CBH25Aug08 (SPAdes) (version 2) | ecosystem: Environmental > Aquatic > Freshwater > Lake | place: Crystal Bog...
TCGGAAGTATAGGGAGCGTCATATACTGAAATATCAGATAAACGCTTATTGCACTCTTTGCAATATGTGGCAATAGTAGACATTTAATGCCCCTTTCTTTTCTTGATAGTTGGAAGTATACCAGAATCCACTGACATTATCTACTCGTACCCGCCAGTATTTATGAGATTAAAATCACATTCTCAGGGTAAAGTTTGACCAGTCGTAACGGCGTGTCGCCTTGACAGGGGGCGCGGCCCTGCATAATTATGCAACGTTATGCATAATTATTCAAATTTATTTTTATATTTATTTTTGCGTGTATATTTTTTCTTTGACGGAATTGCAGTAGCTGCATTACTACGACGCAATTCTTGAACACGATTTACTTTATTCATTATTTTCTCCCGCAACTTCACGACACTTCTCACATTCTGATTCTATTCCGCCAAGGTGAATTGTTGTTACCATTACTTTCCACCAACTTTTCCGCTACGATAAAAAATCTTTGTGTACATTTTGCCATCAGGCATTGTTAAATTGTAGGTTGCATATTCATTTGCAAATCCCCAATCTGTGCAACGAGCAAAAGAATTGAATGCCTCAAGTGCATCTGCTAATTGAATCATATGGTGAGGGGCTTGTCCATCATAGGCGGTTGTTAGTTTATACATATTATTCGTTCCAATCTAGTGTTACACATTTGCAGGGATTTATAGTAATTGTATCAGATTCCACTGACACTGTTGCAAGAGTATCGCAATCATCGCATATAAATATTGCATCAGACATAGTAAGCCATTTCTGTTAAAAGATGAGCATAGCCATCTTTGTCGGATTTAAGAGATAATTCGCAAGGCTGGCATTCCCAAGCATAGCGAATAGTACCTTTAGTAGAAAATCCACCAAGTGTAGCGATACACATATGGGTCATCTTTTCTGAGCATACTGGGCAATAGGCAGAAATTGTCTGCCCTAGCCCACCAATTTTAATTGTCATTTTAGTCCTGCAATTCTGAGTCAATACCGACATAAACAGTTGTCCAGAAATCAGGCTTTGGATAACCTGTTCCGTTCCACATTGGGCGAACCTTGCAAGCAAACGCAAGATAACCTTCAGGGGTAGAGTGTCGCATATCCTTTCGGAAATCTGCATATTGGATTAGTCCTTGACCTTGTGAGGACTTCACATATTTGCCTTCTAGGGCTTGTGAGATTAGCATAAGTGCTACCTTCTTTCTTTCTTGTTAATAGGGTTATTATATCAGAGCCCACTGACAGTGGGCGGGATTCTCTAGAGGCAGAGAATACACTCACACTTAGGGGCATTTCCACCCAATAGGATTTTTAATAAGGCTATACGCTGGAGCGTAGATAAGCCATAAGCAGACTTACATCCACCATTATTAAAATCGTGGATAATTTGATTTTCTAATTTAGCAGAAATACGCAAGGTTTTTCCGATATTTACATTTTCTAGTGTAGTCATTTTGACCACCTTTCTTTATTTAATCTAATACTCGTATTCTAGCATACCCCACTGACATTATCAAGTTGAAAATGCATACAAATCGGACATTTAAAAAAATATTTTTAAGTGTGACTAGTCATCCAATGGTCAAAGATAAAAATTCATCTCGTAACTCGGCGTGTCGTCTTGACAGACATTCCAGACATTTCTTAATATATCGTAACAAATCGGACATTTTGGACAGGCCGCGCCGCATCGGGCGTGTCGCATATTTATGCAACTTTATGCATAAATAAACGTGAGCAGTTTTAAGAGTTGCTCAGCTCTTTTTTTAATTATGATTTACTGTTTTAAAACATTCATCCCAAAATCTATCCGAGTCAAATCGCTCGTTATCATTTGCAAACATTTCAATAAAATCATTTACGAGATCCTCATACACTTCTAATTTCATTTCAGTGCCATATGAGTTTAAAATTTCAGCAGTTGCAACATAGTCTTTTCTTGTCATCATTTTATTTTCTATTCCTTTTGTTAGTAGATGGCGGGAGTGTCAGTATTAGTGGGCAGTCCCGCCAAGATTTATTATAGCATTACTTAGAAGTTTTTACCATAGCAAAACGCTTTTGACCATTTGCTAGAGTAAGACCAACACGAGTAACAGTTTTGCTAATTGGTGCGAAAGAGTTAATGCGACCAGTTACGCCTGTTGTGCTAGTTGTGAATAAATCTCCGACTTGATAAGTGTATCCGTTAAGTGACATTTTAGTTTTCCTTTTCTTTTTTTCTTTGTTGGGTTTTTTATTGTTGAGCCTTTTTGTGACTTGCTCAGGTCATTTCGGTATTTCCGAAACTTAGAAAGTTACAGTTGTGAAACGCTCTTCACCATCAACGTCAAGAAGTACGAGTGTACGATTTGAGTCCTTTGGTTCAATAGCCTTAATTACGCCTGTAACCTTGCTCTTCTGTGTTGTGAAGAGATCGCCTACTTTGTAAGTCTTATTTTCTAGTGTCATTTATTTTGTCCTTTTCTTTGTTGTTGTTAGTAGTAGTCTACCATAGACCACTGACATTCATTTCTTGTATATTGTTACTGTGCCTTTATAGTAACGTGCAACGTGTATGTGTCGCAGCCCGTGATTAGCAGATCCGTGAGTCTTTGCATTAGCAAGGGCGGGAGTTAGTGATAGCATTAGTGCTAATATAATAATCTTAATCTTCATTATTCTTTCCCCAATCTTTATCGGTTATGAGTTTAGCAGATAGGTACGACACTAGCAATAGCGAAAGAAGTGTAAAAGAGTTAATAGTCATTAGAGAATCTCCAATTCATCAAACTCATCTACTGGGATAAAGGTATCCTCAGATTCATCAGAGTTTAGTTCATCAAGCATTGAGATATAGTTATCTTCTAATTCAGCCCAACGATCTGTGTTGGTATTATCAAACGAGTATGACATTTTGTCACCTTTCTTTAGTAGTTCTTTTCCTTGCCCGATTATTTGCCTACTGTGTAGGGCTCACGGGATTTATTCTTATTTAATTGTTATGACTGGAAGTCTATCAGATAGCACTGACAAAATCAACCCGACACGCCGTTAGCGTGTCTGTGAGTTACGCCACATCTTGACTAGGCTACCATAACGGCGGGCGATTTCAATCGCCTTTGGGTTAGGCTCCATAGCGAGAGGGTCGCTCTGATACTTAGCGTTAAGATATAGAGCCTGATTTACTGATAAAGCAGGGCGGGGAGATGGAGCGAATCCACCAAACTCTAAGCCAAACTCTTTAGCAATATCGGTACGGATTTCATAGTAGTAATTATTTAGTGAAGTCATTTGATAACTTCCTTTCTTTTTTCTGAAGATTAACCTTTAACCTTTCAATAATGAAAGTCTATCAGATACTTTCGGAAAAATCAAGTCGCAAAACGGACAAAATAGGACAAATTAAAAAATATTTTTATCTTTGACTGGTCATTTCTGCCCGTTATGCACCAAATGTCCGAATTTCGGGCGCACTATCCAAAATTAAAAAAAAGTTTTGAAAGATGCATCATCCATTTTAAAATCCCATTCACATTTTTGTCAAAAGTGATTCTTAAAATTAGCTGAGAGGCGGGATTTTGTCAGATATCTAGATCAATATCAGTAATTTTATACTCAGAATAAAAATCCTGAGCTATTCTACGTTGTAAAATGACATATAAAGCCTGGCGGGATATAGAAAGAGCATCCCAATCATATTCATCTAGATAATTTATAGCAATTTGAGCATCATTAGCATCAATTGCATGTTTTCCTTTTAGATCAGAAGCAGAAATTTTATCAAAAACTTTATTTACAAGGCTTAAATCTCTTAAAATTTTGTCGGGAGTCCAAGAATCTTCTCCTCTATCCTTTAATGCTGGATAAATATGGCACGGGGAGATTGCAAAAGAGCCTTTAGTCCATCTTACATGAGGAAATTTAGTCCTAATAACAGATTCTTCTTCTGCATAGTACTCTATAAGTCTTAAAACATCAGAATTTTCATCTTTGATAGCTCTTTTCCATCTGGAATCAGCAATATTCTGTTTTCCATTGCGATTTCTAGATTGAGACATATAAGGAAGGCGGGAAATCAGATCAGAAGGAGCTATTAGCTCTCCATTATAAGACTTTCTCTCTATCTGATAGTTAATTTCATCTATAGCAGACCTTTTAGGACGTTTTTTCTGTAAGATAGTCAATTCTTCATCTGTAAATCCAAAAAGTAGCTCTGTATGCTTATAATGAGCATTTAGACCATATTGTAGATTCTGTAATCCAGATCTAGGAATGATGAAAAAATACTTATCAGTATAAATGTGATAGGTATCTTCTCCAGGAGTAAGCGTAAATTTTATATCGTGACATGTGTCACTCAGATTGAACATCATTTTCTTCATCCTCAAATATAAAAGACGGGGCGGGAGCGAGAATCTGTCCAGATTCATGCAAAGATGATAATCCCTTAGCATCAGCACCTAGCTTATCTGCAATAATAGATAACATATCATAGTTACGCATCTCCTGGATGTATATCGCACCTAGAAGTTCTCGTATATTTGATATCATATCTTCCATTAGCTCTTCTCCTAAATTACCCATTATCTTCTCCTATGATCTCTCTAGTTAGATAATCCCATTTGTTGGCTTCCATACTAGTAGAGCAGTTTATCTGTAAATCCCCGTTTTTACTAGTCTCAGTATATAGCCATTTTATGGGTTTGTCTAGTTCTACCTTACCGATCAATATATGATCTGGATTTCCATTTTCATCTGATTGTTTCACGTGAAACAATATGGCTAGGGGTTCATCCTTTTCTGACGGCTCAATATAAGCTCTTTCAATGTGAATCTTGGCCATGTGAAGATTGAGATAATAATGGATAGTCTTCTGCCATCATGTTATTAAACTCTTCTGATCCTATCCAGAATATATTTCCTAATACCCGCCATGCAAAATTTGTACCTTCAGATAAATGTTTCTCTATTGCCCAAGATAAAACTTCTGAATCCAGTTTCCGTCCCGCCTCAATCAGCATCGTATACTCAACATCCTTAATTTTGCGGGTTGAGAAGATTGTCTGAGATATTGAAGGTTTGAAAGATTCAGGCATTGTTTCATCAGTTAAGTAATCACATCTAAATGTCTGACATGGGGATACTGGTCTTGCCTCATATACCCCGCATCCTTCTCCGATTTTTACAAATGGGCAAGGTACCCTGACGCCTTCATCATTGATTCCCATGAAGTATTTCTCTGTACCCAATTCAGCCCGTAGATGGCCTTCACAGCACTTTGTACATCCTTCACAGGATCTTCCATTGACAACAGGAAGAAAGTCCATTAAACGAGTCTTTTCGCCAGATCTGCGGGTGTAACAAGAGCATGTGGCTTATTGGTCAACTTAATCTTAATATGAGAATATGACCATGCCACCAATTGTGAGCATATAACTCTTTTTTCTTTTTCAGCTAATATATTTGCAGGAAGTATAGATAATCCAAGACACTTAAATGCCAGTGCAATAATTGATCCTACGCCATACCCGTCATTTTCAAAACTTTTTGCAAATTTTACAAGATTTGAGCGTTGTTCTTCTGTGAGCGGCTCATTGCTCCAGATAATTGGGAGATTATCATATTCACTAATATCACGAATCTTTACTCCATTCGGACGAGCCTCAATTACTTTGTTGTCTCCGATATATATTCCAGCATGATTCCATTTTGAGCGGGTTCCTAATTGAATTAATCTAGCAGCCCAGCCAGTTGTATGAACTACAAAGTAATCTCCAAGATTAGGCATTTTCTATCTCCCTTAAAATATTTTCATATAATTGGATACCAGCAATTTGCTCATACCCACACGCTGTACAGTATAGCACGATTTTATTGTCTTGTTCTTTATGAGTTAGCCAGTATAAGACATCGCTAAAGCTATAGTCATTCTTATGATTAGGACAGGCGAGAGGTTTTACCCTACCCGCCTGTGCTAAGTTGTAATACTGAGAGAATACTTGAATTTTCATCAGTATGCTATGTTCGCCTTCTGAAATACAGATGTGACATATTGGTAGACAGTAGGATTTCCTGGAAGCGGTGCTTGCCAAGATTTCATATTGCCTGCTCTTGATGGGTAGAGATGTGCTGCAACGGCTTTTCTCCAGTCCTGATACTTGGCGTAGGATGATTTTAGTTCATTTACCATACGTTCGTCCTGTACCCATTCTGGTGCATCGCATGCACTCTTATAGCCCATAAAGTTATCCCATGATGTTGACATGTACTGATACGCACCACATGCACTACTGGAATAAGACTTGCGATAATATGCACCAACTCCGCCAGTTTCCTGACTCTTGATTGCATTTGCTAGTCTTGAGATTATTACCCGATTATCTACTCTTGAATTTAAATTTAGCTTGATGCTATAGTCGGGCATAATAAAATTATTTCCAGAGTTAAAATCAGTAACTAAATAAGCTGATCTTAATCTGTTATTAATATTATTATTAATATAATCAATATTAATTATATTTTTAATATTAACTAAATTAATATATTTATTAATATATAATATATTTTTATTATACACTACAAGTTCTTTCATTTGTGCTGCATGGACAGGATTAACGCCAAAAAGCATTGTGATAATGCTCACACCAATCATTGTCCATACTGTTCTTATCCTTGCTTTGTTCTCATTGTTCATTTTGAACCTCCTAGGGAAAGAGTAGTAAAATCAATCGTACCATGATACAATTAGAAAAACAAGTCAGGAATTTAATGAAAGTATCATTTACGGGTGCTCCCGAATACATGGATCGCAATGTTGGCTATGGTGAAGCCTCATTTCACGTGTTTAAAGAATTTGAGAAACAAGGCATTGAATGTTTAATTGGTTCTCCATCTGCAAAAATTGGTATGTCATTTATTCAACCAAATCAATACAAGTTTGGTAAATATCAATATAAAATTGGTTATACTCCATGGGAGTCAACGGGAATTCCAGATGAATGGAAAAAACCATTACTTACTGGAATTGATGAAATGTGGACAACATCACAATGGTGTGCAGATGTATTTAAACAATACACTAATAAACCTGTCTTTGTTTATGAACATGGAATTGAAGATGAATGGATTCCTATAAAGAGAACAATCAATCCAGACCGCCCGTTTAGATTTTTACATATTGGCGAACCTTATTTTAGAAAAGATGCACAACGAGTTGTTGAAGCATTTATTAAAACATTCGGTGATGACCCTAGATTTGAGTTAGTTTTAAAATGTAGTCGCATGAATACAACAAGAGTATTTGATCCTGTTACTGGACAAGTTCAGGGATCACCTGGAGCATTTTATCCAAACATTAAAACCATTGAATCTCTTTTGTCTACCGAGCAAATGAATGGCCTTTACGATTTGTGTGATGCATTTGTTTATCCGTCATGGGGTGAGGGATTTGGATTTAATCCTTTGCAAGCAATGGCTAAAGGTATTCCAGCTATTTGTACAAGTGTATGGGCACCATATGCAAGATATATAACTGCTCCGCTTGATTCTGAAAAAGTTTCTTCACCTTGGCCTACCGTCCATCCTGGAGAAATGTACAGACCTAATTTTGAACAACTAATGTTTTATATGAAAGATGTTTATGAGAACTATGATAAGTATAGTGACCTAGCTTACAAAAATGCTTTCTTAATTCACAAAGATTATAACTGGTCAAAAGTATCAAAGCCAGCTGTTCAAAGGTTAAAAGAAATACACGAAAATCTTTAAAATCTTGATTTTAAAAATTGCAGTGTGATACACTTAAGTTCTATTAAATTCCAGAGGAGACCACATGTCTAATACAATTGAAAACCCATATGAAAATTTTATCGCACTATCTCGCTATGCAAGATGGTTAGAAAATGAAAATCGCCGTGAGACATGGGGTGAAACTGTAGACCGTTACTTTAACTTTATGGTTATTCAATTGCGTGAGAAGCATGGTTACGTTCCTAGCGATGAAATTCTTGCAGAACTTCGTGAAGCAGTATTTAACCGTAACGTCATGCCATCAATGCGTTCTGTTATGACTGCAGGACCTGCATTAGAAAGAGAAAACGTTGCTGGATACAACTGTTCATTTATTCCAGTAGACAATGCAAGATCATTTGATGAAGCAATGTATATTCTTATGTGCGGTACTGGTGTTGGATATTCTGTTGAGTATAAATACATCAATAAACTTCCCGCCCTTCCCGAAACACTAGAGAAATCTAATAGTATAGTTATTGTTGGAGATTCAAAAGAAGGTTGGGCAAAAGCTTATCGTGAACTTCTTTCTCTTTTATGGGCAGGACAAATTCCTCAAATTGATATTAGTAAAGTTCGTCCAGCAGGTGCAAGACTTAAGACTATGGGTGGGAGGTCGTCTGGCCCACAACCACTTGTAGATCTTTTTGATTTTACAATTCAAGTATTTAAAGGAGCACTTGGTCGTCAATTAAAACCAATTGAAGCTCATGACATTATGTGTAAAATTGGTGAGGTTGTTGTAGTTGGAGGAGTTCGTCGTTCTGCTATGATTTCTCTTTCAAACATTAACGATATTGAAATGGCAAAAGCTAAATCAGGAAATTGGTGGGAGCAACATGGTCATCGTGGATTAGCAAATAATTCAGTAGCATATTCACGTAAACCAGATATGGAACAATTTATTGCAGAATGGAAATCTCTATATGATTCAAAGTCGGGCGAAAGAGGTATCTACAATGTGGCAGCAGCACAAGCCCAAGCAGCAAAATATGGAAGAAGAAATCCAGATATTCACTACGGAACTAACCCATGTTCAGAAATTATTTTACGTCCTTACCAGTTTTGTAATCTTTCAGAAGTCGTACTTCGTGAAAAAGATACAGTTGAAGATGTTGCTAACAAAGTTCGTCTTGCATCTATATTGGGTACGTGGCAATCTACGCTTACAGATTTTAAGTACATCCGTAAAATTTGGAAAGACAATACGGAAGAAGAACGCCTTCTAGGAGTTTCTCTTACAGGACAGTTTGGCCATAAATTCTTTTCTGGTCAAGAAGGTTTAACAAAACTTGCAGATGTTCTTGATAGACTTCGTGAATATGCAGTTACAACAAATATTGAAGAAGCAGGGAAAATTGGGATTCCCGCTTCAGCAGCAGTAACTTGCGTTAAGCCTTCAGGCACAGTGTCCCAATTGGTCGGGGTGTCTTCAGGAATGCATCCATGGCATTCTGATTACTATATTAGAACAGTTCGTGGAGATAAAAAAGATCCACTTACTCAGTTCTTAAAAGATTCTGGAATTCCAACAGAAGATGATGTTAGAAAGCCTAATGATACTTGTGTATTTTCATTTCCAGTGAAAGCACCAAAAAATGCTATAACAAGAGATAAGCTTACAGCAATAGAACAACTTGAAATTTGGCTTGTTTATCAAAAGCATTGGTGTGAACATAAGCCATCTATTACTGTTTCAGTAAGAGAAGATGAGTGGATGGAAGTTGGAGCATGGGTATATAAGAATTTTGATGAAGTATCTGGAATTTCATTCCTTCCATATTCAGAGCATACATATGTTCAGGCACCATATCAAGAGATTACAAAAGAAGCATATGAAGAGTTGTCTGCAAAGATGCCAAAGAATATTAACTGGTCTGCATTATCTCTTTATGAGCTTGAAGACACAACAACAGGAACTCAAGCTCTTGCATGTGTATCTGGTGAGTGTGAAATAGTAGATATTAACAAGTAATGAACCTAGTACAAAGAGCCGTTAATGCTGGTGGTAAACTAGCACCAATTGTGATCCCGCAAGATATAACATCGGGAACTGGCTTGATGAATCCATCTGTTTTTATAGATGATGACGGGGACATACTTGTAAACCTTAGACACACTAATTATACACTTATTCATTCTGAAAATACTCAGAAGTTTCCTTCACGCTGGGGTCCATTATCATATGCTCATCCAGAACAAGATAGAAAGCTTGGTACAACCAATTATCTTGTAAGAATGGATAAAGATCTTAAGGTTACAGACTATTGTTTTATAGACACCTCTAAAAATGATATTCCGCCAGTATGGGAATTTGTGGGATTAGAAGATGCTCGTCTTGTAAAATGGGATGACAAGTATTATATGATTGGTGTCAGAAGAGATGTAAAGCCTAATGGCGAAGGCCGTATGGAATTAGTAGAGATTAAGATTAATAAAAAGAAATGGTCTGCTAAAGAAAAATCACGTATTAGAATTCCCGCCCCAGGCGAAGACAATTCTTATTGTGAAAAGAATTGGTATCCTATTTTAGACAAGCCTTATCATTTTATTAAATGGACTTCTCCAACAGAGATTGTCAGAACATACCCAGATCTTCCAGCACGTTGCGATCAGGTTGAAGTAAAGCTTGCACCACCAGTTCAATCAGATTTGCGTGGTGGATCACAACTAATTCGTTGGGGCAAATTTTATTTGTCAATAGCACATGAAACTGAACTATTCTTTAATTATCTAAATCAAAAAGATGGAATATACCGTCACCGTTTGTGTGTCTGGGATGATGATTTTAATCTGGTTGGTATATCTCCAGAAAAGTTTTCCTTTTTAGATGCAAGAATTGAATTTTGTGCAGGTGCAGCAAAGCTAGATAATACACTGCTTATATCTTTTGGTTTTCAAGATAATGCTGCATTTATTTTGCGGGTTACCGAAGATGTTGTTGATCAGATGATACAGGAGGCATTAACATATGAACTCAATTGAAGAGTTAATTGAATATACGTCTCATGATATGTTTAACCCAGTGCTTAATTTTGAGATTGCTAAGAAATACGAAGAACTTGGTCAAACTGCTGCTGCAATATCATTTTATTTAAGAGCAGCAGAATATGGCTATGAAACTTACCCATTAATTGTTTATACATCGCTTATTAGAATGTCTTTTTGTTTTGAAAATCAACAGGGTAGAGAACATTCTGTAAGTAACTATTTGTTGCAAGCAATAGAGTATATGCCAACAAGACCAGAGGCATACTTCTTGCTTTCCCGTTTTTATGAAAGAACTCAAAAGTGGCAAGAGTGTTATACTTGGGCACAAGTTGGTTCTATATATGGAGAAAGAGTAGAAAGTTTGCCAGCGGAAACAGAATATCCTGGTGCATATGGATTTTTATTTGAAAAAGCTGTAAGCGGTTGGTGGCTGGGTAGAAAAGAAGAATCTGGCAAAATATTTAAAGATCTTTTAACAAAAGATATAGCAGAAAATTATAGAGCTACAATAGAATGGAATATGAAGATGGTGGGATCAAATGTTACTATTTGATATAGGTGCAAATAGAGGAGATGCAGTTGTTGCGGGGCTTGAATTAGGTTTTGATAAGATTATAGCATTAGAACCTGCACCAAAAATGTTTATGTTATTGCATAATAATTTTAAAAATAATCCAGAAGTTGTCCCGCTTAAATATGCTGTGTCTGATTCTAATAATGAAAGAATTGAATTTTATGAATGTGTTGAAGATGGTTTATCAACAATTAATATTGAATGGTTAACTGCAGATAATGCATTATACAAAGGAAAACAATATAAAACAATATATGCAACAACATGCACTATTGATAAGCTTGTTGAAAAATATGGTTTGCCAGATTTAGTTAAAATTGATGTTGAAGGTGCAGAAACACAAGTATTTAACGGAATGACATGCAAGCCCAAAAAGCTTTGTTTTGAATGGAGCCTATTTACGCTAGATCAACATATAGAGCAATTAAAAAGATTGCGTGATGTTAATGGATATACTGAATTTGCTTTACAATATATCACCAAACACCTAGAAGAGCCTTTGACTTACCGCTCTCTTGATGATTATGAATTATTACCCACTTGGATTGAAAATACCAAAGCAGAATGGGAAGGCGGGGAGTGGCTAAAATATGGTCACAGAGCCACAGCAGACGTTGGTATGATATGGGTCAAATAATCGCTTTTAATACTTAGTTTGGTATACTTGTAACAAATGAGCCTGCAATACACCTATACCAGTAATCTCCAAACTACTCAGGGCGGTAATTTCAACTATCCCGCTTATACAGACACACCTGACGTTCCAAGAGATATTTATCGTTTAGCCACAGAGCTTGACGCATATTTGGCTGTTAACAAAGGTCCAGGTTATTTAATATTTTCAAGTTCTTCAAATACATTTTCTTTAGGCTCAAAAACTTTTTCTGTTTCAATTAATGCAAACAACCCAAATGGTAGCGGTGCATATGCAGCAGGTGACCGTGTAAGAATAATAAATACTGCTAACTCAGCTCAGTTTATTGAAGGTATTGTTACATCTGTAACAACGAATTCAAGTATTACCGTAAATATTGATACTGTCCTAGGCTCAGGAACTATCACAACATGGCAATTTAGCCTTACTGGTATACAAGGAATTCAAGGGCCACAAGGTCCCCAAGGAACCCAGGGTGTACAAGGAGTACAAGGTCCTCAAGGCACCCAGGGTATCCAAGGCGTACAAGGACCACAAGGCACACAAGGTGTGCAGGGAGTTCAAGGTCCTCAAGGCACACAAGGTGTGCAGGGAGTTCAAGGTCCTCAAGGCACACAAGGTGTGCAGGGAGTTCAAGGAACTCAAGGTGTACAAGGTTCTGGTTATTCGGTAACAACATCTACAACATCTGTTACAGTTGGAACAGGTGCACAAACATTTACAATTACATCTCCAGGTGCATTTATTGCAGGAGATCGTGTAAGAGTTGTTGATACAGCAAACACTTCCATATTTATGGAAGGAACAATTTCTTCAATATCCGCAACTAGCTTAACAATGAACGTTGATATGGTTTCAGGTTCTGGAACTATTGCAACTTGGAAGTTTAGCATTGCTGGTGTTCAGGGTGTTCAAGGTCCACAGGGTCTTCAAGGTGTACAAGGCCCGCAAGGAACCCAAGGCATACAAGGCATACAAGGTGTCCAAGGTCCACAAGGAACACAAGGAGTTCAAGGTCCTCAAGGAACACAAGGTATCCAAGGTGTACAAGGACCACAAGGTACACAAGGTGTGCAGGGCGTTCAAGGACCGCAGGGAACGCAGGGAATTCAAGGTCGTTCTCACATTGGTGTTACATCAGTAACATCTAATACAATTGGTCAAGGTCCAAAAACATTTGCAGTAACTTATTCTGGAGATTTTGCACTAGGCGAAAATGTAATTGTTTCTAATACTGCTGCACCATCAAATTATGTAATTGGTAATATCACCGCACTGACATTAGATTCAAGTATTACTGTTAACGTTACAACTACAGGTGGATCTGGAACTTATACTGCTTGGACATTTGCATCATCTGGAATTCAAGGTGTACAAGGTACTCAAGGAGTACAAGGTCCTCAAGGCACCCAAGGTATCCAAGGTGTACAAGGACCACAAGGTACACAAGGTGTGCAGGGTCTTCAGGGTATTCAAGGGCCTCAAGGTACCCAGGGTACCCAGGGTGTACAAGGTCCGCAAGGAACCCAAGGCATACAGGGCATACAGGGAGTACAAGGACCACAAGGTACACAAGGTGTCCAAGGTACACAAGGTATTCAGGGTATTCAAGGCCCGCAAGGCACACAAGGTGTGCAGGGTGTTCAGGGACCACAAGGCACACAAGGTGTGCAAGGAAATCAAGGAACTCAAGGAATACAAGGTGTCCAGGGTATTCAAGGAATTTCTATTCAAGGAACCGCAGGTATAGCAGGTCAAACAAATGCACACGCAGCAATTAATGCCGTTTCTACAAATAGTGGAGCGGGATCAAGTACTTATTTTGCGGGAAGTGCAGATGTTGAAAGCGGAAATGGTATTGGTGCTTATATTGAAGCAAATACAAATGGAGTTATACCAACAATTGATGGAGTAACACTCGCTATTGGAAATCGTGTTTTATTTACAGGTAGAGCAAACTCAATTGAAAATGGTATTTATTCAGTAACTAATTTAGGGTCAGGTTCTACCAAATATCGTTTTACTCGTGCAACAGATTCAGATAACCATGTTGCTGCACAAGTAGAACCAGGAGATTATGTTTTTGCACTTACTGGAACTTTATATGCAAATAGTACATGGGTTTTGTATAGCACTGGTTCTAATCCAGATGGTTCAATTAAAATTGGTACAGATCCAATTCAATTTACACAAGCAGGCGGAATTGGTGCACAGGGAACTGTAGGTCCACAAGGTACACAGGGTGTACAAGGCAATCAAGGTTTGCAAGGTATTCAAGGTTTTGGATATGCACAGCTTCAGGGTACACAAGGTATACAAGGTTTGCAGGGCAATCAAGGCACACAAGGTGTTCAGGGGACTCAAGGAATTCAAGGAATACAGGGTTCACAAGGTACTCAAGGTTTACAAGGTTTGCAAGGCGTTCAAGGTCCACAAGGTACGCAAGGATTACAGGGACTTCAAGGTACACAAGGTTTGCAGGGCCTGCAGGGACTTCAAGGAAACCAAGGTCTTCAAGGTTTTGGTTATGCACAATTACAAGGTGTTCAAGGAACGCAGGGACTTCAAGGAACTAATGGTAACTATACAATTTCTGCAACTCCTCCATCATCACCAGTAGTTGGATCAGCTTGGCTTAATTCAAATGATGGTCGTTTATATATTTGGGATGGCGTTGAATGGTTTGAACCTTACGATAATTTAAGCGGACTTCAGGGTATTCAAGGACCTATAGGTACTTCAATTGCAACTACGGTTGCAGTTTATATGCCAGGTGGAACTTCTAGCCCACAAACTGCTGCAATTAACGCACCTGCTGGTACTTATATTTATCAGTCAAGTGGTCAAAGCGTGACTGCAACTCTCAACGGTACTACTCTTACCCCACCTGATGCGGCTGCAACTTCATTTGTTGCTGGTACTGTAACTCTCGCTGGTGGTGCAACCTCTATAACAATAGACACTCTTAAAGCCCTATCATCCAATGGAACGAAATTTAGCACTACTGCTGGCAGTCCTTTTAATTCAATTGGTTATTCGTCCTCTGCTGGAAAATATCTTGCCAATCCAGCAGGTTCTAACAGCAGTTATTATTATCTATCAAGTGATTTAATAAATTGGACACAATATAGCAAGCCATCTGGTTTAACTAACCCCGTTTATGTTCAAGGCGGTAGTAACGGATTTGCTTGGTGGGGTGATTTTAATTACGGAACCTCAACAGACGGCATTAACTGGACAATACGCTCATATTCATCATCGGCGCTTGTTTACAGATCAGGTAAGCCATCCAGCAATGACAACGGATATTATGTTTATATTGGACCTCAATCGGGTGACATTTATTATTCATCTAATAACACGACTTATACTAAAGTAACTATTTTGTCACCTGGGCAGGTTTTTGGTATTTACTATCTAAACGGTCAATGGGTTGCTCTTTGTTTTGATTTTTCTGATTACAACTTTTATTTTTACACTTCGTCCAATTTGACCACTTGGACTAAAGTTATCGGCAGCAACCCTAGAGTTCATGCAGGCAACTCTCTTTTAACTTACATAAGTGGAACTTATTATTTGTTTTCTAGTGGTGATGGCGTAGTTTATTCAAGTACGACTTTAACAGGACCTTGGACAACTATTAGTTCTGCTCTCCCTGGCGATATAGGTCAAATTATTCAAGTTGGTAATAATTTTGCAGGACTTGGGGCTTCTTCATATTACACATCAACTGATTATGGAGTTACTTGGACTACTTATAGCGCTCCCGCAAATGCTTACAGTTCCAATTCAGACAATTTGGATCTTCAGTATTTCAATTCAAATATTGTTGAAATGTATTCTGACCCAACCACTACTTACGCTAGTATTGCAAAAACTACTACACTTGCCCCACCTAATACTCCAGCAAAACTAATTCTCACAAAGGCAGCAGTAACCTCTTAAGGAGATAAAATGGCTATTAACTTTCCTACAACAAGTTTAACACCAAACGTAACTACGTACACTTACTCTGGACGCACATGGTTGTGGACAGGTACTGTTTGGCAATCTGTTGGTACCGCTCAAGGTTTGCAAGGAACCCAAGGAATACAAGGAATACAAGGATCGCAGGGAACTCAAGGAGTTCAAGGAATACAGGGTATTCAAGGATCTTCCTATACTGGACCAACACTTGGCCAAACATATTTATCTTCTGCACAAACAATTTCAGGTGTTCAAGGTTTAACTTTACAAAATACTACATTACAAGGTACACTTATTGCAGGCGGAGTTGTTGGAACTTCTGGATATCTTTTGACATCTACTGGAACAGGTGTTCAATGGGCACCAGCCCCAGTTTCACTTCCTTCACAAACTGGTTATGCATTACAGTTCCTTACAACTAATGGAACTACTGCATCGTGGACACCAGTTTATTATCAATCTGTTGCAACTGCAGCAACTACAGGCGTTGCGGGAACTCCAAGTACAGCCCGCCCTAAATTAACATTTATTGGTGCAACATTATCAGATGATTCCGCCAATAACCAAACAACTGTTACAATTACAAGTGGCGGAAATGCAGAGATAAACACAATTATGGGAGTCTATTAAGATGGCAACAAGCACACCAAAATTACTTTATAGAGGAGCAGCAGCAACAAGCTCCACATCTGTATATTATGTGCCTTCTGCAACTACAACTATTTTAACAGACATTGTTATTGCTAATAATGATCTTAATCAACAATCAGTAACTATTTTAATTAACTCTGTTCCTCTTGTTCCTACAGTTCCCGTTGCTGCGGGTGGAGTAGTAAATCTTCAATTTAGAACAGCATTAAACGCAACTGATACAATATATGCGTATGCAACATCAACAAACGTAGCCTTGCATTTGAGCGGAGTTACCATTGCATGACAATAGAACAATATCCTTCATCCAATAACATAGCAACAACTACTGTCTGGAAATACACAGCCACAGGGTCTGAATTAACACTATCTGGATATGATAACTATTCGCAAGCTTTACAATTTACGGCGGGATCTGAACAGGTATACCTCAACGGAGTCCTTCTAGTAAGAAATCTAGATTATACTCCAGCAGCAAATGGTCTATCTATTACATTCCCAACAAATCTTGCATATAATGACTTTGTACAAATTTATTGTTATTCTAACTATTCTATTGCATCTGTAGCATCATCATCTATTACTGGACTTATTCAAAATGCTCAACTTTCTAATTCATCTATAACTATCGGTAATCAGTCAATATCTTTGGGTAATGCTATAACAACATTGACAGGTACATCTATATCTGGATCTACAAATACTTTGACTAACATTCCTAATTCCGCCCTTTCTAATTCATCAATAATTATTAATGGTAATCCAATATCATTGGGTGGAACAGTAAATATTACAACACCAAATACAATTTTATCTCAAAAAGGTGGACTAATTGTTGGAACTGGTGGAGGATCTGTTGCACAATTAACAGTAGGATCAAATGGTTCATATTTAATTCCAGATTCTACACAAACATCTGGGTTAAATTGGGCTGGCCCTCAAACTACATCTGGAAAAAATTATGTTCTGAACGGAGCTTTTGATTCCTGGCAGAGAGGCCCTGGTCCATTTGCATATAGTTCATTTTTAGCTGATAGATGGTTTACGACTGTAAATATTGGGTCTTCGGCTTCTACAGTAATCCAATCTACAGATGTTCCTAATTTGCAATATAAATATTCTGCAAATTTTACAGTTAATGCAAATATAACTTCTGGAAATATGATTGAATGTGCATTTAGACAACTTATAGATTTGCAAATTGTAAGATCTTTAGTTGGAAAATCAACTTCAGTTTCATTTTGGTATAAATCAAGTATATCTGGAACTCATAAAGTAAGATTTTCAACATATAATAATGGTGGAGTAGGGTTTTCAGATTTAACATCTACATTTTCTTATACATCAACTGGAAATTGGCAATATATTACTGTTCCAAATTTAAGTCCATTTTTAAGTGTAGTGTCTTGGGATCCAACATATACCGATTCATCATTTTGTGCATTTTTAGATATTGGTCCAAATAATGGAACTGCATTATTATCAACAGATTATTTTAGAGTTACTGGAGTTCAAATAGAAGAAGGATTGGTTTGTACACCATTTTCAAGAAATGGTGGGCAATTACAAGGTGAGCTTACTAATGTAGGTTCAGCAAGTTTTGATGGAGTTTTAGTATCTACAAACGCATTAAATAACGCATCTGGATCAGGAACAAACGGCTGGGCTGGGTATCAAGTAGCTGGTAAAAATCATATAATTGGTGGTTCCATGGAAAATTGGCAACGTGGAATTACTGGTCTAACATCGTATACATGCGATAGATTCCAAGTAAATACTGGAACATGGGCTCAATCTACAGATGTTCCAACAGGAGCAGGACTTACTTATTCTCTTTCAACATCAACTTCGCCTTTGTCTGGATGGTTAATTCAACATGCCATTGAATTACCAGCAACTGGTTTAGGTGGACCATATGTTGGTTTATATACAATATCTTTTTATGCAAAATTTGCAGCAGGATCAACAATGTATTGGGCAGCATGGTTTGCAGATGGAATCGGCGGTGGAAACCAAATAACAGTTTCCGATTATACTGGAACAACATCTCCTGCAAAATTTGTTGGAACAGGTGCTTGGAAAAAATATTCTTATACTGTAAATATTCAAGTTACCCCGTCTGGAACAAATAAAGTTTTAAGATTGGTTTGGTTAGATTTAACTGGAACAAACTTAACTGGAGGATTTAAAATGACTGGAGTTCAATTTGAACAAGGCGGAACTGCAACAGCATTTGCAAGAGCGGGCGGAACCTTAGAGGGAGAATTAAGAGCATGTCAAAGATATTACATTAAAAAACAACCAACAACATCTGATGGGTATTATGGGGCAGCAATGGTTATAAATAGTACAACAACTATAATGACTACAATAACTCTTCCAACAGTTATGAGAACAAGGCCAATATTCTCATTTTCTGGTTTAAGTTTTCTTTATGGACCAAGCTCATCAACGGTATCCCTTTCTATGTTAAATAATTATTCAGATCAACTATCTGGAACTATGGGTTTATATATTAATTTAGCTTCTGCAGTGACGCAAGGAACACCTGGGTTTATATATGGATCAAATAGCTCATATATGATATTTGATGCGGAATTTTAGGAGATGTAAATGACTATTCAAGTATATCCAGCAGCTAAATCTCAAGTTACCTCTAATTTTTGGAGATATACGGCGGTAGGTGGAGAAACTACACTTTCAGGTGTAGATAGTTCTGGTGTAACTCTTTATTATTATCCAAATCAAGAACAAGTATTTTTAAACGGCGTTTTGTTAGTTCGTGGAGTTGACTATACAGCAACATCTGGAACATCTATAACAGGTTTGGCATCTTTGGTCGCAGGAGATACTATACAAGTAAATTGTTATAGTAATTTTACTATTACTCAAGTTCCCGTCACCGCTTTACAAGGATCTATTACAAATCTTCAACTTGCTAACTCATCAATTACAATTGGTGGACAAACAATAAATTTGGGCGGATCTCAAAGTACTTTTTCAGGAATTACTCTTACCACCCCTACATTAAATAATCCAGTTATTTCAACAACAGCAACAGGTGCAGCTCCATTAACAATTAATGGAATTGCATCTCAAACTGGAGACTATTTAGATATTAAAAATAGTTCTGGAACAACTTTGCTTTCATTAAGTTCTGTTGGAAAATTAACAAATAGTGGAGATATTGCAATTGTTGGTGGTGGAAATATTTATAGCTCCAATACAAATTCAACGTGGTCACTTGCTGGTGGAAATAGTTTTAATAATGGTGGCTCAATAACACTTGGAGGATCAACCTCTCCTGTAATTGCAGGAGGAATATCCTTTCAAACAGGAACTGGCTCTACAAATACAGAAGCAATGCGTATTGATAGTTCGGGTT
>Ga0208875_1000254_pt1 | contig 19788 bp, 15 predicted proteins | sample CryBogCBH25Aug08_FD_184612 | JGI IMG/M metagenome (GOLD analysis project Ga0208875, IMG submission 184612) | Freshwater microbial communities from Crystal Bog, Wisconsin, USA - CBH25Aug08 (SPAdes) (version 2) | ecosystem: Environmental > Aquatic > Freshwater > Lake | place: Crystal Bog...
CCCCGCGAAGAGTCAAGACAAGAAGTCTCTCACAGTGGAGATTCAGAACTACGTGTCCGTCGTCGACACTTCGGGCATGGTGAACGTGGCTTTCGACCTTGTGACTACTCTCTCCCCCGAGGAGAAAGCCATCATCACAGAGTCTCTTAAGGCCCAGCTTGGTGAGCTGTACGAGCAGTACCTGAACCCTGCGAACAACCTGTCATCTCCGTTGGGAGAAGACAAGTACTCTGATCTGGTGGTCCACGAGGTGGTGAGGACCAACCTTCGGACTGCAGAGCGTGAGGTCTTCGAGCTCGTGGGCGACGGCAAATTCGCCGACAACCCTCAGACGAGATCTGTGTCGAACATCAAGGACATCGATCCGCTGAACGACTATTACTACCAGGTCTTCACGTACAAGCGCAATCCCATCACGCTCTTCAAGAACTACGTCGCCTTCGGCACAGATGACCACGGTCGCGACTGGTTCTACTCTCCCTACAAGTGGCGCCAGCCCGCAGTCTTGTCGTCTGGACGACTTTACGCAGATGACACGGCTGGAGTGCCAATCGTCGACACTTACGACTCGTTCACTGCTGACGCGTGCGGTCTGACTGCGACTCACATGTCGCGCAGCGCTGTGGAGCTCACGCAGATCGACTCGGTCAGGGCGGAGAGGATCGACAGGCATACAGTCCAGGTCAGCTGGAACTACTCTACGTCTCTGTCGAAGTCGAGAGTCGACCTCTACGACTCCTTCATCGTCCTAAAGGTCGTCAACGGCGTGCGGTCGTACGTCGGTCGCTCAGCAAAGAACTTCATCTACCACTACCTGACCCCAGATGACGTAGGATCTGTCTACTACATCGTAGTTCCCATCGTGACAGACATCGAGTTTGACGATCCCGGTTTCTCGAATGACATCTACGTAGACCCAGACGGCATCGTCGAAAAGACAGTCGCGTCTGCCAAGAGAGCAATTCCGGACTCCAAGACGATGAAGTTCACCAAGGGCTGGAAAATCTGAACCATGCTGAAGATCGCAAAGCCAGTAAGCGGCAAATTTGCCCAACAGGCGTCTCAGTACGTCAAGCTGCAGAGCACATCTTTCACACGGAAGTTCTTTCCCATCGAGGAGTTCTACAGGGCGCCCATCGTGCCGGCGGCGAGCATCGAGGAGATGTCGTCTGAGGACGTCGCATCCAATGCCACTCTCAGCGAGTACAGGATCCAGACTGGAATCGACGATCGGGCGCCAGTGATCGTCGTCGCGTCTGAGTTCGTTCCCATCTTCCAGGGTGTGGCACAAATTGCCCGCGCGCTGGAGATGAAGGAGAAGGCGGCTCTTCTGACGGCACGAACGGCTCTCTCCGCGCTGACTCAGGAGAAGAGCGTCCTCGACACAGTCAAGGCGAATAAGGAAGACCTTCAGATCTTCTTGTTTGAGAAGGAGGCTCTGGACTCCATCTTCTCATCCTTTAGCTCACTGTACGAGTTCATGAAGGTGCAAAAGTTCAAGGATGACGTCTTCGGAGCCACATTCGCCAACATCCTGACGCGGTACGGCGACCTGGTGCAGAACTACTCTCCCACGAAACTCTGGCAACAGTCGCTCGTTGAGCTCAAGAGGACGCTGCAGGCGTACACTCCCATTCTCATCGCCGCAGTCCCACCTAGCCCGACGTCAGCAGCTGCTTATGACTCGTACGAGCTCGACAGCCTTGACCAGAAGAGTACAGACCAGCGGATCTGGTTCAACTTCTACTACAAAGACATGCCACCCATTGCTGCCATGTCTGCCCCGACCACTAATACCCAGGTCGACAACCACATCAGCAACATCTCTGACGCATACGACAAGCTGTACATCGACCTGAGCAGTGACCCGCTCGCACCAAATCAGACGTACGTCAATTCGACAGTCCAGCGACTGTCTACGCACCACAGGGACATCTCTGTCCTAGCAACAGTCCTGACAAAGGAGGCGAACTACTCTCGAGTGATCATGGGCAGCTCGACTCCCCTCAAGAACGTCTACGGGTACGACTTCTCAAGCGCTGCCCCTCAGTCTCTCTTCGACTACGTCGTTGGAAAGTTCACGCAATCATCGCTGGACGTTCCCACTTCCCCGGTCGGCCTCGGGCAATCGCTTGCCAGCATGTCGCAGGAGCTGGTCTCCAACGGCAACGAGGACCTCTCCATTCTCACGTTCGAGAATGCTTACACCGAGATTCGAAAGATCACGCCCGGCTCGATCTACTACGTAGAGAGCTCGCTCAGGACGTCAGACGGAAAGTCCTTCGACACCAAGAACCTCCAACGGCTGAGGGAGAAATCTCAGTCATCTGTGGCTACTTCAGCCCTCGTTCTTCGCCTCGCGGGATTCCCAGTCCCAGAGAATCGAATGTCAGCAGTCGCTCCGACTGTCAACACGTTCAAGCCTCATGACTCGCTTGAGTCGCTGCAGGGAAGTTTTGACGTGCTGAAGCAGATCTACGCTCTATCAGCTCGTGGATACCCGCCCGAGACCACCGCTGCGAAGCTCGAGCGACTCACTGCTTCAATCTTCAAGACGACTGTCCAGCCGTCGATCCCGTTCGAGGGACCCACCTCGTCGAAGATCAGGTCCATCGTCTTTATGATGATCCTCCGCCAGATCGCCAACACGGGAAATCACAGGCTGCTGGGCATTCTATCACCCTCCACGCCCACCGGCATCGACGAGTACCTTCTGGAGCAGCTCAAGGCAGCTCTGAGGGCAGTCAGGATTAATCGAAAAACTGCATTTGAGTTGCACACGGTAGACGAAGTCATCGATTTGTCTGCCATCACCAAGACGTCCACGTGGAAGTCGGCCGTCGATGTCATGAAGCTCATGCTCAGCGACTCGATCTTCACGTCTGACGGAACGACTGCCTACTCAAAGTGCGACAAGTCGGTCTACGCGCTGACAGCATTCGACCTGATCATGAGAGTGGTAGCCGCAATGACACCTGACGTGCTAGAAGGCTCATCAGACGTCAAGACCTCAGCCGCCCTACAATCCAGACAGTCAAAAGTGTCTCTTGTGGACCCAGCAATCTACGCAAAATCTTCGTTCACTGAGATGTCAGAGTTCACAGAGAGCTTCTCATTTCTGACGTTGGATTCGAAAGCCTACGACCAGTACTATGGCCCAAAGGGCGGTTGCATTCCGCACATCGAGTCGTACATGCAGACTGAGTACGAGGGCAATCTCACTGCCACTGCGGCCTACCTCTTCAGCGCGTACTCGCAGCAGCTCTTGAACCTCACGTCCACGCTTGAGACACGTCTCACCAGCACAGCTAGCACGGACTTCCTGTCACTCCTTTTTGCCCTGTACCAGACAGACCCGCGGTTGAAGGACAAGTCGGACTCTGACAGAATTTCGCTACTCAACATGTCTCTCACACAGGAGCAGATCAAGCTCTTCTACGCGTCCCTGTCGGAGTTCCAGAGTCGGTTGAACTCGTCGCAGGATGCTCTCGTCAAGATCCCTGGATTCACTAACGCGACACAGGATGACGTCGACTGCATGCCAGTCAGCGACATGAACCTCGTGTCCTACAATAACCTGTCGTCATTCTTCAGCAGCGAGGAGTTCCAGCCGCTGAAGGGTAACAACAAGAAGATCCTGAGCATTGGTCTTCCTCCCCGGCTGTTTCGAAACGTCAAGCAGCTCGGTGCAGTGCACGAGCTAGATCCCCGCAAGATGAAGGAAGATCTTGTCAGAATTCGCGTGTTCAAGGTCGACAGGCTCAATCCAGAGCTGGTCTTCCTGCCGCAGGAGTTCGTCTTTGAGATGAGCAGATTTCCGACGCGAGTGATGCAGAACTGGGACCACGACTCCTTGCTTAGCAAGACAGACTTCGACGTCCTGAACGCTCCCACCATCCTGGTCAAGGGATCCAACGTGGTGATCAACCGCAACTTCAATGAGGCAGCAGCCTGGTACAACGGATACATCCAGGAGAGCAGGCTACAGGGTTCCGCAGATGTTCTCTCGCTTGATGAGCTCAAGGCCATCTACAAGAACCACATCAACAGCTTCTTGCTCGAGGAGTACCTTCGCTGGTTCACGGACTGTTCTTTCGACGAGATGCAGTACCACAGGTACGACCAGATCAAGGACTCAGATCCTGACTTCGTCAAAGAGCAGTACTCCAACTACGATGCCATGCTCGCCAAGGTAACCGACTACAACAACTACGCGGCGACGGCAGTCCTGCCATCGAGCACCAAGCCCAAGCCTGTCATCAAGACAGACTCTCCGTCTGCCAAGATCGTCGACCTGACAGGGACTCTCAAGACCTACTTCGCAAACGAGACGTTCTTTCTCAACCCGTGGACGCTGAGGCGGAAGGCAGCCTATCCCAAGAAGTTCGACAGAGTGTTCACCGTGATCATCGACCCAGACGACTTCCAGATCGACACGACTGCCGTGACGAGCAAGAGCCTGGAGATGCTCGCGTCAGAGGGAACTATCGTCTCATCCCACAATTCAGCGACAGGAGAGACCAGCTACAAGCTGAGAGACTCCACTCCTGGCGATCCAGAGTTTGACGATTACTTTGCCACTGTAGAACCTTACGACTTCACGCCGCGGACTGTGGCAATGGGTGACACATGAGAGCTCAGATCTCTGATCCGTCCAAGAGCGTCACTGAGATTCACGTCCCAGTTCCCACCGACGTCAAGGCCGAGTTCGTCTACAACTTCTACTCTGTCGATGAGCGGACGGTAGCAGGCAACAATTCTGGACTGCCTCTCGAGAAGGTTCCCAGGTACGTCCACCTCACCTGGTCTACGCCAAAGCTGTCAGCTCACGAGCTTGGCAAAGACAGCTCCATCAAGGGCAATGAGGACAGCAGCACGCCCCTTGCGAACAACGCTGACAAGATTGTCCTCGAGGACAACTTCGCCAATCGCGACTACCTGTCGTATACGTTCTCTGACGTGTCTACGATCACACAGGGCGCGTCCGATCTGGAAAACTACAGTCGAATCCACGACAAGCCAACCGAGAGCGTGTTTGAGATGGCCCAAACCCAGATCAAGTCTCTCATCTCTGATGGCATCGGTCTTGATGACGTCCTGTACACAGCCCAGCTCCCAGCATTCATCGATTCCTACAATGAGCTTGCCAATTTTCCCAAGGACTCTCTTGGCTTGAGAGTCTTCGATCCCACCGGCGGGCAGGTTGCAGACCAGAACGAGCTACTGCGAACAGTCTCCAACAACCTGTCGCTGTCTGTTCGAGTGAACCACACAGTGCTGCAGGACATCTTCAAGAACTCTGTCGTCAAGTCGGCTCCCGCTAACTTCAAGTCCATCAAGTCCAGACTTCGAACGTCTCTGACGAACTTCAACAAGAACGCGTCGGGCGACCTTCGTGTTAGTCCAGTGTCAGAAGACACCACGTACATGCCCAACCAGCGTAGGCCCATCAAGATTATGGGCTATGCCGTCGACAGGTACCTGGCTACCCCACAGGGATTCACAAAAGAGAAGACGTTCTACGTGGAGAACGGATCAGTCAACCACTTCTATGACGTGGACGTCATCTACGGCCTGACCTACGTTTACTCCATCAGGTCGGTGGCCAGCTTCAACATGTTGGCCTACGGAGATGATGACGTCAAGCCTACAGTTCTCGAGCTCTTCATCTCGTCCAGGGCCACGACGTCTGCGATCGAGTGCTTCGAGTACTCTCCGCCCTCACCCCCGACCAACCTCAGATTCATGTACGACTACGAGAAGAGCCGACTCGTCGTGGTGTGGGACGCGCCTCTCAACACCCAGCTGGACATCAAGCAGTACCAGGTGTTCCGTAGGAGATCGATCAGCGAGCCTTTCGAGCTGATTGCCCAGTACAGCTTCGACAAGACGTACATGGGAAAATTTGGAGAGCAGAAGTACACGACGGGAGAGGTCGTCGACGGAAATTCTCTGAACGTCCCAGCCGACCAGGCGTACCTCTTGAGGAGAACGGACACGACCGCCCTTCGCCACCTCGATGAGGACTTCATCATTGACACGGAGTTCCTCGAGTCACCGACTTACATCTACAGCGTGTGCAGCGTCGATGCTCACGGCATGATCTCTGCATACTCGGACCAGCAGATGGTGACTTTCGACCAGTACAAGAACCGCCTAGTCATCAGCCTCGTCTCAGAATCCGGTGCTCCCCGCCCGTACCCGAACATGAGCCTCAGACTGGACGCCTTCAAGGACACTGTTCGGGTTAGTGGAGTGGATGCTAGGTCGGTCGACGTCTACTTCAATCCCGACTTCCTAGTCGTCGCCGATGACGGCGGCCTACAGCACAAGATCGTGGAGGCTCAGACCTCAGCCCGCCCAGACGAGAAGCCGTACTACTTGATGCAGATCATCAACCTAGACAACCAGAAGATGCAGACGTTGAAGATCAACGTCAAGGACCCGAAGAACCTGACGACGCCTTGACGGGCATACTTTGCGGGAAACTTTGACAGCCTAGCGTATATTTCTAACGACAGATTGAACGGAGTCAACTAGATGGGCTATTTGGATCACAGCACGAACAACATCATCCTCGATGCTGTCCTCACAGACTACGGTCGTCAGCAGCTCGCTGCGGCCAACAGCTCCTTCAACATCACTCAGTACTCCCTCGGCGACGACGAGGTGGACTACAAGATGATCAAGAAGTACGGTCGTGCGGTGGGCAAGGAGAAGATCGAGAAGAACACTCCGATCTTCGAGGCTCTGACCAACCCCAGCATCGCGCTGAAGTACAGGCTCGTCGGACGAGAGAACAACGGAACCTCGATTTCGACAGTGTACATGCCCTACCTGGTGACCACGTCCACCGTCAACCTGACGAAGGACCTCACAGCAGTCAACGTGAAGGTGGACCTCCAGTACAACCGTTCGTCCAACGTTCCTCCCAACTTCATCCAGTCGTCATACAAGATCAAGGTCCCTGACCGTTTCCTCTACCTGTCGAACCCCGGCGGCGGCGGAACTCTCACGCAGCCAGACGTCGCCATGAACTCTGTGGATGCAGGCGACCCGAACAGAGTGGCAACCTACGCCTTCGTGGCAAGCCAGAACCAGGTGTCGATCACATTTGACGTCAACGTCAAGAGCATCGACAACACCACACTCACCATCTACGGCAAGAGGACGGGCTCAAGCAACCAGCGCGTCATCAACACGTACATCACGGTCATCGGTGACCAGCACGGCCCGACGATCGACATCCCCGTGACCTACACAGCTCAGACGACCTCGTAAGAGAGAACAAAGACATGGCAATCACCAAGGCGATCTCTGCTGCAGACAAGAAGACCACGCGCAGCTTCCTGAACCAGCTGATCGATGTTCTGCAGGAGGACATCAGTGCATCTGTGTCTCGTCGAAAGTACCAGGTCTTCGTCACCGGAGGCATCGGCCCGGGCGTTACCAGCTCTCTCTTTCAGACGGTCTACGACCAGGACTTCTCGCTCCAGACTGCGAACCCAATCTTCGACGTCACCATCGGACTAGCAGCTCCCGACTCCTATCGGTCAGCTGATGGCTCGACCACGAACGGAACGGGAATCGCTGGAATCACGACTACGGGAGCGGACAGCGGCGGAAAGTACCTCTACCCGTCATCGTCTCTCATGATGCGCGAGAAGACGGACATCTACGGACAGTTCGCTCAGACACTTCTGGGCAATCGCCGCAACATGTTCCAGCTTCCCGTGGACTCGACCTTCGCGTCCACTCAGACGACCAACCCGATCGATGCTGCTCTCTTCGTCGCCTTCAAGAGGCTCTTCGCGAGAGACCAGCTCAAGAGAGAGACCTTCGCTCTCAGGTTCTACCAGTCAGCATCCTCTGCTGAGGTGACTCTCTCCCCGAATCTCTATGCTGGCACACCCGGCGGTTCATCGATCTTCACCGACATCGGCTCTTCTGATGCTCGATTCTTCGACGTCGGCGGACAGTACGGCTATCTCGTCAATGCAGCGCAGACGACGCAGGCAGTCGGACTGATCTACTACGACTCGGGAATCGCCGTCTTTGACATCTCGAAGATCGCCTCCGGATCCCAGTTCATGTCGGGTGCCATCTCCGCAATGTCTCCCCTGGGACAGACGATCATCGGCGGCGCAGCCACAGAGACTGCCCTCACCGCAAAGCTGATCCCCGACTTCATGACGTCGGGAAGCGTCGACAACATCATCGACCACTTCTGCTACACGCGCTTCGGCAGCGGCTCACTGACTGCCATGACCTTCCAGAACGTGACGAACATCAACTCTTCGCTCATCTTCTGCCGAGCCCTCCCAGATGACTTCAACTACTCGTCGAACCCCACGTACGTGGAGCAGACGGGAGACAATCAGGGTCGCCTCACCATCTACGATCCCACGCTTCCCGAGGAGACTCAGGAGCCGTTCACGTACATCACGACGATCGGGCTGTACGACAACAGCGGCGGACTCGTGGCCGTCGCCAAGATGAGCCGCCCTGTGGAGAAGAATCCAGGTCGTGACCTGACCATGCGCGTTCGCATCGACTTCTGAGGCTACAATGTCATGGCGATCATCACCGTCACCAAAGACGACGTAGAGAATTTCACTGTCGTCACTACACCTCGGCGACACTACGTCTCTTCATCGTCTGGCGTGACTGGTTCTGTCAGGGTATTTCCCAGGCAGTCGCAAGCCGAAAAGGACACTGTCGTTCCCACCACTGCGTTCGCTGACTCGGATGCAAAGGTAGACAGCAACTTTGTCACTACCTACGGTAAGGTGGTTGACACAGCCAGGACTCTGAGGGCTGCCAGTCACTCCATCACGTCCTCGCTTAGCACGTACATGGACCTCGTGTCGTCTGCGTCTCTCAAGAGGACTAACATCCTGACTGTAGAGCGGTTCACACCGACACCCTCCATCACACCGTACACGCTGACGAAGAACAACGTCAAGGACGTGCTGATGCCCTTCTACCGGGCAGCATATCCCCACGCGCACTGGGCATATACCAACTACAACGCTCTCAACTTCTTCGCTGCTCCGACCATCCCGACTGCCTCAGTTCTTCTCTACCCGAACGTCGAGGACGCTTGGACTCCGGCACACTCTGGGCACGTGTCTGGATCGTACTGCATGTCGGGGGCATTCAGCTTCGACTTCAGGATCAACCCGAGGTACAAGACAGACAGCATCGACCCGGGCCACTTCAAGGCAGGAACGATCTTCCACCTGTCATCCAGCTACGCTCTGTCTCTCGTCACTGGCTCGGCGAAGGACGGCAACGGACTACCCGTCGGTTTCAGGCTTCAGCTTCAGCTTAGCCAGAGCGCAGACATCGACCCATCGCTGGCAACTCACGGACCGTACCCAAGAGATCTGGTCTTCTTGTCTGATGACAACTCCCTGTCGTGGAACAACTGGCACCATGCAGTGGTGCGTTGGGGATCGCAAGATGTCAGCTACGGCACGGGATCGTTCGTCATCGATGGCATCACACGCGGGACGTTCGTCGTGCCCAGTGCCTCCATCTCTCCCAAGCAGGGATCGGGAAGGCTAAATCCTGACGTCCTGTGCGTCGGCAACTACTACACTGGAGAGAACCTCGGAACGAACGCTCAGGCGCTGTTCTTTGCCACTGCTCCCGCAGTGCGCGACGGCGTATATGAGATCTACCCCGACGCCGGATGGGACTCTCCCGCAGGCTTCGAGGGACCAGATCACTACAGGTTCAACCACCCGCTCAAAGCAGAGGTCCACGACCTGGCCATCAAGCGGTACTACGTGTCGGACAATGAGATCAAAGCAAGTGGGTCGTATGGCTTGGGACTTATCGACAGGACCAAGGTGTCCTTCTACGTTCCGCCCTTCTTCGTGGAAGAGACGCCGATCCGAAGGTTCGTCAAGGACCACGGCGGAATCCTTCAGACGCCCTTCTTTGAGGTCAACGGAACGACCGACGATCCGTTCAATGTCGCCATGGCGTTCGGAGTTCAGGGACACTACATCAATCTGGAGAACTTCACAAAGGATTTCGTCACAGGTCGATTCCCACGGCTCATGCAGCTGTCGGCCTCGACCATCGACTACACGACAGACGCAGAGGCCGCCAACAACTTCATCTACAACCAGCCGCAGGCAGCAAAGAGAAACTACACTGTCGTTCCCTGCGACGATGGCAACTTCGATCCCAACTACGACCTGCTGAACTACGAGAGGCTGCAGAACAAGTTCGTCGATCCCAACGGATCTGTGGACATGAGCTATATCAACCTCGATGGACTTCTCTCGCTACAGTCTCTCAGTGGAAGCGGAATGGGACAGTCAGATCCCCAGCTGGACTCCTACATCAACTTTGAGACCCAGCTGTACGGAGCGTCACCTGAAACGCCCGGACTTCCTGCTGGACAGGCATCAGCCACCGCCTATGCAGCCGTGACCGCAGCGGCAACTGATGAGGCGACATTTGATCGCGGAGTCCAAAAAGACGTTCCGCTGACCATCTTCAGACGCCTCCTTGATCCGTCGTCTGACCAGGTGACGTTCTTCAACATCAGCAACCTGTACTACGGCCGACGAATCCTGCCTGGCAGCTTTGTCCTGACAGACTCAGCAATGTCTGGTAGCGGAGGCGCGGTCTCCTTCACAGTGAGGGACGACAAGATGGGCAACCTGTACCGAGGAGACTCGTACACTCCCTTGGCATCGCAGAACTCTGTGGGCAACATCTTCTACGACGAGGGGCTCGTCGTCCTCAAGAGCCCACACCTCTACCAGTTCGGCAAGGACGGATTTGAGATGACGTTCCAGGGCGTCTACAACATCTACACGACGAAGTACGAGATCCTGGCTCCTAGCGGCATGCTCAACTCTTCTTCGAACCCGACGTACCTGGAGAACTCTGCTCTAATGCGTCCGAGCGACCGCATGACGGACAACGAGAACTTCGTGTACATCAGCGGAATGTACCTGCACGACGAGAACATGAATGTCGTGGGCAAGGTCAAGATGGCCCAGCCCATCATGAAGAGAGAGACAGCCAAGATCCTCTTCAAGTGCACCATGGACTATTAGGTTTAGCCCGCAACGATATACTGTATGGGTATGCTCGTAGAAATTCGAACCTTGCCCAACTCATATTGCCCTAGCAGACCCAGAAGAGTCCTAGTTCTTGTCTGCGATTCGTGCAAGACGACGTTCGAGAAGAACTTCGTTGAATCAGACATGACACCAAAGTGGGGGCACTTCTGCAGCCGCAAGTGCTACAGAGACTTTCGCTCAACTCACCCAGAACTCTATGAGGAGTGCACTGCCTCAATGCACACTGAAGATGTGCGACAGCATCTCAGCACAATCGTCCATACACGCGTTTCTGATCCCAGCTGGGTCCATCCCACAAAAGGAAAGAAGTTATCCAACGAAGCGTGCATGAATATCGCTGAAGCGCGGAGAGCAAATCCTCCCGCAGGCGAGAAGAATCCAATGTTTGGCAAGAATCACACAAACGAATCACGTGAGAAGATGTCCGAAACGAGAACTCGAAAGATGATCTCAGGAGAGATTAGAGCGTATGGAAAGAACGGTCACGTCTCTGGAATCTACGTGTCAACCAAAACGAGTCTGACTCATCGCTACAGATCTTCATGGGAGCATGCTGTCATGATTCACCTTGACGCAAATAGCAACGTTCAAACTTGGCGTTATGAGTCAATGAGAATCCCGTACTACGTTGATGAACATAAGCGTTGGTATGTTCCCGACTTTGATGTAGAGTTTGTTGACGGCAGGCGTGAAGTTTGGGAAGTAAAGCCCAAAGAGTTCGTGTCATCACGTGCATGTCAACTCAAGTCCGAAGCTGCAATATCACTTCTTGACGCACAAGGACATGTGTACCGTATCTTGACACGCACTGATCTTGAAGCACGAGGAATTCTCTAATGGCCACCAAGAAGCAAGACAAGGCAAGCAACTACGCGTCTGGAACTTACGCATCCGTCAAGGGCGGAGAGTGCCCGTACAGGAGCAGCTGGGAGCTGGCGTACATCAAGCACCTCGACAGCAACCCAGACGTCGCGTCCTTCCAGTATGAGGGGATGCAGATCGCCTACATGTCCGACGGCCGCACCCACAAGATCGTCCGCTACATCCCTGACTTCCTCGTCAGCATGGTGGACGGAAAGACGATCCTCGTGGAGATCAAGCCCGTTCGCCGCGTAGGGCTCCAGAAGAACCTGAACAAGATGGCCGCCGCAGCTCAGTGGTGCGCAGAGCACAATGCCACACTGGAGATCATCACAGAGGTAGAGCTGAAGAAGCTCGGTCTGATCTAGTGGCGGCCAAGAAGAAGCGCAAGCGAAAGGGCCACTACCACACGGGAACCCACGTGTCTCCCAAGGCAGGCGAGTGCAAGTACAGGTCTGGCTGGGAATTTGCGTATCTGAAGTGGCTAGATGACAACCCAGACGTCATCTCCTACCTCTACGAGGGAGTCGAGATCCCGTACGTTAGCAACCAGAGGACGAAGAAGGTTCGCAACTACTGGCCCGACTTCTACGTCACGTACGCGGACGGCTCACGAGTGTTGGTGGAGATCAAGCCCAGCCGCAAGGTGAAGCAAGCGACCATCCAGAAGAAGATTGCAGCCGCCCAAGCCTGGTGCGTCGCACAGGGAGCCACCCTGAAGATTCTCACAGAAATCGAACTGCGTTTGTTGGGCTTGCTATAATGCGCGCATGGTGTATGTCTACGCAATTCTCAACACACTGACTGGCAAGTATTACGTTGGCAAGTCTGACAAGCCATTTCGTCGATGGTCTGCACATGTCAAGGCTGCAAAATCTGATTCAACTTTTGCGTTTCACGAAGCAATTCGTTCGCACGGCATCCTGTCGTTTGAGTTTCGACTTTTGAGTACTCACGACACAGACGCCGAGGCTTTTCAAGCTGAGCGTGAATCAATTGTGAGGTTCAATAGTTACGTGCCCAACGGTTACAACGAGACAATGGGTGGAGAAGGCTCATTTGGCTTCAGGCACACTGCTGAAGACCGCAGGATTATGTCAGAGAAAGCGTGTGGTAGAAAACACACAGACATTTCACGAAAAAAGATGTCAGATGCAAAGAAGGGTCGTAAGTTCAGTGATGAACACAGGCTCAATTTGAGCAAGTCTAACGTCGGAAAGCACAATCATGTCGGCGAAAATCACCCTAGCGCTTCTCTAACAGATTCTCAAGTAAGCGAGATTAGACGACTCTGGAAGGAAGAAAAGACTTCACGAGAAGAGTTGAGAAGGATGTTCAACATCAGCTACGGAGTTCTGAGTCGTCTCTTGTCTGAACGAACCTACAGACACCTCCTAAGTGACCCGCAAGAAAAGCCTAGATGCAGGAGATCATGCACTATTTGTCGTGAGTCAGGACACAACAAGGCAACATGTCCATGCTCGAATAGTTATGCCCCAAGAGGCAATGTCGCATGAGAATCACAATCACAGAACTGCGCAACATCATCAAAGAAGTGATCGGAACAGAGTCCGAGGTGATGATCGGTGACCGCGTCAGAGTTGACAAGTCACACACGAACCAGCACAGGCAGTGGCTCAAGAAGGGACTCACTGGAACGGTCGAGGAAGTCAACAATGACCGCGGCCCTGAGTACGCCTCGTATATGGTCCGCTGGAGCGATGGCAAGGAATCGTGGGTCTGGGCTCGACACAATCCGCCCATCTCTGTAGAGACGGGCAGCGACGAAGTAGAGGATCTCTGAGATGAGCACCTCTCTTCTTCGGGAGTTCATCAGAGAGGCCTTCATCAACAAGACTGATCCTCGAATGACGGGCGGTCGCTTTGAGGCAGAGATGAACGCCAAGAAGAAGGACCCGAGAGTCGAGAACATCAAGAAGGACATTCGCTTCATCAATGGGCAGATCAAGAAGGCCAAGTCTGGCAAGCTCAAAGGCTACCAGAACATTCCTGCAATGGAAGAAGCCGTCGTCGAACTTGAACAGAAGCTGGCAGCTCTGTAGTACTTTACGACATGCACGGGCCTTGTACGATTGCATGTGTCAAAATTGTACCTCTGTTATAAGCACTGGACTCTTGAGGCTATGCCGCGTTGTTTCAACGTGGGAAAGGGCTTGGGAGCACGACCATTTAGTACTAGAAGTAGAAACCACAAGTGGCACGCTATCGTCAAACGATATGGTCTTCGCATCGAAGTATGTGCAGAGGTTAATGACAATGAAGCGGCATGCCAATGGGAAATAGCTGCCATTGATGAGATGAAGACATTTTCAACATGTCACGCTCATGATGACCCAGATGATATTGGCTGTAACTTTACTCGAGGCGGCGAAGGAGCTGAGGGTCGTTTAGTCTCAGAAGAGACACGTAAGAAGATTAGCGAGTCAAAGACGGGAATCATGAATCCCGCACTCAGCCAAATTCTTCGTGGACGACCACTCTCCGAAGAACATCGTCAGCACATTTCAGAGTCATTATCAACTTCACACAAGTTCAAAGAGTCACACGCACAAAGAAGCGCATCTTTGAAAGGCAGAGAACCCTACAACAAGGGCAAGACATTGCCAGATGAACATCGTTCGAAAATTGGTTCTGGTCTTGCTGGAAATTCTAACACGAAGGGAAAGAAGATTGGTCCCAACAGGTGTGGGATTTGTGGAGTTCGTGGTCATAAACGAAACACCTGTGAGAAAAGAGGAATGTCATGATTATTCTTGGGATGGACGTCAGCACCAGCTGCACGGGCGTGTGCGTTCTTGACTCTGACATCCAGCCCGACGACAAGGGCAGCCACATCCTCCTCCTCGACAAGATCGAGTTCAAGAAGGAGAAGACGATGTGGGAGAAGGCCGATCGCATGAGAGACTACCTCCACGATCTCGGCTACGGAGACGCCCGCATCAAGTTCAAGGGGCCACAGAGAGTAGTGCTGGAGGAGGCGCTCATGGCATTCCAGCCGGGCATGTCGTCTGCCGCCACCATCTCCACTCTTCTACGCTTCAACGGCATCGTGTCCTACATCGCCAGGAAAGAGCTTGGGCTCACTCCCGAGTACATCGGATCTGCCGCCGCCCGAAAGTTGTGTGGCATCAAGCTGCAACAGAAGAAGACCTGCGGTAAGGGAGCCAAGGACCAAGTGTTCGACTTCCTGTGTGCAAATGACCTGAAGCACGTCGTCTGGGACAAGAAGAAGAGTGGCCTTCCAGTCGACACGTCGAAGGACATTTCAGACGCGTACGTGATCGCACGCGCAGCTAGCTTGATGCAAAGTTAGGCTCGAGCAGATTACTGTCTCCTCGTGGGCCAATCGATCTCAGACAGAGTCACATTTTACGAGTCGATCTTTGGCAGAGGGCACCTGTCAGGCAACGGTCGAAACTTCGACGTCCGTTGTCCGATCTGTGATCCCAAGGACGTTTCTAAGAAGAAGCTGTCCATCCGAACCACAGATGATGCTTGTCACTGTTGGACGTGCGGGTTCAAGGCTAGGTCCCTGGCGCCGCTTCTCAGGAAGTACGGCACCCAGTCTCAGCTGAACATCTACAGAGAGGTGATGGGTCTTGCTCCCTCTCTTCGCGAGCTGTATCTGCCCGAGGAGGCACCGCCCATCAAGGTAGAGCTGCCCGCCGACTTCAAGCTCTTGGGATCAGCCACCACGTTGGGACCCGACGAGAGAGCTGTCTGGAAGTACATTCTGAACCGCGGTTTGGATGAGCGAGACATCTGGTACTACAAGCTGGGCGTGTCGAGCGACATCCGCTGGAAGCGACGCGTCATCATGCCGTTCCACGACGCGGACGGCAATCTCAACTTTTTTGTGGCACGAGCGGTGGACAGGGACGTGAGGCCCAAGTACGATGCTCCCGAGGTGGACAAGAATCCTCTCGTCTTCAACGACCTGAACTTGGACTGGACAAAGCAGATGGTCCTCGTGGAGGGCGGGTTCGATCTAGTCAAGTGTCCCGAAAATTCCATTCCTCTTCTGGGCTCAGACCTGGACGAGCGCCACGAGATCTTCAACCGCATCCTGCTGAACAACACGCCCGTCGCTCTTGCTCTTGACGGCGACATGTGGCACAAGAAGACTCCCAGGATCGCGAAGAAGCTGCAAGAGTACAACATCGACGTCGTTCTGGTGGACGTTCGTCCCTGGGGAGATCCCGGATCCATGTCAAAGGCAGAGTTCATGGGTGCACTCGAGGATGCCAAACCGTTGATGTGGGAGGACACTTTTCGCGACAAGTTGCTCAAAGCCTCGGAGTCCACGGCACGAATGTGATAGTTAGGATTCATGAAGAGACGCTCCAGCATCACAGAGCATCAGATCAGATCGATCATCTACGAAGAGATGATCAGACAACACCTCCTCGAGGAGGGAATCTGGGACGACGTCAAGGACGGAGTCAAGAAGCTGTCAGCTCAGGTGACTGCCAAGTTCAAGTCCATGGCAGCAGAGTGGGCTTCCACGATCAAAGAGAAGATCGACGGCCTGTCAGAGACTCCCAAGGACGTCAAGGTGATGGTCGCCGCCCTGAAGGCCGCCATGGCAGAGACGGGAGAGTCGATCGAGCTCAACGACGAGCTGAAGCTCGCCAAGGACCTCGGCAAGTCTGATGCCCTAGCTGCTGCCACTGCAGATCTCCAGGGAGGTGTTCACGCCGCTGCCGAGGCTCTCCAAGTCGGCGACACGGTCGCTGAGGTCTACGCCGTTCTCAGCAACAAGGGCTACATCCGTCAGCGCAAGAAGCTGCACGAGATGGGTGTCATCACGCTAGCGGGCTTTGGCTTAGCACTTCTGGGCGGTCTGCCGATGCTCTTCAAAGGATTGTCGAGGATCGCGAAGTTCCTCCACGCCGAAAAGCTGTCAGCCATCTTCAAGAAGGCCGAGCACGTCTTTCACCACATCGAGGAGAAGGTCGTCGACTGGATCGTTCCGGACAAGCTGGCATATGCGGTCTACAAGTTCCTCGGCAAGAAGGGTTTTCACGTCACCAAGAACCAGACGATTCTGCCCTACGAGGAATTTCTGTCTGACGCAGGTGGAGACCATGCAAAGAAGAAGACAGAAGCGCTTCTCTACAAGGCTCTTCTCATCTTCTTCGCGCTGAACGGTCTGTCTGGCATCCTGCACGCTGGAGCTTCAATCCTGGGCTTCGTCGAGGGAGCGGCCACTGCAGTGAAGGGTGTGGAGCTCGCGACTGGTGCAGCTGAGATTGGCGCGATCATCACCGCCGCCAAGGGCGCTGCTGTCGCAGTTTGAACATCCAACTCGTAGTGGACTAGAATAGACTCTGAATGATCAGAGTTGCACATACTGCGGACATTCACATCCGCAGCCTGAGTCGCCACGACGAGTACCGCGAGGTCTTTCAGGACTTCATCGATGACTGCCGGAAGCAGCGGGTCGACCACATCTTCGTGGGCGGAGACATCTTCCACACGAAGACCACTGGAATCTCCGGGGAGTACATCGACCTCTTCAGGTGGTGGCTCAACGGCATGGCCGAGGTGGCTGAGGTTCATCTGACACTTGGAAACCACGACGGCAACCTCACGAACCTGCATCGCCAAGACGCAGTGACTCCCATCGTGGATGCCCTGAACAATCCGAGAGTCCACCTCTACAAGAAGTCAGGCACCTACGAGTTCACTCCGGGATACGCCTTCTGCGTGTACTCTCTGTTCGACGAGCCAGGTTGGAAGAGCGTCAAGCCGCTCCCGGGCCTCGTCAACATTGCGTGCTACCACGGCCCTGTCTGGGGGTGCTTCACTGAGTCAGAGTGGGCAGTGGAGGACGGCGTCAAGGTGGACTTCTTTGACGCCTACCCGTTCACCTTCCTGGGAGACATCCACAAGCGCCAAGTGCTCAAGAAGCGCGACGGAAAGCCCGTCATGGTGTATCCGGGAACGCTCATCCAGCAGAACTACGCCGAGGAGCTCACCCACGGCTACATGCTCTGGGAGATCCACGATGAGGATGACTGGACTGTCGAGTTTCGTGAGCTGAACAACCCGAAGCCCTTCGTCACTCTTGACTACGACGGAGACGCAGCATCTCTTCTTGCAACGGCCAAGTCGTACGCAGTCGGAACGAGATTCAGGATCCATGCTGAGGATCGGGTGGGTCAGGACGCAGTGCACACTCTCACTGAGTCTCTCAAGATGCAGGCCCTGGCATCAGAGGTGACCTACAAGATCGACCACAAGATCGACACTCAGACCATTCGGACGGAGGGCAGCACCCTCAAGAAGACCGACCTCAGAACGCCCGAGACGATCGGTAAGCTCCTGAGAGAGCACCACAGAGATGCTGAGGTCGATGAAGAGGATCTTCAGGACGCTGTCGTCCAGGCAAAGTCCTATCTGGCTTCTGTGGCATCATCTGATGACATGTCGCGCGGCTCTAAGTGGACACTAGCACACGTCTCATGGGACAACCTGTTCAACTACGGAGAGTCCAACTCCGTCGACTTCCAGAAGCTGAGTGGCATTGTGGGACTCTTCGGAGCCAACCGCGTCGGCAAGTCGTCCTTCGTGGGATCGATCATGTACTCCCTGTTCAACACGACAGACAGGGGAACGGTCGGAAACTTGCACGTCTGCAACGCCAGAAAGCAGACCTGCGGTTCCAAGGTCATCCTCGACCACGCTGGAACTCCCTACGTGATCGAGAGGAGGACCACGAAGTCCTCGAACAAGAAGGGCGTCACATCGGCGACTACCGCGCTTTCTCTCTACCGCATCGGCCCAGACGGGGAGGTGGACATTCTCAATGGCGAGGCGCGCCCGGACACAGAGAAGACCGTGAGGAGCCTGTTCGGAACAGCAGAGGACTTCCTGATGACCTCGCTGTCGGCTCAGAGAGACGTCAACAGCGAGATGATCTCATTGGGAGCGTCCAAGCGCAGCGCTGTCCTCTCCAAATTCCTCGACCTGGACGTGTTCGACAAGATGCACTCCCTTGCAAGCAAGGACGTCAATGGCCTCAAGTCGCAGCTCAAGAACTACCAGGAGAGAGACTGGGACGCGCTCATCGACACAAAGGACGCAGAGATCGAGGACAAGCGCGCTCTCGTCTCTGAGCTAGAGATCAAGATCAGGACTGCACAGACGACTCTCGACAAGCTGCGAGCTGACTCAGCCAAAATCACATCAGCGGTCATGGTCACCCAGGCTGACGTGGATGCTCAGACCACCAGAGTAGCTGATCTCGTCTCAGCTGCTGAGAGGTGCAAGAGAGAGCAGGAGGAAGCTGAGACGTCGATGCTCGGGCTGCGTGACAAGATGTCCAAGGCAGAAGCAGTGATCGAGGACAGCGACATCTCGGACCTCAAGAAGCGCCTCGACGCTCAGCGTGGTCTTGAGACAGCGCTCCTGGAGCTCACGCACTCTCTGGACAAGGAGAAGATGTCCCAGGCCTCGCAGAAGAAGGTCCTCAAGATCCTGGAGGACGTTCCGTGCGGAGACGACTATCCGACCTGCAAGTTCATCAAGGACGCTCACATAGCGAAGGACGGGGCCGCCGCTCAGGACGCCCGCGTGTCCGAAGCGACCAAGAAGGTCTCGGCTGCACAGAAGAAATTCTCAGACTCTCAGGAGTCGGGACTCAAGGAGAAGATCGCTCGACACGAGAAGGCATCTGACCTGCTCTCCAAGATCAAGCTGGAGATCGCCCGACAGGAGACTGCTGCAGAGAAGCGCAAGGCCACGTGCGGCGACTGTGAGACGAAGGTGGTTGCAGAGAAGGACAAACTGA
>Ga0208875_1000266_pt1 | contig 19345 bp, 36 predicted proteins | sample CryBogCBH25Aug08_FD_184612 | JGI IMG/M metagenome (GOLD analysis project Ga0208875, IMG submission 184612) | Freshwater microbial communities from Crystal Bog, Wisconsin, USA - CBH25Aug08 (SPAdes) (version 2) | ecosystem: Environmental > Aquatic > Freshwater > Lake | place: Crystal Bog...
GTTTGCCAATGCGGGATTAGCCGCTGCACTAATGGTGTTCGTCATGTTATTCCTTTGTTAGATTAGAATGCTGGTGCGCTTGTAAAGACGGTTGTTCCACTTGAGGTGGAGGTTGTTCCCCAGTTGAGGTCAAAGCCCTCATGGACAAGAGACATCTGCTCTACAAAGAGAGCGTTGTCGCCAGCGTTGAGGTCAGAGTACGCAACAGAGGTAGGCCATGCGTTGTAAACCATAAAACGCATTGCTACTTCGTCTGTACCAACAGACGCAGCTGTTGGGTTTGAAGTAGCGGTTCCACCGTTGAGGACGTCTGCGCCCAATGAGGTGATTGGGTGGTTAAGTACCTGGATTTCGATATCACAACGGAAGTCGCTACCCAAAGCCAAAGTGCTGCCACCAGCTTGTACGGTTGCGAACAGCTGCTTCATCCAATCCCAGTTCTGACGGCTTCCAAGGATGACGCCACGTTGCAACATCAAAGGAGCAAAAGTGGTCTGTCCTGGAATCTGGTGAACTGTGGTGTTGTATCCACCTTCACGGTAAGGAATAGAGTCTGTTGTTACAGCCATTCCTGATACCGAGGTAAAGCCCATAGGGACGGTGGTTACAGACGTGGTTGCAGAACTTGCACTGTCGTGGAAGTTAAAGTTAACCAAGAACCGAAAGTTACGTACTGGGTCTGTGGCTAACGTTGAGCGGTTGTTCTTAATTGTTGCCATGTGTGTATATCTCCCTTAGATTAGTTCAGCGTCTTTTGGCTGAGGTCGATGACGATGAACTCTGCTGGATATTGAAGCGCCACACCAACTTGGATATTGATTTGTCCATTTTGGATAGATGCTGCAGTGTTGTTGGTTCCGTCGCAAACAATGAAGTATGCCTGAGCGCTATTGGCGCCACGCAAACCACCTTGGTTACGGTACTGGTTCAAGAACACGTCGAGAACGGTACGAATGCGTTGCCACAAGATTTCGTCGTTGTTCTCAAAGATAGCAAACTCTGTCAATGACTTGAGCTGCTTCTTGATGTAAATCAAGGAACGGCGCATGTTGACATACTTGTTTGCTGTGCCATCTTGCTTCAAAGTACGAGCGCCCATAACAGAAAGGCCAGCACCTGGAACTTGACGGATAGGGTTAACTGGAGAAGTACCAGAGTTAAGGCTGTCTAGCTCTGCAGACGAGAAGGACTTCTCGGTTGCAATGATTCCCTGCAAAGGCAAGTTAATTCCTGCAGGAGCCTTGAAAACACCCTTAGTTGCATCTGTACCCAAGTACAAACCAGCAACAGCACCCGATGGGCCAACCTTGCGAAGAGCTTGATTGCTGCGACCAATTGGGTCAGTGATGTAAAGGTGTGGGAAGTAGACAGCAGCGTTGCTTGATGAAGTCAATCCTGCTGCATAGGTAATTGCGTTTGCAGTGGTTTCATTCTCAGGGGTCTCAACGACAACAAAGCCGTCGTTAGCCTCTGCCCATGAAATAGCTGCCGAGTAGATGCCAGAAACTCCAGAGTTAATGTAAGAGTTGATATTTGGCAAGAAGAGAACAAAAGCACGGTCAAATGAGGTGAACTCCTCAAAGACAGATGTGCTTCCGCCATTGTAAGCGGTGTAGTCTGTAGATGAGATGTTTCCACCGTCAGAACCACCAGTCAATGGATATACAGTAGCAACAGGAACTCCTGATGCTGTTGCACTGATAGTGATGTTAGGGGAAACGATGTTCACAACAGTTGGAGCGTAGTCGCTTGAGGTAGAGTCGTTAAAGACAACGTTTTCATAACGCTCAAGAAGAACGTCATTGGTGACGTCCATAGCGGTGCCTGCAACGCCTTCCTTGTAAACATTGAGAGTGTAGGTGCTGCTGACAGTACCTGTCTCAACAGTGACACGAAGGTTGTTGCCATCAGCTCCACGGTTCTTAGCTGTGATGGTTGCAACAGAAGTGCTTCCTGAAGTCATGAGCTGAATGCTTGCAGCAGCTGCATCGCTGTGAAGGATGCGCTTAACAAAGAGTTCACGTCCACCATTAGAGAAGAACTGAGCTACTCCAAAGGTTGCTGGGAATGCGGCATTGTATCCACCAAAACGAGTGGCGAACTCATACCATGATGTCACACGAGTGACGGCTTCTGGGCCTTGTGCAAAAGGTGCAGCAACGGCGCCAGCAGCATTAGCAATTCCTACCGCTGTAATAGGGGCAGAAAGAAGTGTTTCGGTGATGTACACACCTGGGCGGCTATAAGCCATTTTTTCTCCTTAACTAGTTGGGGTGGGTTCCGAGTTATCTCGTTATAGTGAACGAATCAACGGCTGTAAACGGTGGCTGTGTTTGTCCTTGAACAAACGTGCCTTCCGTGCCTGTAACAACGACTTCGAGCGCCTTATATGCGGACTTGTAAAGTTCGGGCGCAATCTCGCTAGAGACTCGCACCGTGAAAGAGTTTACGAATAAACGCTTTCCTTGTTCTGTGACGTCACGCTTTGCGATGTCCAGAACGTCGATACGACGAATAGTTCCTTGAGAAGTATTGTCGTCGACCTCCAGTACGGCGAACCGCAATGGAATCTTGTTGTACATAATCTGCGCCAATAGCTCACGGTCGTGCCGTGGTTGACGGGCATATGTAGTGATTTGGTAATCGATGTTTACTGGAATAGGCCAGTGGATATACCAATCATTTGTTGCAGAATCATAGCTAGAACCATCAGGCATGGTGTTGGGGTCAGCCATATATACGGGCTTAACCAAACCACGCATAGACCGTTGGATATCTTCAGATATGTCAATCATGTCAATGGTGATGTATGGGTAAGCCTGTTGACGAACTTCTTGGTCAGGTTGACCGAAGTACACGCCCACATTGCGAGTGGCAGTTCCTGATGCGTCTGACTTTTGGTCAGTAACGGTCATGCCCTTGAGCAAGTCACGAAGAGCCTTGTCTTCAGAAAGAAGAAATGTCATAGTGACTTCCCTAGGAGTTGGTGCATGCGACTTGTCAAGAAAGACTCTGCCTCATGGGTGCGGTTGGAGAAACGGCGAATAGCAGCTGTTGGCTGTGTGCTAGGAGTGCCATATTCCAGGTCCGTTACTTGTGCAGAATGGCCTGGATGGGAATGCACATGGAATGAGTCGCCATCATAGGAGACTCGCATGCGACGAGTAATCTCATGGGGCCAACCCGATGCACGGGTTTCAGAACGAAGATGGGCTCCCAGGACTCTGGTTGTATCTAGGCTTGCTTGATGCAGGGCGCTGTGTATGTGCTTAAGTTTGCTCACTTACGCTTACCCTTCGAAGCAACTTTACCGCCTATATAACCAGCGACTAGCATTGCGACGATGGGTTGTTTTTCTTTAGGGCGAAAGCCGAAGACACCACGAACAAATTCTTCTCGTTCGTTCTTGTCATTCATTTCCGCAACTTCTTCATACCAAGGCTTGTGAGCCATGAGCAAACCCCTTTATCGCAACCTGTGGGAACAGTAGACGGGCTCCGCAGCGGAGTTCCGTTATCGATAAGGATACGTATTTATGAAAGCATTTACAGGGTTAAATTACCTATAAGATTTATTAGACCAAGCATTTTTTCGATACCATCCTTTAAGGACGCTATCTCTTTCTCTAATTTTTTTCATGTACCTTCCCCCCAAATCGTCCGTAACAGTCGACTTCCAATCATCCCTTTTAAAAGGGATTACCTGCACTATTGGAGTTCCTTTTGGGATTATTCCTTTAAAACCCTGCTTTAAGACAAATGGATGGTTTCCAGCTTCCCCCCACTTATCTGTGTCAATTACTCCCCCAAAGGTGTAGAAAGGCAAATCAATTCTGTTTAAAGGGTGAATAAACTGGCAGCTGTACCCTTGAGGAGTTATAACAGACCATTGGGGCATCCAACTAAACGTTAGTGGGTCGTACCCATTCATTTGAGGAATATAGCTTTCCACTGTTGGTCGGGCTCTAACAGGGTCAGGAATAGTAGGACCCCAGGTCAACCTAGGGGTTCCATTGTCTAGTCGGCGAACCTGGATGTCGCAAGGCAAAGTCATCACATAGCCAGAAGTGTGAGCTTCTAAAAATGGTAAACAATTTTTTATAGTTAAATTAGATGAACCACCTTCATAAATAAAGGTTGTTTGTCCATCTGTGTATTTTGGCATCTGGCGTACCCAGTCAGGGATGTTTCCTGACGTCCCCGTAGATGGAGCAGGGGAGTAGCTGGGTACGTCATTTGCTACAGGGTAGAACTGAATAGACTTACTTTTTTCCTTTAATTTTTTTAGCAAGTTTTTGGTCCAATTCTGTATCCCGTTTTCTGGACATAGGTTTCTTGTCCATTTTTTTATCTGCTTTTTTAAACTCTACCATCTGCTTTGGGGTCATGTTCTTCATGACCTTAGCATCTTGAGCAGCATCCGACATCTTTTTAGCCATTACATGCCCTTCTTTCGGTTAGTAATAACCTTTGGGTTCTTGGCTGTTGACATCTTCTTGCCTTTGCGAAGAGCAGCAAAATCTGCGGAGTCAATCTTCTTTGGATTACCGCCCATAGCGGCAATCTTCTTTTGCTTAGGGGAAAGCTCTTTAGCCATTACTTGCCCTTTTTGGTTGAAGGCTTCTTGGTAGAAGGCTTCTTCTTGCAGGCGCCCTTGCAATTAGGCTTTGAGCAACCGCATCCACATGCTTTGCACATGTTATTTTCCTTTCGATTGGCGAGACGCCCAGATGTTATCTACGGCGTTCGGATATGGACGACCCGCTTTTTCAGCACGGGCTTTAGCCGCTGCCTTCTGTCCAGAAGACAGAGGAGTGGATTTCTTTTTGGGATTCTTTTTCTCCCAGACTGGCTTACTTGCCACTTTTGTTCTTCTTAGAAATAGATGCTGCCTTTTTCTTAGCGTCAGCCTTAGATGATGCGCCCCATGCTTGCAGGGACAATAGAAGGCGAGTTGGTTCGCCATTAGGCTTGCGCTCTGGACCTGGCATGTTACCCATGCGAGCTAAGAAAGATGCACGACGAGGATTGTCGCCCTTCTTAACAGGAGGCTTTAGGTTATGTCCTTCTGCCTTTGCAGATGCACGACCCTTGGCATTGAGACCGCCTTTAGGGTTCTTACCCTCTTTGCGTTGCCATGCTGGTGACTCTGCCATTTACTTCTTCTTGCCCTTTTGTGCCATCTTTTCCATCTTTTTAACGCCGTACTTCTTCATGCCAGCAGCCGCTGCAACTGCAGCAGGGTTCTTGGCACCAGACTTCTTTGCCTCTTCTTCAACTTTCTTGAAGCGGGCTCCTGAACCTAACTTTGCTTTAGCCATTCTTCTTATGCCAATCTTTAGTGGCCTTTACGCCTTGGTCGATGGTCTTGACTTTACCTTTAGTCTTTTTGGTCAAGTCAATCTTGTCGTACTTGCCCTTATTACCTGCATGGTCAACAATCACATCGCCCTTTTTGTTCTTCTTGATTGTGTGGCCTTCGCCTTTAATCTTAATAGTTTTTGCCATTACTTTGCCTTTGGTGTCATGGGCTTATTTTCTTTAGAATGCTTTTCCTTAAGCCGTGCCAGTTCCGCTTCATGCTTCTTTCGCATAGCCTCAACCTCTAGCTTTTGAGAAGCAGATTGCTTCTTGTTCATAGCGGCAAGACCTCCTCCATTAGGATACGGAACTGGTGCGGGCTTAAGTCTGGTAAACATTACTTCTTTTTAGAAGCCTTACGAGCCTCAGAAAGAGCGATGGCTGTAGCCTGCTTCTTTGATTTCACAACGGGACCAGTCTTTGAGCCAGAATGAAGTTTTCCTTCTTTGTATTCCTTCATTACCTTTTCGACCTTGCCTTTGCTTACAGGAGCAGCTTTCTTAGCCATTGTTTAGCCTTTCTTATTCAGCGTCGTCTTCGTCATCTTCGTCGTCAAAGTCTTCGTCATCGAAGTCTTCGTCATCGAAATCATCGTCTGAGTCATCATCTGAATCGTCATCTGAGTCAGTTGAATCATCTGCAGGAGCAGCTGAATCGTCAGCTGGAGCTGCGTCAGTTGTTGCGTCTGCTGGAGCAGCAGCAGCTGGTGCTGTTGCGTCTGCAGCAGGAGCTGCGGCATCTGCTGGAGCAGCTACTGGAGCGGTTGTTGCGTCTGCAGCTGGTGCTGTTGCATCTGCAGCAGGAGCGGTTGTTGCGTCTGTGGTCACAGCTGCTGTTGTATCAGCAGGTGATACTGGAGTTACGTCTGACATGTGGTGCCTTTCAATAGGGGGTTGGGTGTACTAACAATACATTACTGAACAAAAGATTGGAACTGAACGTCGTTAACCATTTCCTCAGAATTGACCTGGTTGCAGTCAATGGTAAAGACGGCGTAGTTGTCTGCATACCGTCCACGTGTAAGTACACGAGTAGGGATGAAGATTTCGCCCTGAAATTCTATACGGTCTTTAATGTGGTTTGATGGATTTCCCACCATAGATGGAAGGAGTCGCTGGACGTCCACCACAGGGATAACTAAACGCAAGGTGTCCGTCACGTAAAATCCACGCTCATTCATGATGTTGGTGGAGCGTAGGAGTTGAGCCATGACGACAGGCATTTCAAAGGGGTCTTTCCAACGGCGACCCTGACCAACGGTCTGATTGGAAACGTCGTAGATATCGTCAAGGACAATGTCGGGATTATTGGTGAAATAGTCCTGGTCCCACACATACCAGTTGACGGTGGTTCCTACAGGCGCACGCAACTCATCGACGATTCCCTCGTCGATAGATTGGTGCTCAAACTCTACTTTGAAGCGACCCTGTACTTGTGTGCCACGCATGACAGCAATTGTCCCGCACAGGGTCTAGAAAATCAGGTCTATTATTCCTTGTAGTTTGACCAGAACAGCTCGTAGTAATTGACGTCAAAGTCAAAGCGCTTCATATGCTTGACAAGGGCGCCCGTGTGAGCGTGAACAGGAATACCAGCCGCCTTTGCCTTGCGGAAGAAGACGATATCTTCGCTGACGTACTCTCTTCCCAGACCTTCTTTCTCTGCAAAGAGAGACTCATTAGGAAATTCCTTACGCATTTTCTCAACCACTGACTTGTGCATGAGAACAAGACCAAAGCCAGCGCAGTCTACCTTGATGACTTCGTTGACAGGCAGAGGATGGATGTGCTGGATGGTGTGCTCGTCAATGTCGTTGAAGATGACAGGCAGTGGAAACTTTAGGGTTCCCTCATCTTGCTTGGAGACAAAGTAGATGCCCGAGACGATTGGGCGCAAGACAGGATGGGCTGTCTCCCATAGCTTTTGGAGCACGTCAGCAGTTAGAGCAATGTCGCTATCTACCCAAAGAATCCAGTCGGTTTTGAGTTGGTCGTACCATCCGTCAATGAGCACCTGGCGCTGGCGACCAATCTGATTGCCGTGCACACGGACGCTGTGAGTGACGTTGATGCCCATCTTAGGTGCCTCAAGGATGGTGTAGACAAGTCCCTGCGTAAATTTGCCATCGGTCATGCCGTTGTCGCACCAACCAATAGTCAGTGTGTCTTTTTTAGATGCCATTATTTGTACTCCTTTTTATGCCATAAGTTATTTTTGTAAAAACCACGTCCTTTTAAGACGGATTTGTTTCTAAACTTTTGTCCGTCTATAAACACCGATTTTGTTTCTTTAGCTTCCCATGATTCTCTCTTAAAAGGGACCACTTGCATAATAGGAGTTCCCATAGGAATGACTCCTTCAAAGCCTTCTTTTAAAAAGAAGGGGACATTTCCTGGACCAAAAACAGAGTCCGCATCGATTACAGCACTACCAGTAACAAAAGGCAAATCAAACCTATTTAATGGATGGATAGCGAGGATGCTATAGCCTTTTGGCACACGAATCCAAGTTTGGTGATACCAAAGGAACTCAATAGGAGAGCAACCATGAGGTATAGGCATTGTAGAGCTTTCATTTCGCTCTCTAACATCTACCGCTTTTAAGTCCCCTCTTCTCCAAGTAATTATGGGGTTACCGTTTATTTGCTCTACTGCAATATCTAGATGCAAAGGTATTTGGTATCCCGTTAAGAAAGAGTCTAAAAATGGCATACAAGCCTTCATACCATCGGTTACAGGCAGCCTTTTTATAGGCTTTAGCGGAGCAGCGCCTTTATACCATTCAGGAATGTTACTTGTACCAGAAGTTATGTTTGGAAATGCTTCTTCTGTGGTGTAAAACTCAAACTTATTTATAGACATTACTTATACTCTTTTAGTTGTCTAAACTTGTTTTTGTATGAATCAAAGATAGATGTTCTAAGCCTAATTGTTGTTTCTTTTTGATGCTCTAAGTCTTCTTCTGTACCTATTTTCATAGACCATGCGTCCCTTTTAACAGGAATAATCTGTGCCATTGGGGTTCCCGCAGGAATCATTCCTTCAAACTTAGGGTCGTTAAGTACAAATGGGAAGTTAACTGGTGAATCATACTCATCCGTGTCAACAATACCAGGAAGTATAGTAAATACAGACTCTCTGTGCATAGGTTGTATAAACAGTGTGGAGTACCCTTTTGGGGTTTTAACTGACCAAGGGTTTATCCATTTGGGATAAGAGTTCGGAGTTCCATTCCTGTTTGGATGATTAGGGGCTTGTTCTACTGGATGAAATTGTATAGGGCCAAAAGAAGGCCACTCGTAATGAGCTTGCGTTGTAGGCATCCCTTTTTCTTCCACTTCTTCTTTTGAAAGAAATCTGCTTTCCTTAGTTTTTTCAAAGTGCTCTTTGTCCACATAGTCTATAGGAACTTGTTTAATATAAACATCAGCATAAGTGTGCAAAATATAACCGTTACTTATAGCATCAAACACTGGCATGCAACGTTTAATCGTCGCTGTAGTCATCCCATTTCCATCAGGAATCTTTCCTTTAGCCATGTACGAGTCCATATTCTTATACCAATCTGGTATGGATGAAGAAGCTGGTTTAGGAAAAAACTCTTTAGGAATTCCCATAACATCTGTAAAAGTAATGTTCACTTGTACTCCTTTTTGTTCCACCAAAACTTTTTATATCGGTCAAAGAAAACACGATTAAACCTTTTAACGTCCATAAGAAACTTATCGACGTGCTTTTTAGTCCCCAAAACAGATACCCAACTTTCTCGTTTAAAGGGGATTACCTGTAAAAATGGAGTTCCTGCGGGAATCATGCCCTCAAAATTTGGGTCCCTTAGCTTTAAAAACATGTTAAATGGAAGAGAAAAAGTATCGGTATCAACAATGCCGCTTGCACAAGTAAGGATTCCTGGTTCATGGTGTTGAGGCTCCATAACCATAATCGACCAACCTTTAGGGGTCTTAATTGACCACGGAATTTCTATACGAACTGCGTAACCAAGGTCTTTAAAATGTGGGTGATTTTGGAACTGGTCCAATGATTGAAACGTTAAAACATTTTCTCCACCCCATTGAAATATGGGTCCATCAGGGGTTTGCCGAACATAGATGTCATACGGAGTTTCCATGATGTATCCTGCGGTCATCATGTCCCAAATTGGCATGCACCTTTTAATGGTTGCGTTAGGAGTTTGGTTTAAAGTGGGTGCTTTTTTTCCGCTAGGGTCTAAATACGGCCTAGCATTTTTATACCATTCAGGTATGTAATCTACTGCTGGTCGTGGTTTTTCTAGTGCACCTTTAGGATTATGTATATCAGTAAATGTAATACGAGCCATATAGTAGTCCTTTGTTAAGTAGGGCTACTTTATCACACTATTCTGTAGGTGTTGGTTGGGCAAAAGAAGTGCCATCCCAACTAAGCCCAATCCACGCTGGTGCACTAGGATTGTCAGGGACACATGTGCTCTTAGTTGCTTCCTCTGCATCCGCCAAAGTATCAGCAGCAATAAGGTTTGTTACTATTCCATCAACGATGACTGCAAATCTAGCCACTTGTCCACTTCCTTCATTTTTTGCCCTACTTCTAGGGGGGAATTTTCTAAAAACATCTGAACAATGATTCTATCAGGATGTGCCTTTTGAGCAGTAGCAAGGCTGTCATAAAGAACACCATCAATAACTGTATGGTCTTCCGTAAGAACAGCAAACAACTTTACTTTAGGGTACTCGTCTAACCTTTGAGGCTTAGTAATAAAAAGCGACTGCCCCATTTGTTCCAGCTCCTCCACCATTACCTGCTGCTCCGCCAGCTCCACCGCTACCCCCATTACCGCCATAGCCTGGACCAACGGCAAAATCATTAGTCGTTAAATTGGGAGTACCAGCAGAACCGCCACCGCCGCCGCCGTTACCTGACGAACCTCCCGTTCCAGCATTTGCAGAGCCTGAAGGGGTGCCTGCAGCTCCTCCGCTTGACGTTCCGTTTGTAGCGTTAGCTGGCCCACCATTTCCGCCACCGCCACCCGTTGCAGACTGACCTCCGTAGCTGCTAGAGCCACCAGGACCACCTCCTGCACCAGCTCCGTTATTTCCACCAGCACCAGCGTTTCCACCAACCCCAACGGTAGCTGAAGGAGCAGCAAGTACTACACCAAAAGTGTAGCCGCCACCACCGCCACCACCGCCACCGCCGCCTGAGTTTCCTCCACCTGAGCCACCACCGCCCCCTGCTCCAATAACGGTTGCATAGAGGATATTAGTAGGAAAAGTAAGTCCGTTGGTAGTCGTGTTAATTATGCGCTGAAATTTTGCGCCACTAGAAGAACCTGCTCCAACAACGTTGTTTGCAGAACCAGAAGTATTTCCACCCAGTGTATAAGAACCCATTATTACTCCTTAAGAAAGTTCAATACCACTAATGTGGAAGTACACTGCGGTAGTTGACGCTGAGCCCGAGATAACTTTAGGGGTTGCATTTGCGGGAAGAACCTGCTTCAAGTCAATAAACGTAGTTGCGTTCGCAGCGAGGGAGATTGAAGACGCAACAGGTACGCTATCTAAGTTTAAAGTATAAGTTGCGGTAGAAGTAGTGGTGTTAACTACAACAGCATTAGAGACAATAGTCGTGGTAGTAGTGTTAGGAACAGTATACAAAGTTGTGTTTGTTGTAGCTGCAGCTGTTCGGGCAAGCGCTCTCGGTGTTGCTGCCATGTTAGATGGCTCCCATCATGTCTAAAATGCTCTTGTCTGACAAAGAGCTATACGAATAAGTGCTGGAGAGAATGTGGTCTGGGCCTGTAACGGTAAGACCAGTTATCGATGTTACAGTAGCTCCAGAAGTAATACTGGTTGAACCAAGGGTTGGCGCTGAGTACCCTGGCGCCCATTTTACCCCAGATGTTTGTGTTGAGTCTGCAGTGAGTACATAAGTATTAGAGCCAACGGATACGTTGGTAATAGCTCCAGCAGAGGTGCCCACTAAAATGTCGCCCTTAGCCGTGATATTGGCAGGCTTGACTAATGAGGTATCAGCGCCAGCATAGATATCCCAGCTAGTTCCATTCCATCTTTTAACTGCCATTATCTATCCTTTACAGTGCTTCTTGATAATCAACGTCTAAACAGACGTTGCATTTAGTTTTAAATTGTGGGTGTGAAATATCTCTAACTTCTGAATAAGTATGTCCACAAGAAGGGCATACATAATCATACTTAGGCATGTTCACTCCTTAAATCTTCAGTAATAAGGTTTGGCTTTGGCTGTACGGTAAAGGTAGAGCCATCATAGGTATCTCCGATACCCACTTCTGGATTAGAGGTTAAATCTACGCATTGATGACCCGTAGCCGCTTCAGCAATTTCTTGTGAATCAGACATAATCACGTTAGCAACAGAGTTACCATTTAACACTGCAAATTTTGGCATATTTTTCTCCTTAGTAGTAAATCAACACGCAACCAGTGCCGCCAGTACCCTGCTGGCCTCCACCGCCGCCACCTGAACCTCCGCAACCCGTGTTGGCTGAAGCAAGGATTCCAGCTCCTCCGCCACCAGGTCCCGTGTAAGTTGTTCCCATAAATGTAGATGAGCCACCTGCGCCAGCACCTAAGCTTCCAAAACCACCTGTTGAAGAGCTACCGCCTCCGCCACCACCACCGCCAGGACCACCAAAACCAGGACCGCCAGCGCCACCTGCACCGCCGTTTCCACAACCACCACCGCCGTGGTGCCCACCACCACCACCACCGCCTCCAGAAGTTCCAGGTCCGCCAGGAGTTCCTGAACCCGCACATCCACGTCCAGAGTTACGTCCTCCTCCTGGGTATCCGCCAACGCCGCCTGACGAAAAACCTAATGAACCAGCAGGAGTCACGGGATAAGCGTTGCTTCCACTTCCATTTGCGCCACCAGAACCTGCACCATAACCAGTTGGTGGAACACCTCCTGGAGAACCTCCTGGAGCAACTAAAGAGCCAACAACCGTAGCTCCACCCCAAGCGCCTGGCGCTCCACCCGCACCAATAGTCACTGCTGTTGGAGCAGCGATATAGCCTTGAATAACAGCTCCGCCACCACCACCTCCACCTCCATCAGAAGAGACGTATGCTGAAGGAGCGTTAGTAGAGCCCCCCGCACCTCCGCCAACAAGAACAGCGTAAACAGTAGAGTTTGGAAAAGATAAGCTTGTGGTAGTAGTTGTATACGTTGCACGCAAAGACATTCCTGTAGGAATGTTGGAAGGGTAAACTGGAGGCGTCGGGCCACCCGATGCCGTTACAGGGGTTGGCACTACATAGCTACCCATTGTGGTACTCCTTTGTCAATTGTTAATAATAATTTTAGTAATAGATGAGAACAGCGCCACCGCCGCCAGTTGAACTGGCGCCACCACCACCGCCACCAGAGCCGCCGCAACCAGAGTTTGAAGCGGCAAGAATTCCAGCGCCGCCAGAAGAGTTAGCGGCATAGGTAGTACCAAACAACGTAGATGAGCCGCCAGCGTTTCCGCCACCGCCAGGGCCAGCTAATCCAGCGTTGCCTGTGGTGTTGGTTCCTCCGCCACTTCCAGCCACTGAACCTGGGTACCCAGCTGCTCCGCTAAATATCCAAGAAGCGGAACCACCGCCAGTTGCGCCGCCTCCTGCGCCACCAGAGCCAGCCAAGCTAGCGGGTGCTCCGCCCATAGCTGTAAAGTTTCCTACCATTGTTGCTCCGCCCCAGTTACCTGCAGAGCCTCCAGCCCCCACAATTACAGATGTCGGAGCTTGAATGTAACCTTGAACGCACGCTCCTCCACCACCGAGGTTTCCGCCACCTCCACCAACTAACACAGCGTATACGTTAGTGTTAGGAAACGATAGGCTGTTAGTGGTTGTAGTGTATGTTGCACGAAGAGACATACCAGTAGGTATTTTTGTAGGAAGCACATCAAGAGACGTGCTTGAACCCGTTGAGGACGATACTGGTGGATAAGTAGAATATCCCATACTAAACTATTTCTACTCCGCTAATGTGAAAGTTCATTGTTGTTGCTGATGCAGAGCCAGAAATGATTTTAGGCGTTGCGTTAGCCTGTAGTGTTTGCTTCATATCAAAAAATGCTGATGAGTTAGCTGCAAGTGCAACACCGCTAAGCAAAGCAACACCGTCAAGGTTCAAAGTAAAAGTACCTGAAGAAGCTGAGGTATTAGTGACTACCACGTTGGTGACTACTGTTGTAGTAGAAGTGGTCGGAACGGTATAGAGAGTCGTGTTTGAGGTTGCAGCGGCTACACGAGCCAATGTTTTTGCTGTTACTGCCATTTATTTAGCTCCCATAACGTCGAGGATTGTGATGTCATCGCCCCAGCGAACACCGTCTGTTGTAGATGTGTCCACGATGAGCGACTGATAGTTAGAACCAAGGGTCTGGTTTGTTTCTGCACCAGCAGAGATACCAACAAGGATATCTCCCTTTGCAGTGATGTTTGCTATTGTACTAGCAAGGTTTCTGGCACGTGACATTATTTAGGCTCCTCTACTGGGGCAGTAAAGTTTGTACCATCGTACGACCAACCAATTCCAGCTGGTGAATCTTCGGTGTATTCGACACATGTTTTTCCAGTTACTTCTTGAGCAATCTCAAGGGTGACAGCAATAATTGTATTCGTTACAACGCCATTTTCAATAACTGCAAATTCAGCCATTATGCACTAAGTCCTCTCAGTACGTAAACAATTCCAGGTGACCCAGCTCCTCCAGCGTTTCCACTGTATGTACCTCCGCCCCCGCCTGCTCCATAACCGTTTGCGTTTCCTCCACTACCAGCTCCACCAGTACCAATACCAGAGCCAGCAGAACCGCCATTTCCTCCACCATTGTTGTTGTAAGCAACGCCACCGCCACCGCCACCAGTTGTCCCTGAAACTACAAATGGATATGGAATAACGGATGTACCACCAATGTTTGCATTTGAGCCATAGCTGCTGTTTCCACCACCAGCTCCGCCAGGTGTACCAGCATTTCCGCCACCTGCACCCGTAGTTCCTCCATTACCGCCTCCACCACCGTTAGCAGTCAGGTTTCCAAAAATAGTGGCACCACCAGCATTTCCGCTGGTACCAGAGCCGCCGTTGCCTTTTGCGCCAATAGTTACAGTAGTTGAGCCTGTAAGGGTGTATGGGCTAGAAAGAACACCACCAGAACCTCCTCCACCACCAGAACCAGAAGCGATAGAACCGCCACCACCACCGCCACCCACAACAACAACGTAAGCAGGACCTGATTGAGTGTACGTTGTAGAAGAAGTGATGGTGTCTAGAGTTCCGCTTATTCCTGCAACTATTACAGATTGTCCAGTCTGCTGCATGCTTATGACTGTTCCAGCTTGTTGCGAAGAGTAGTAAAACTTAGTTGCTGCTGTTGCTAAAGCATAGGTCACAGACCCATTTACAGTAATTGCAGACCCGATGTATGTGGTTCCATTCCAAAAGTCTATGTTTGCTACTGAGGTTGCTGGGCTGGTTGTTACGGTGTAAGTACCGATTATTAAAGGAGTGGTTGATTCATACAGAGTGCTTCCAGAAGTTGCTGTAAATGTATTAGCAAGAGTAAGCGAGCCAGAAGAACCAGAAGCAGCAGCGGCTGCGTTAGATACTGACATTATGCCAACTCACTTCCATAAGCGTGGAATGTTAGGGCGCCCGATGTACCAGAGGTGACGTTGATAACGTCCGTTGCCGCTAAGGTAAGGCCCAGAGTAAAAAAGGTTGTGTTGCTTGCTGGTACAGAGACACCAGAGAGCAGAACGTTAGTTGTTGACGTTGAAGCGCCAGCCTTGCAAATCCACACCGTTGCTGTTGCAGATGAGGTTGTGGTGTTAGCTACGGCCAAGGTGCTGACGACAGTTCCTGTTGCAGCTGGCACGGTATAAAGGGCCGTTGTAGATGTAGTGGCGTTAGCCTGTCCTAGAATTTTTGGTGTAAAAGCCATTGCTTACGCTCCTATAGTCATCAATGAGAAGGCGAACGCATCCTGGTCAACACTTGACCATGAAGCGGTGGTTCCATTACTTACTAACACCGTACCAGAGGAACCAATTCCTAGACGGCTAACTGTTCCATTTCCTGTACCGATAAGAAGGTCACCAGCAGCGGTAACTGTAGAGGCTGGAATAGAACCGTTGACAGCGCTGCTAGTAAAGGCAACTACTTCAACAACATCACCAGCGGTAAGCGCTGGAGATAGACCAGTGATGGATGTTCCATTAGAAGCCGTGTAGTCAGCGTTGCGGATGAGCTTTACGCCGTTCAAGTAGACAAGCTCAAAGTTAACGGTGTACGGAGCAGTGACCGATGTTTCTCCACCAGTTGCGGTATAGGTAGTAATCGCAAAGTTAGGTGACGAACCAGTTGTGCTGTCAATCCACAAGTCGCCAACCGTTGGGTATGAGGGAGCTGTGTTACCTACGAAAACACGGGTACCAACAGCGTTGTCTGTGACAACATGTGTACCTGGTTGGTTATTTTGTGCCATTACTGTATCTGGCTTCCAAATGCTGTTGCAGTAATTGCTGAGGCTGTACCTGATTGGACATACAACGTGTCTGCAGTTCCACCGTTAGTCATGGTGATGCCCAAGGTGTAGGTCTGGGTAGTCAGAGCTGGGATGGTCTGCTGATAGACAATCGCTGTTGCAGCGGTGTTCGTTGTACCCGCCTTGTTGCAGTACACGGTAGCTGTGGCTGCAGAGGTGGTGGTGTTGCAGAGAACAATGCTAGAGATAACCGCCTGAGTAGAAGATGGGACGGTGTAGAGCAGGGTGGCTGATGTGGCAGCCTGTGTTTGCCCTAGGATGGAGTAAGTAGTTGCCAAGATGACTCCTTAGTAATGGTGCCTCAATTATCGGGGGAGATGCGCCATTTGTACGGGTAAAACTTATCTAACCCAGCACATGCCTACATCCGCTGTTTTGCGGAGCATAGCCTCTCTCCACAACCCATTTTCCCAATAGGGGGCGGCCTCTACAAGCCATTCAGCAAAGTTAAATGTTGAGATATCGTGCCAATGTGTCTCGTAGGGCTCCCGCAGATGTTGCAGAATAAACTGAGGAGCAACCTCGGTATATCCCAAACCAGCTAGGTACTGAAGCTGCTTCTGGTGTTCATCCAGCGTGACATCTGTCCACTCAAATGTTAGCACTCCATACTTTTGTGTCATGCCTTTAAATACTGACCATTCTGCTCCCTCTACATCGACCTTAATGAGGTCTGGAATTCCATAGAGCTGTACAAGGTCATCCACGTTAATGGTAGAGACTTGAGTTGTGCGAAATGGTTTTCCGTTATAGGGCATCTCTGGGCTAGTAAGCCAGTCTTTGTTTAAGGTGGAAAGACCGTCTTCTTGTGCCTCGTAAAATTCTAGGCGCTTGTTACTTTCTTCAGACACGGCCAACTGCAACGGCACAACGTTGGGGTTGTAGATAAAGTTTTTTACTAACTCCGCATAGATGGCGGGCGCTGGTTCTAGGGCGATAACTTTGTGTCCCTTATTTAAACCAGCAAGGGTGGCGTCGCCCCTATTGGCGCCAATATCAAAAAGCATCACCACATCCTCTGCAAGTTGCTCTCTACAGAAGTTTTATATTCAGGGGCAAGAGGTAGGGTATTTAAGTGCTCAAAAAGTTCTTTGCTTTCGTCTCTGCGACCAATCCACCATGCAGACACAGCCTGCTCAAATGTCAAACAGTACTTGCCATAATAACCAATAGATGCAGGTAGTTCCTTATAGCTATCGCACGCAAGGCCCATGGTTGCCCAGGTGTAGCACTCCTGCCAGTTGCCGTTTCGCTCATGGAACTGTGACATGAGGAAGTAAGCCTCTGGTCTTTGCGGCATGTACGCCACTGCTTGCAAGATGCAGTTGCTAACGGTATTGACTCGGTCGTTTTGGTCTTCAAAACATTGTGCTACTTTTAACAAAGAAGTGTACACAAGAACGCCACTGCCATACTCAGCGGTCCGCAAGTAGAACGAGACAGCCGAAGCTGTTTGGTTGAGGCGATGGTATTCAACGGCGCAGGCAAAGTTAAGCTCAGGATTAAAGGGGTCATTAGATAGCGCTACTACTAGCTCCTCAATGCTCATAGGTCAGCGCCTCCATAATCATGTCTTCAACAATCAGTTTGGGAACCTGCAGCACAAATGCCGCATTGTCCTGAAATCCAAAACTTATTAATAAGTCTTCGCCAAGCTTAGCGGCGCCCACGCAGAACTCAATGCGAGCATCTAAGAAGGTCCATGGTTCAGGAGATAGCCCAACGATATTAAGCTGGTCATCCCATAGCACCAATCTATGTTTATAGATGCCGTCTTTTTGATTGAGATAGTTTTTAAATAGGTCAACTTCGTGTGTAATGGAGATATACATGTTTCCCCAACGAATAAGATGGGAACTGCCCCGCTGGTCAGCAGGTGATGGGAATGTTGGCTTTACGAACACCTGTTCGCATGTACTGTCCTCTGGGTTAGCCTTAACCAACTCCGTAGGCATTGTCCACTTAATAAAGTGATGTGGTTTATCTACAACGGGAACCCAGTTCTTTTCACAATAAGACTGGTCAGGAGCAGGAGCAGGTATGCGTGCCCGATGGATTTCCTTGGCGCTCCAGTTATCTTTATCTAACTCTATAGTGCTGTACTCCATACGACCCACACCATTGGTAGTGGTATCACGACGAACGCCGATTAAATGGTACTGGTCATCCCACTGCACAAGACGGGCATCTTCTAAGCCAACAAACTCCCAGATAGGCTGATGCAAGGAGAGCATATCTACCTTGGTATGGTCAGTCATTACTAGGTCGGTGTTGAGACGACAGAGATAGTTCTCTGTAACAAGGCGCTGGTCTTTCTCAGGATGTAGGTAAGAAAGCGGCCCCCATCGAGAGGGAAACTTTTGTGTATTTTCGGAATGATAAAGTGTGTAATTAACGTGGCGCAAGTTAACAAGGATGTCCCCATCACTGTCAATAAAGACAGAGGGATTCATTAGTCCTGTACCAGAGGTCAACCCTGTGGGGATTACAAGAGGCGCTAATTTACCGCCATGTTGCACCGATTTTTGGACCAGATTCATGCGGGCAGACTACCTACATTCCTCCCAATAAAAAGGATGTAACTGTTGGGTCTGCGGCAGTAGTTCCCGTTGTTCCCTGAATACCTTGGGTACCCGTCGTTCCTTGCAAACCTGTTGTACCTTGAACTTGAATACCCTGAGTACCTTGAGCACCAGTTGCGCCTTGGCTACCAGTAGTTCCCTGTGTTCCTACAAGACCCTGTGTTCCTGTGGCACCCTGTGTTCCTGTTGTGCCTTGCGAGCCTGTAAGTCCTTGTAGACCCGTTAGTCCTTGAGTTCCTGTGGTTCCCTGAGTACCAGTTGTACCCTGCGTTCCTGTTGTACCCTGTGGACCAACAACGCCTTGAATACCGACAGCGCCGTCGAGGTTGACTGACCATGTAGCAAATGTTCCAGTACCGACGATACGGTCATTGCTAAATGTTAATGAACCAGTAGATGGTGTATAGGATGTAACTGTTCCGTAGACAATATGCGTTGCGTCGTAAGCAACCACAATGTTTTGGCCCGTGGAGTATTGATAATTTTGTGCAATGGTGATTGTTGTTGTTCCACCAGAGGTAAGAGTAAATGAGGTTGTAGAGGACGTGCTGTAGTGGTCACCCGCAACACCTTGCAGACCTTGAGTACCCTGAGGCCCCTGAATACCTTGTAGGCCCTGCGTGCCCTGTGTGCCTTGCGTACCAGTAGTACCTTGTGAACCTACAGCGCCTTGAGTTCCCGTGAAGCCTTGAGTTCCCGTCGTACCTTGGGTACCTGTAGTTCCTTGTGCGCCAGTAAATCCTTGAGTTCCCTGCAGACCCTGTAGACCTTGGATACCCGTAGTTCCTTGTGGGCCCTGAACTCCTTGGTTACCTTGAATGCCTTGC
>Ga0208875_1000267_pt1 | contig 19325 bp, 10 predicted proteins | sample CryBogCBH25Aug08_FD_184612 | JGI IMG/M metagenome (GOLD analysis project Ga0208875, IMG submission 184612) | Freshwater microbial communities from Crystal Bog, Wisconsin, USA - CBH25Aug08 (SPAdes) (version 2) | ecosystem: Environmental > Aquatic > Freshwater > Lake | place: Crystal Bog...
CGGTTCTGCTGCCAGTTGTTCGCGGGCGGTGTGGCGGGCGCGGAATTATGCGGCGGCACTTCCACTTGCGGAGTTTGAATGCGCTGATGGGTTTCCGGCGATGGCACAGGGGTCATGCTGGATTGCGATGGTCGCGAATTGTAGCTAGCCGGCGGAGTGACGTTTTGATGCGTGCCTGTCGGAGTGTTCACAGTGCGGCTTGGAATATCCCGGTTTCCTGAACGAGTGTCCGGCTGCGGGGAGGTTGGTGGACGCACCGGGGTCACGCCGGATTGGGACGGGCGCGGATAATTGCTGGCGGGTGAAGTGACATTTTGATGTGTATCCGTCGGGGCATTCCCATTCCGGTTCGGATTATCACGGTTACCAGATTGTCCACTGACCGGGATGGAAGGCGTCGGTCGCGGGTTGTTGTTTTGAAACGTGGGGCTGGGACTGTTGCGCGTCGGAGTGTTTCCGGGAGAAATATTCCGGTCACGATGATCTATAGGCGAAGTGTTTCCGGAATGTTGTGTAGAATCTGCTCCGGTGCCGCGCCAGCCGTGATATTCTGCATTGGGAATTTGGGAAACGGGAACGGGCTGCAGGGGATGGCGGTTGGAGGCATTGATGCGATCCACAGAAATGCCGCTATTAATGATGGTGCGGTTGTTGCCGTTGTAATTATTGATGATGGTAGTCTGGTTAAAAAACTGGTTCACGCGATAGGGTTCGGCCCGGTAATAACGTGGATGGCGTTCAGAAAAACGATTTATGGAAACAAAAGTGAAACAATCTGCGCCCAGACCGAAATCGAAACCAACGGTCACGCCCGCGCCGCGATAGAAAAAGCCCACGCCCGGGCGATATACTGTAAACGGCGGCAACGGCGCCCATCCACAATAGTCATTGTGGGAACGCCAGGTCACCCAAGACGGTGCCCAGACCGTGTCCGGCCACCAGCACCAGCCAAAGCGCGCATGTCGGAACCAGCGCCCGTAATGAAACGTCGCGCCCCAAGAATAATCCGAGTCCCAATACCAGCCATGGTCGGTATAAACCCAGTGGCCGCGGTCACAATATGGCTGCCAGGCGGAATCATAAATCACCGTCGTCGGCCGCCAGCAACGCCCATAGCCCTCGACTTCCACCCACGAGCCGTAGGGTGAAAGATTCTCGTAAAACTGATTCACCGTCACTTCCGGCGCAGGTGCAGCCACGGGAGCCGCCGCCGCCGGCGCACTCGCCACGACAGGAGCGGAAATATTTTTATCATGCTCCATCATCGCGTTGACGATGTCAGTGGGAACGCCCGCGTCGTTGAGATAGACAATCATCCCGGCATCAAGTCCAAACACGCTTGGGGTGTTGGCGATATAACTTCTGATGGTGCCCGCCTCCACACCAGCCTGAACCAGCTTGATCACTTCCGCCAGCGGACTGCCCGGTTGGACATTGGGCGGCAGCGCACCATCGGCAGGCGGCGGGCTGGATGGGGATTGCGCCGGACTGATATTGGCGGCAGCAGCGACAAACGCCACGACCAGCACAATGGAAAAAGTTTTGGTGAAAAAATGAGTTTTCATAAAAAAGAGATGGTTGCTCGTGAACGACAATAATATCAACAACAAATAGACTGGAAAGTTGCTATGGTCGTTCAGACATAGTTGGCATCACGCTTTCAATCAGCGAGTTAAAAATGGTGCTCCCACCCGGAATTGAACTGGGATCAACGGTTTAGGAAACCGCTGCTCTATCCATTTGAGCTATGGGAGCAATGTCTGGTTTGGCCAAAAAATTTTCCGGAGCGCAAACCATCGGAGGTTAACTATGCCCAGTTACAGGCGAAGGGCAAGCTCATCCGTAATAGCTTTAAGGCGGATTTGATTTCAGTGTCAGGCTACTTCTGTCGGTTGTGGAGAAATCCGAGAGGCCGGTGGCAACTACTGGAACGGCTACGATGCAAGCGTCAAGCCAAGTCGCAAAATCAACCAGTGCTGTGGGTGTTGAAAATGTCAGAAATCAATGAAACGTGCAGCAGCAAAAAGTTAAGTCAGCCCTTGCAAAGACGAATACAAAAAGGCAGGTTGGACGAAACACCCAGTCCCACCGACAATGATTTTCAGATTCTACATAAAATAAGAATTAACCCGGAAAAGTATTTATGAAAACAAAACGGCTAATCCTGTTCAGCCTGATCACTTGCATCACGGCCTCGGCGGCGGAAAAAATTGACCGCGGCTTGGTTGCGCTGCCGGCAGGAGCGAATAAGATTTATCTCAGCTGGCGGTTGTTGCGCGATGACGCCACTGATATCGCGTTCAATATCTATCGCCAGCCGGCTGCCGGCGGCAAAGCCTTCAAGCTCAATGTCCAGCCAGTTTCTCAAACCACCGACTTCATTGATTCCACCGCGCCGGTTGATATCGCGTGCGAATATTTCGTGCGCGGCGTGATCGCTGGCCGTGAATCGGAGGCCAGCAGCAAGTGTGCCGCAACCGCCAGCACGAAAGATCCTGTCATCAAGAAAGACTCCAAGAAGCCCGCCGCACCGGAGGCCGCATTTGTATCCATCCCGTTGCTCGGCAAATACAAGGCCCAATCGGTCGCCGTGGCCGACCTTGATGGTGATGGCAAGGTGGATTTTGTCATCAAGCAACCTGACGGCAACATCGATCCATATAAGGATTATTGGCACAAGAGCACGGGCACATTTAAACTGGAAGCTTACGGCCACGATGGCAAACCGCTTTGGCAATACGACCTCGGGTGGGGCATTGAACAGGGAATTTGGTATGCGCCTTACATCGTTCATGATTTCGATGGTTGCGGCAAAGCGGAGGTCGTGGTCAAAACCAGTGAGGGCGATCCGCGTGACCAGGATGGCCATGTGCAGACTGGCCCGGAATATCTCACCGTGCTCGATGGCACCACCGGCAAGGAAATTTGCCACGCCGACTGGCCAGGGCGAGATCTGTTCAAGGAAGAAGGTTACAATCATGCCTCGCGCAATCAACTCGGCGTCGCCTATCTCGACGGCAAAACCCCAAGCATCATCATCAATCGCGGCACTTATGGCCACTTGATCGTGGAGGCGTGGAAATTTCACGACCGTAAACTTGAGCGGCAATGGCGCTGGGACAACAAAAGCCTGCCCAAACAATATCAAGGGCAAGGCTCGCACATGCTCCAAGCCGCCGATCTCAACGGCGATGGCCGCGATGAAATCATTGTTGGCTCCTGCGTCATTGGTCCTGACGGCAAAGAACTGTGGACCACCGGACTGGGACATCCCGACAGCGTCTACGTCGGCAAGCTCAATCCGGATCGCAAAGGCCTACAGATTTATTACAACATTGAGACCGCGCAGAAGAGCAACGGCATGTGCCAGGTGGACGCCGCCACCGGAAAACTTTTGTGGGGATACAATACTCCCACCAAGCACGTTCACAGCCACGGCCTGTGCAGTGACATTGATCCCGACCAGCCCGGCTGGGAGGGCTACGGTGCCGAGTCCACCAACCATGTCTTCGTCTACTCGCGCCTCTGGAGCAGCACCGGCAAGCTGCTCGACGACTCGTTGCGCTGGAGCTTCGGCCCCTTCGCCGTTCTTTGGGACGGAACCCCGCAGCGGGAACTGATTTTCAACGACCGCATCACAAAATACAAGGGCGCGGCCATCAATGCCGTGGAGGGAAATTTTCTTGCCGTGGCTGATGTCCAGGGCGATTGGCGCGAGGAAATCCTTGCCAGCGTACCCGGCGAACTGCGCATTTACACCACCACCATTCCCGCGCACGACCGCCGCGTCTGGCTGATGCAAGATCCGATTTACCGCAACTGCGTTGCCCGCCAGACCTCGGGCTATTATCAATGCCCGACCCTGAGCTTTGACCCCGCCACCGGCGCAACCCGCAACACTGGCAAATGATTTTCCAGGGTTAACCATATCCCCACAAGTAATCACTGAAGAGGCGGCGGCGGGGTGACCTCGTCGGTCTTCGGTTTTAGATCTTGGCCGGCGCTTGTAAAAGAGCGGCAAAATAACAAGAATCACCGACATGAAGCTTTTACTTTCAGCGCTGTCTTGGCTGGCTAGCTTTGCAATTTTGGCGGCGGAACCGGATAATTTGATTCTGCGCACGGATCGTTTGACGCTGGAACTGGGGCAGAAACAAAACGGAGCCATCTGCTCACTCTTGGATCAAAAGACCGGCACGGAGTTTGTCGCCAAACAGTCGGCACCGCGATTATTCTCGCTTGGTTTCACAAAAAAAAATGCGCCAGGTGGAGGGAAGATTTATCTGAACAGCAGCAGCGCAAAAAAATTTGCCGCCACGCACCAAGATTCACCCACGGGACAACAGGTGACATTGAATTACGAAGGCTTGGGAGATTGGCCGGTGCAGGTGCAATGTGTTGTCCGAACGGTGCCGGGCGACCCGCTGTTGCGCTGGGGGATAAGCGTTAAAATCCCCGAGGATTTGGTGCTGGAGGAAGTCCATTACCCGCTGGTCGTATTGCGGGCGCCGTTGGGAGAATCAGTCTCTGATGATGCCGCCGTTTGCGGCGCCTCGAAGGGCGGGGTTATCCGGCAACCGGGCAATTTCAAGGTCGGTACCCGGATATCGGTGCATCAGCCTGGTTCACTGGCGGCGCAGTTCGGATGTTACTATGACACGCGGTCGGGGGTTTATTTGGCGGCGTATGATGATCAGGGGTATCCCAAAGACATCATTCTGCAACGGACAAAGGAAGGGGTCGAATTCGGCTGGATGCACGCCAGTTATTCCGTCAAATCATACGCGCTTGATTATGACGTGGTGCTGACTACATTTTCGGCGGCAGATAAAACTGCGGCCACCGACTGGCGGGATGCGGCGGATATCTACAAGAAATGGGCGCTGACCCGTCCGTGGTGCGCCACACCGTTTGCCCAGCGAACAGATATTCCCGCTTGGATGAAGGATGGGCCGGCCATGGTGCGGTTCACCCGCCAGTGGTTGGCGCAGCCTGAGCTTATCGAAAAATGGGTTTCGCAATATTGGTTGAAGCAATTTCCAAAAGCGCCTTTGATCACGGCTTATTGGGGTTGGGAAAAAGTGGATAACTGGATCACTCCGGATTATTTCCCGCTGTTCCCTTCCGATGCGCAGTTCACCAATCTGGTGGCGCGGCTGCATCCGTCCAACATTCACGCTTTTCCCTGGCCCTCGGGTTATCATTGGACGCTGACGTTCGACAAACATACCGACGGCACGTTTCAATGGGATGACCGGAAACATTTTGATCAGGTGGCCCGCCCCCATGCGATTCAAAACCGGCTGGGCGAACTTTATGTGCGCACGCCCAGCTGGCTGCGAGGCGGTGACACGGCCTGCCTTTGTCCCGGTGATCCTTGGACCATCCGTTGGTGGAATCAGGATATCTGCCTGCCGTTGTTGCAGCGCGGCGCCGAAATGATTCAGGTAGACCAAGTGGTGGGCGGTAGCTTTCCCGCCTGTTTTGAAAAAAATCATCCGCATCCGCCCGGTCCCGGCAAGTGGATGACCGAGGTTTTCACCAAACAATTGCAAACCATGTATGCCACCTGCCGGGCCGTCCAACTGGATGCCGTGGTGTGTTTTGAAGAACCCAACGAGCGGTTCAATCATCTGGTGGGCATCCAGGATTACCGGGATTGCGAAGCACCGCGCGAATGGGCTTCGGTGTTTGGCTATCTTTATCACGAATTTCTACCCGTCTTTCAGAGCAATCCCCATGGTCAGGATCTGGTCATGGCCGCTTACTGTCTGGCCAACGGCGAAATACCCCATCTGGTTCCCTCGAGGAATTTTGGCGACAATGCCCTGTTGCAGAACGGCGGTTTCGAGGACATCGCCGGCTGGGATCAGATCCGCGAATATCAGGGGCATCAGTGGAATGGAAAATGGTATCGGGATGAGGCGGTAGTCCACGGCGGCAAGGCCAGTTTGCGTCTGGAAAATCGCGCGGCCACCGATATCGTGCAAATCTCCCAAAACGTGGAGGTGAATTCAAAGAGCTTTTCGGTCGGTCGCAAATATCGCCTAAGCACCTGGATGAAAAGTGCGGAGGCCGCCAAACTAAACGGCATCAACTTCGGATTCTTCCTGGCCAATGGGAAATTTGCCGGGGCTGGCCGGTTGGCCATGCCACGAGCAGGCGCGGGATGGACAAATGTTGTCGCGGATTTCATTGTGCCTGCCGGGGCGGTCAGGATGCGCGTCATGATCCAAGCCAGCGACATCGCCAAAGTCTGGGTGGACGACATGGTTTTGGCGGAAGTATTACCAGATGGTCGCGCTGAGCCAGTCCGCCAAGCAGGCGACCAGCCGTTGCAGGATTTCATGAAACAATGGGTCACGCTATTTCATGGAGCCGGCCGGCCTTATCTGGAGTTTGGCCGCATGCTTCATCCGCCGCAACTCAAGTGCGCGCGAATTGATCGGGGAAATTTTTCCCTGCCCGCCATCCAGCACAATGCCTATCGCGCCGCCGATGGAACCGAGGCGGTCATTCTGGCCAACGCGACTTGGGAAAAACAAACCGCCACGCTTTTATGGCAGGGCCGCTCACAAGTCATGGAACTGGCGCCCGCCGAAGTCCGGATGATCAGATAATCGTTCCCGCGGTCACGCTGCCTGGTTGGGGAAACTCCGGCTGGCTTTTTGATTGTCCCTGGCCGAGCAAAAGTTTTACGATTTTCCGATGAAACCCCTCCCGCTGTTGTTTTTGCTTCTTTCCGGTTCCCTGCTCTGCGGTGCGCCAATTGCCAACACCGGCTTCGAGTCTGGAATCGAAGGCTGGCGGTTTTGGACACACGACGCGGGGACGGGAACGATTGCGATTGACGGCCAGATTCGCCACGGGGGCAGCCAGTCCGCCCAAATCAATCATTGGGGGAAAAAGGATTGGAGCTTGGAACCGAAGGAACGCCTGGCGGTTCAGCCGAATGAAATGTTTGAAATGGAAATCTGGGTTCGCGCGGAAGGTGAAGGGAACGCGAATTTCTGCGTCTCCACCTGGAACCAGGAAGACAAAATTATTGACTGGGCTTATGCCCGGCGTCAGGCAGTGATTGGCAACGACTGGCAACGATTGCTCATCCGCATGCTGGTGCCCGCCGGCGTCGCAAAAATCCAGCCCCGGCTGGTCGGCGATGGAAAACTCAAGCTTTGGGCGGACGATTTAGTCATCCGCAAAGTGGACAGTTCAAACTTGCAACGCAAACCCGGCGTGCCCGCCACCCTGACCATCGGAAATCCGCTGCTATCGGTCACCCTGAATACTTCCAACGCCACCCTGGCCGTGCATGACCAGCGCAATGGACGCGATTGGATTCAAAAGGTGCAGTCGGACGGCGTGGTTCTGAATGATGCCACCGCCCGGGGAAATCAAATCACGATGCGCCTGTTTCATAACGCTTCCGGCCTCGAAGTGACCGGCACCATCCAACTTTTGCCGGACAAACCCGAATTCACCTTGGAACTGGCAGCCGCAGGTGAACTTAATTCACCCATGCGATTCCCGTATCCGTTCGATACGGCACCGGGCGACTATCTGGTCGTGCCCATGAACGAAGGGGTTGCCTACCCGATCGAGGATAAAACCGTTCCGCTGCAACGGCTGGATGCCTTCGCCGGCCATGGCATCTGCATGGCGTTTTGGGGCGTGACCGACGGCAAGGCGGGACAAATGGCCATCATCGAAACTCCCGATGACGCCTCAATCCAAACCAGCCGCGTGGATCATCGGCTGATCATCGCCCCCGAGTGGGTTCCCCAAAAACAGGCTTTCGGTTACACGCGCAAATTGCGCTACGTTTTCTTTGACCAGGGCGGGCACGTCGCCATGGCCAAGCGCTACCGGACTTACGCCAAACAAACGGGCCTGTTCAAAACGCTGGAGGAAAAACGGCAGTTCAATCCGAATGTGGATCTGCTGGTGGGCGCGGTCAATGTCTGGTGCTGGGAATCGAACTCTCCCGCCATGGCCAAAGAGATGCGGGCTGCCGGCATCCAGCGCATCCTATGGAGCAGCGCGCAATCGCCGGAAAAATTGCGCCAGTTGAACGACCTTGGCGTACTGACCAGCCGTTATGAAATTTATCAGGACGTGATGGATCCCGCACAGTTTCCAAAATTAAAGGGAATCCAGGGCGACTGGACCACCGCCGCCTGGCCCAATGAGATTGTCCGCAACGCCAGCGACCAGTGGGTCAAGGGCTGGGGCGTCGAGGCCCGGGACGGCTCCATGATCTACTGCGGCGCGCTTTGCGATAAATGCGCCGTCAAGTTTGCCCGCGAGCGGGTGCCGGCCGATCTGGCGACCCATCCCTACAAATGCCGGTTCATTGACACCACTACCGCCTCACATTGGCGCGAATGCTATGACACCAACCATCCCATGACCCGCGGCGAATGCAAACAGGCCCGGATGCAGTTGCTGCGCTACATGTCCGAAGATGCGAAACTGGTCACCGGCAGCGAAACCGGCCATGACGCCGCCGTGCCCTTTGTCCATTATTTTGAAGGGATGTTGAGCCTGGCTTCCTATCGCGTGCCGGATTCCGGCCGGCGCATGGCGGTGATCTGGACCAACGTGCCGGAGGTGGTGGCCAAGTATCAGGTGGGACCGGCTTACCGGCTGCCGCTTTGGGAACTGGTCTATCACGATTGCGTCGTGGCCCATTGGTATTGGGGCGACTACAATAACAAGCTGCCGGCCATTTGGGACAAGCGCGATCTGTTCAACGTCCTTTACGGCACGGCCCCGATGTTCATGTTCAACCGCAGCCAATGGCAGGCCAACCGCGACCGGTTTGTCCGCAGCTACCAAAACACCTGTCCCTATGTGCGGGCCGTCGGTTATGCGGAGATGACCGATCACCGCTTTTTGACCCCCGACCGGAATGTGCAGCAAACCGTCTATGCCAACGGCGTGACGATCACGGTGAATTTTGGTGCCACCGAATTCCGCCTGCCTTCCGGAGCGGTGGTGAACCCGATGGGCTATCACGTCACCGGCATGCCCAAACCGGAATGACCTGGCAGGTCATGGCAACGGTGGCCGTCGGCAAAGACCGATGGCAATGGTGGCCGTCTGCATGATGGCCGTCTGTTAAGACTATTTGACAAAACCCTGGACCTTCAGCCAGAACAGGCAGTCATTGGCCCACGGATGCGGATTGGCGAACGGCGCCTTGTCATTCAAGCCCAGGCCATGCCGGCCTTTCTGATAAACGTGCAGATCGAACGGCACCCGGTTTTTCCGCAGCGCCTCGGCAAACATCAGCGTATTCTCCATCGGCACCGCCTTGTCTTCAAACGTCGTCCAGAGAAAACACGGCGGCGTGTTCGTCGTCACCTGCAATTCGTTGGACAGCAGTTTTTCCAGCGCCGGCGGCGGATTTTTTCCGAGCAGATTTTCCTTGGACCCGCCGTGGGTCTCCGGCCCCATGGTGATGACCGCGTAGCACAAGATCCCCAAATCCGGCCGTGAACTTTCCTGCTCCACCGGATCGCTGTCCTTGGACTTCCCGGCATCAAAATGCGTCACCAATGTCGCCGCCAGATGACCGCCCGCCGAGGAACCCATGATGCCCACGCGATGCGCATCCACCTTGAACTCGTCCGCGTGCGCCCGCACCCAGCGCACGGCGCGGGCGGCGTCATTGAGCATGACCGGATGCCGGTAACCGCTGGAACCGAGCCGGTATTTCAAGACGAAACAGGCCACGCCATGCTGGTTCAGCCAGAGCGCGTAATCATTTCCCTCATGTGGCGAGAGACGCGCGTAAGCGCCGCCGGGACAGATCACCATCGCCGCGCCGGACACAATGGTGCCATCCGGCAGATACGGTGTGAGCGTGGGAATATCGTTGGTGGAACTGCCCAGCGCACCGGGCGCGCCGCCGGGCCAGAGTGGAATGGGTTTTTGCATTTCAGCGCGGCCGATGATAAGCGACAGCAGCAAGACAATCGAGACGGGAAACATTTTCATGCGCTTATTTTGTCACGGATGAACCGAGGAATAAACCCTGAATTATCTGACTGGCAGGCTTGAAACCGATGACCTTCGTGGCCGGGTTGGAAATTCCGCCAGTTTAACCGGCTGTAACCACCGCCAGGGTTCACCGCGTCCATTATATCAAGGATGTTAAACTTCCAAAGTATGAACATTTATGAATGGTTTGCCATTTCTTGCATGGCCATGGTGTGCGTTTACCTCGCCTACCTGGGCTTAAGGAGATGAATTATTTATCAGGATACTATCGCCGATGTGAACGACTTGCGCTGATGGTAAAATATGTAACAATAACACTTTGCGCAAATTATGAGCAATCAAAGTCGCACCGATTACGATAATATGCCTTTTTCAAATCAGCCCCCCGTCAGGCGGTCCGGTTTTCTTCCCAGCCATTTTGTTCATTACCTGCCCTTTCTGGTCCTCCTGGCGGCTTGTTTCTTCATGTTGGGTCGGAAAACACTAAAGCCGCTGTCGCCACCCCACCCCGTTGTTCATATTTATCCGGCAGATGTGGGGACCATCCACTTGAAGGCGGGGCCTTGGGGCGACTTGGAATATCTGCCCATTTCCATCGCCGCGCCGACCACGCTGTTGAACGTGCAAAGGACCGAAGAGTCGCCGGTTCGCTGGTTCTTTAAAGATTATACCCGTGACAGGCTGGCAAAATTGCTGGAATCCTTGAATCTCCCGGACAGCCAGCAAAATCAACTGCTGGCACCGGAGCAACTGGAGATTGCTTCCAACGGGGTGGTGGTGAAACTGTCCCGGGAAGTGGTTTTTAATCTGCCCGAAAAAGCCATCACGTCGTTTTACCAGATTTTAGCCTTATCAACGGAAAATAATGACTTAAGGGAAACCGTACCGGTTTCCATCCTCGAGTATATGACCGAGGCCAACGGGGTGTCGCCGCAGACGGCTGCATTATTCCAACAGGTTTCCTGGCAATACCATGGCAATTTCATTTGTTACTGCCTGCCTCATCTCCTCGCCTCCCTGTCAACGTATGAAGCGAAGAACCATTTTATGAAGGCGATTTCCCGGCAAAAAACCATGCTGCTGAAAATGTGGGTGAAGCCTCATGCCGACATTGATGCTTTGAACGATTATTGGGGCAAGGCCTGCTGGTCAACCGATGTGAGGGCCATACTGGAATCCTTGGCCCAAACTCCCGGCGGCGGCCTGTTGGATGTTATCGAGTTGTTGCCACCACTCCCCACCCAGCTGCTTTACAACTACCCCGTCCCGCAGAATTCCCTGTTAGGGCAGACGGTCAGACAAGACTGCATGTGGACCTCGTTTAATTTCTTTCGCGACCCCCCAGACGCTAAACTCAGCGAGGCTGATTACATCTTGGAAAAACTTAAGACCGAATATTATCAGGTCATAACTGATCCGCGTTATGGCGACATTGTCATGTTTACCACCCCCGACCTGAAGTTCATCCATTCGGCGGTTTATCTAGCCGACAACATTGTGTTCACCAGAATCGGAGACAATCCCCGAAATCCGTGGATGCTATCCACCATCGATAATCTGCTGGATATTTATTCCATCAATGTTCCGGAGGGGCAGAAATTGACCCTGTATTATTTCCGCAGCAAATATTATTGAGCTGCGGAAACGGTGGGGATTATTTACCAACCGGCGTTGGGTTTTCCCCGGCCACGGTCACTGCCGCTTGGCCGGGTGAACTGCGAATGCGGAACGGACAGCGTCGATTTGATGAGGGCTAAAGCCTGAATTTCAGGCGCAGCTCCGACAATAGCGTGTTCTCCCAGGTGCTCACATGGCCGTCGCTGGTGATGATGCTTTCCACCGCCGCCAGAACCTGTTTTTGCTGCGGGCGTCCGGCAAAAGCATCGGCCAGCAACAACGCCTGGTCTTTGGCTTTTTGAATGGATTGCAGGCAAGGCCGCATCCGGGTCACGACGGCATCAAAGGCACGCTGCCGGTCCAATTCATCGACCTGGCCCATCGCCATCAATAGTTGCTGCAATTGCTCGTCTTCCGCCGTGGTCAGGCGACCGTCCGCATACATGACCAGAACCAGCAAATCGAACAGCGCGTGCTGTTGGGGCGGCGTAAAACTGTTGAGGTCAACATCCATGAAAGTATCCTGCCAGGTTTGGCGGCCCAATCCAAGCCGGACCGGGAGGTCAACTGGCAGGTTCGTCCGGCGGCATCCGGCCGGCAAAGTCAACGCTCACGGTGGGCCGGGGCGTGGCGGCATCCTCCCCGGCATTGCCCGCAGCCGGTTGGTTTTGATAATCCTCCCACCACGCAATGCGTTCCTCCAATTTCCAGTCCGCCGCCAGAGGGCTGGCCTGCAATAATTCCCACAGCTCGCCGGCGGATTGCGGACGCTGATCGGGTGCGACCGCCAGACAGCGCAGGATGATTTGCTCCAACTCGGGGGTGATGGGATTGCGGGTTAGCTGACCCGGCGGAACGGGGTTGCCGGCGAGCTGCCGCTCATGAATCTCCGAGATGGATTCGCCGTCAAAAACATATTTGCCGCCCGTCAACAAATAGTAGCCGAGCGCGCCGACGGAGTAGAGGTCGCTCCGCGGATCGCTGTGGGCGGGAGAGATAAATGATTCGGGCGGCATGAACCAGGGCGTGCCTTCGATGGCGGCTTGATCTGAAAGCTGGTTTTCTTCGTTGTTTCCCACGAGGTATTCGCGGACCAGGCCGAAGTCCAAGACCTTCACGCAGTCGGGCATGCCACCGCGCTGGCAAAGAAAGATGTTGCCCGGCTTGATGTCCCGATGGATCAGCCCCAGGTTGTGCGCTTCGGCCAGCGAACCGCACACTTGCGATAGAATATGGATCACCCGGCCTTCGGGCACCGCACCAAAGCGGGCGACCAGCGTGTGGAGATTCAGCCCCTGGAGAAATTCCATCGCATAATAAAAAATATCGTCGGGCGTGTGGCCGTAATCATAAACCTGAATGGTGTTGGGATGGGTGAGCTGACAAGTCAACCGAACCTCCCGCTCGAAGCGTTCAACGGCGGCGGGATGCGCCCGGTCGGGCAGGAGGAGTTTGACCGCCGTTTCGCGGCGCATCAGCGCATGATGCGCCCGGTAAACCACCCCCATGCCGCCCGCGCCGATCTTTTCCGCCAGAGTGTATTGGCCAAGCTGCTTCAATTTCAATTCCGCCTCGTTCAACTGCCGCTGGGAAATGATGCTGGCGTAAGAAAACACAAAGATGCCGACGGCACACAACAGCAGCAGCAGGGTCAACGCCACGAAGAGCCATTGCAGCATATGCAGCGGATGAAAGGCTTCCACCGCATCAATCTGGGTGGCCACCCCAAAGCCCAACTGCGGCAGCCAGCGCCACGCGCCCACAACGGGAACACCACGATAGTCGCGCACGGGCGTCACCATCACGCCTTTTTCGGTTTCCAGGGCCTCAGCCACGATCTGGATCAAAGGCCGAACGCCTTCCTCGTTGTCTTCGAGTTTATAACCCCGGGTCAAATCACCGCCCGGATCATGCAGCCGCAGATTCAGGGCGGAACTGGAATTGGTGGCGGCCAGCAAGCCAAGCTGCCGCAGCTGGTCATCAAATCGGCTGCGCGAGATCAGCAGGCCCGTCTGGTCAAACGCATAGGTTTCACCGGACTCGCCCGAACGGGCCACGGAAAGAATCCGGGAAAATTCATTGTCCGGATTGATGATCAGGGCCAACGCACCGGAAACCGCGTCGGTGGCGCGTCGGATTGGCGCGGCCACTTGCATCAACGTGATGTCCCCGCGACGTCCGCGTCCGCTCTTGGCTTGGGGCGGACGGACATTGCCGCGGGCATTGGCGTTGGTTCCCTGGGAGCCCGGTCCCGATTTCAAGACGCGCTTTTGCCAAAGGAGTTCCGGTTTGAACGGGGTAATGATGACCGGCTGGCCGGTGGCAAATAATTCGGCGAACTTGTTGGTATGCGCTTCCGAAATCGGCTGGCCGGAACCCATCCAATTACGCTGGGAGGTGGCGATGACGCTAAAATTGGTGGCCACCAACTGGGCGGTTTCATAACCCATCATTTTCACCCGTGGCTGCAGGTAGCCCGCCAGTTCTTCGGCTGCAGGCCGGATGGTTTGCCCGCGCGAACGGTCGGAACGGCCTTCCGCCAATAGCCGGAGGCTGAGATCATGCACAGAGGCGTCGGTGGCCAGCGCGGTGGCCAGCTTGAGCTGGTTGGTCGTCCAGATTTCCAGCGCCGTCACGTTGGCGTTAAGCGTGGCGTTTAACTGATTCCGCAACTCCTTCTCAATAGTTTTGCGCAACTGGACGTGGCCCCACCAGCCGAAACCCGCAACCAAAGCGGCGATCACGAGCGGAAAAACCCACAACGGCAGTTTGAAACCTCTTGTCATGTCCATGTCAAAAGACGTTGTGGTTCACGGCCGGGTTTCGCCAAAATAGCCTTGCCCGCGGGCGAAAACTTCAAAAGGTTCAGCGCAGGCCATCAAAAATCAATCCTGAATCCCACGGCGTAGCGAAACGGCATCTTGGCCGGGCATATGATCTCCAGGGCTGTTGCCGTTTGCTGCCACTCGATTTGCTCAAGGCTGCCCAAGAGCGAAACGGATTTTACCGGGCGGGCGGACAGCCCGGCGTCGCGGCCGAGGGAAATGATTTTTAGACGCTCGCCCGGTTTTGGCACGGTCAGGCAATACGTGTAAAGGGAACCGTCCTTGCCAACCGTGAAACGGAAATCATCCGCGCTGAACTTGGATTCCGCCTGTTTGCGGCCGAGCATGCCGGTTGGCAGCGACTTGATTTTGCCATTGGCATCAGCCCCCTCGCCAAATCTCGCCCAGCCTTTGCTGCCGTAGATGCCTTCGCCGTTCACGCGCAGCCAGTCGCCGATTTCCCGCAACATTTTTTTGCTGCCCGCGTCAAGCGAGCCGTCCGGCTGCAGGGAAACGCACACGGCGTAGTTGCCATCGCGCGACACATATTCCAAGAGGCAACGGATGACCGCGCCGGCGTCGCAGGTGAAATCGGGGCCGTAAAACCAGTCGCCCACGGCATTCTCGCCAATCCACGGCTGATCGGTTTTTACGGTGGGCGGAAAAGTTCCTTCCTGCGTGTTGACGATGCCGTTGCAGGGCGGATGGAACTTGATGATGCCGAACGTGTCCAACTGGCCGCGCTTGGCCAAAGTGTGGTTGAAAAAATGCGCCATGACGCGCGGCGCGGCGTCGCATTTGAAGCCGGATCCGCTGTGGTCGCCGGTGAACGGCTGCGTGGAATTGCCGTCCGTGTAGATGAAATCCGGATCGTATTGGTCAATCACGTCCATGATGCGCAGCGCCCACCAAGTCGCATACCAGTTGGCGTATTCCAGGTGCCGCGTGAAAATTCCTTTCGTGGCGGCGATGCCGATGACGCCGTGGTTAATGTTGGAATACTCCAGCAGGTTGACGGTGTAGAGCATTCGCGGATCGTAGCCGTCCCACCATTTGCCCCGGCCATCGGCCTTGGTCAAATTGCCGTCGTAAGGCACGCCGGCTTTCGGGCCAGACTTGTCGCTGCCGAAGGCGGATTGATACCACCACCAGGTATACTCGTGATGAAACGAGACGCCGTAGTGCATCCCCAGTTTCTTCGCCGCCGCCGACCATTCGCCGAGCAAATCGCGGTGCGGCCCGAGGTTCACGGAATTCCATGGCTGATAGCGGGAGTTCCAGTTGTCGAAATTATCGTGATGCACGCCCTGGATGATGAGGAAGCGCGCACCGGCATCATGATAAGTCTTGACCAGGTCGGCGGGATTCAACTGCCTGGGATTCCAGTCGCGTAGAACCTCCTTGTAGCCGACTTCCGAGGGATGGCCATAATTCCTGAGGTGATTCGTGTAGGCCGGCTGGCTGGCATCGTAAAGCCGGCGGGCATACCAGTCGCCGCTCTGCCCGGCGGATTGCGGGCCGAAATGCACCCAGATGCCGAACTTGGCAGCGCGCAGCCAGGCCGGGCTGCCGGAATAATTGGCGTTAATGGATTCCCACGTCGGCGCAAACGGCCCGGCGGCAATGGGAAAATCCATCTTGGTTTCGGGATATGTTTTAGGATCTCCGAGCGGTACGGAGGCAGCCGGAAGCGGCTTGGCCATTTCCGGCATGGGGGACAACGGCGGCCGTGTTTGTCCGTGAACGCAAATGACCTCGGCCAAAATGGCGGCCAACCATAATCCCTTCATATTATTGGCGGTAGCAAACCAATTAGGCAGGATCACCTCAAGCCCAAACCGGCCTTGCCTGCCGGGCGGATGTTTCACCTGCGTCAAGCGCAGGTCCATGCCGGTGCCACCTTCCCATTGAACCGGTTACTCGATTTTTTTTATGATCAAGTTTCCTGCCTTGCCCCCGACAGGAATTTGAATATCCAACAGTCCTTTCGCAATTTCTTTGGAATTGACGGCGAGCCCGTTCCATTGAACCGCGTAAGTAAAATCCGGATTCAGGCAAACCACCAAATCAGAGTGGCCGGAGAGGTTTTCTGATGGAAAGAATTTCAAGTCCGCTTCCAAACTGGAACTGTCCGCAGCAAACTGCTGGCGGTTAATCCACACGTTGAAGCCGGTCGTCAAGGTTCCGGGACGGCAATAGGCCGAATACCATTTAAGCACCGGCGTTGAGAGGGCGCCGAATTGATGCCAGCCGGCACCACGCCCCGTCGCAATCAGAAAATGCTCCATGCAGTTGTAAGAGGCATCCACTTCCGTTTTCCATAAATCCAATCCCCGCTTGGCGATCTGCCACGCAAAATCACCCTCGCCCAAGTCGAGCATTGTTTTCCAAAAAAACCATTGGTGCGGCATCCACACCGTGCCATTCCAATAACCATCATTCCGATAATAAGGCGCGGATTGATCCACCGCACTTAAACCGATCCGGCTCCAGAGGCGGGCGGGCGACTGGAGGCGTTCCAGCATTTTTTTAGTCTGCTCGAGCGTGCCAATGCCAGCGACCAAAGGATATACACCGTCCATGCCCATGTTGAAGTTAGTGCCATTATCGTATCTTAGCAGTCCAGCCGGCTGGCCGGCTTCGTTATGCTGCAAAAAGCCGAAATAGCCCGAAGCCTCATCCCAGGAATTCTTTTCCAAGGCTCCCGTCAACGAAGCGATATCTTGCTGGTAAGTGAGAACGTCGTCGGTCAGGCCCAAGGCCTCGGCGGCCAGGGTCATGATCTTACCAATGCGAATGGCATGGGCCGTGGTCGCCACCGGAGCCATGGTATTTCCGAGCTTATGATCAGTGGTATATTTTTGCGGCGGATAATCATCCCAACCACCCGAGTTATAGAAATAGTCAAACGGACTCAACACGCCGGACTTAAATTTTCCCATGGTCGAACTGCCCAGCCGCCCGATGTAAAATTCGTAATACTGTTTCAACCGCGGATAGGCATATGCGAGCAACTCCCGGGACCGGGTGCGATTCCAGAGATCGAGAAACAGATAAAATTGCACCGGCACCATGCTGCCATGGTGAATAAAGGCTGATTGCGCCCCGGGGGCGGTCAGGTAGGCATTCAGACATTCCAGCGAGCGTTGCACATCCAATTCCGCCAGCCCCAGCCCGATAAATCCCGAGTCCCAGGTATAGAGACTATCCCACCATTTTCCCGGCGTGTAGTGCTTGATATAACTGCGCTGGGTGTAAACCGGATAAACCACGTTGCATAACAGCGTCGCCGCCATGCGTTGCTGGCTGAATTCAAACGGCACCCCCACCCCGGTCGGTTTCAAATCGGGCAATTGCGCCCGGGCGGCGGCATAAATCTGCTCACAGGTTTCCGCAGACTGGTTCGCCGCGAGCCGCCGTTCCACCTCCGCCCGCGAACCCTGACAAACGATCCCATAAATGACGCGCCGGGCGTGCGGCGCGATGGTGATGGGACGCAGGAACACATCGGTGTAATGGCCGTCGCCGTCGCCCTTAAAGGTGTCATTGACATGGTTCTGCACCGACAAAGGAAAAATCACATCGAGATCCTTGCAAAGAAACTGGCGCACCTCGAATTGATCATAGTCCCAAGCCAGTCCGTAAAAACCATCGGCATCCCGATATTTAAGCATGAGGCTGTTTGGTTTCGGGCCGGGCAGCTTCTCCGGTTTGGGCTCCCAGCCCTGATAATGAAAAACCACCTGCTCCAGCTTTGACGCGGTGACGATCGCAAAACCATCCAATTCAATGGCCTTCCCGCCTTTTGCGACCACAGTCAATTTATGAATGCCTGAAGAAAGGTTGCCCAGATTTACAATCTGCGTTTGCATACTGCCGTTGCCAGCAAAGCCAATCAAATCGCCGGCCAGACCGCTAAATTGCAGATCCGTTTTCGCGCCCGCTGCCATCCGATAACGCACCACCAATCGCGCGCCGGGCATGGCGTTTTTGATTATGAATTCGTAGGCTGCCGTATCGCCTACCATCGCGCCAAAGCCACCGCCCAAGCCTGAACCGTTGACAAACTCGTCAGAGCGAATTTCACCGCGCATTTTTCCATCATAAACCAAATCATCCGCCGGCCGGCTTCTGGCATAACTCATGGTTTGGTAGTCAATGGCATTCACCCAGACGGCATCCGGCGGCAACTCAACCGAAGCCGGATGATTCGGCGACGGGAAATTCATGCTGGTCATCAAATGCAACACGAGGTTCTGCGGCAGATCCGTATTATTCACGCACTCGGCGCGGATCAACCGGGAATGGTCATCCCCTTTGGCATAGGAGATATCGGCGTAAACCTGATCTTTCCATTCCAATTCATGCCGGAAACAAAAATAGTTCAAATCCGGCGTCGCTTCCCAAGGATGATAACTCGACTCGAACAGGACATTCGGCGGACTGGCCTGGCGGCGATACAACCCGGGAAAAACGCTCACGTCAAACCGCAATCCCGCATTGGCCACCGGAATATGCGAAATGCCGATGTAGCGCTTCGTGTATGGCCCCCAGTCCGGCAGCGTGAGGCTGTGCTGATTCTGGAGGACCGTAAACCAAGCGGGATCAATCGGGTTGACGGCACCAATCAGCCCGAACTGGAAAACGAAAAGTGACGCCCACAGCCAAAGACTGCTCCGTTTCTTTGGTAGCATTTGGAACCATGGTTTCAACATATTGGATGGGCAATACCAGCATTCACGTCACCCGTCAAAGGCAAATGGCGTTCGCGCGTTGAGAACAAAGCAAGAACGGATGGCCAGGCTAGCCATCCGTTCTTGTTGTTTATGATCTATTTGGCTTCGCCACCGCTCACGGCTTATACATCCGGTAGTACAC
>Ga0208875_1000274_pt1 | contig 19049 bp, 30 predicted proteins | sample CryBogCBH25Aug08_FD_184612 | JGI IMG/M metagenome (GOLD analysis project Ga0208875, IMG submission 184612) | Freshwater microbial communities from Crystal Bog, Wisconsin, USA - CBH25Aug08 (SPAdes) (version 2) | ecosystem: Environmental > Aquatic > Freshwater > Lake | place: Crystal Bog...
AGCAGGGGATGGCAGCGGTGATCCACTACGAGTTGCCTTTAACAAAATCAACTTAAACTTTGCTAATATTGCTACTGGACAACTAGGCGCTGGCAATGTAGCATACACCGCAGCAAACATCAGCAACTGGAATGGAGCTCCTGCAACAGTGAGTTCCGCACTTGATCAAATCGCAGCCAGACTAAAAGCAGCAGGATTCTAAACCCCAAATAGCATAAATACTAGCAATATTTAGGCATTTGGGAATATGACTTCATCAATCTCTTTAGTTAACGTTGGAACTTCACCCAACGACGGTACTGGCGACAGTATTCGCAAAGCATTTCAAACCACAAACAATAACTGGAGCTACATAACCAGTTATACCATCACTACTGCTACAAACAACGCAGTGATTTTTGCCAATACTGGGGTACGAAAACTCGTACTTAATGGCACTGGTACATTCAGCAACGTTTGGGTTAATTTGCCAACATCAACTGCTGATGGGCAAGAATTGATACTCACAAGCATGGTCCCAATAGCCAACTGCTTTGTAAATCAAAACGGTCAATCAATCAAGTGGTTAGCAAACAATTTCAGTGCTAATGGCAATGTCACATCTCGTTTAACTTACACAACTACTAACAATACCTGGATGACATTCTAATGGCAAATCCGATTTGGCTTACTGGACAAGGACAACGTTTAGTAAATTTAGGCACAGTGACTGAGGGTTCATATTTTGAATACCCCATTGACGCCTATGATCCAAACGGGGGCAATGTTACCTACAAGTTTTTAGCCGGAGCTTTGCCTCCTGGCATTCGTATCAACCCCACTGGATTAATTCAGGGTGGCCCATACCTAAATACAGTCAGCAACGAATCTAGTTCTTACGAGTTCACAGTCAGAGCCAGCGACAGTCACGGTCTAATCTCTGACAAGTCATTCACAATGACCATTGCCAACGTGAATCCTCCAGTCATCTATCCACGAACAACTAATCTTGGACAAGTATTTGACGGGGAGTTTTATAGTCTACAATTAGAAGCAACTGAACTTAACCCCAATGCAGAGTTAACTTGGACTCTGGACAACGGAACATTGCCAGCAGGATTGGCATTGAGTTCTAGCGGATTGCTTAGTGGATATCTTGTACCTCTGGTTACGTTTGGTAACGGGGGACAACAAGGGTTTAACGCAAATCCATTCAACGAATTCTCTTACGAGAATGCTCCCTCATATCAGACAACAAACTACAAATTCACCATCAAGGTATTTGACGGGGTAAACTACGACAGTCTGACTTATCAGATCGAAGTTACTGCAAAAGACCAGTACAGCGCAGACAGCACTGTGAATAGTATCGATGATACCTACTTGACCATCGATGCCAATAATACTTACTTGCCGGTTATGACTACACCAAGTCAATCATTGCCCGAAGTGCGTAGTAACAGCAAGTTTGCATTCCAATTCCAAGGTCTGGATCCAAACGGTAATCAACTTAGCTATGCACTGAGTTTGTCCAGCAGTGGTGCTGCGGGCTTTGACGAAGGTGGTGTGCAGGGCTTTGACACAGTGGGCTTTGACCAAGAAAACTTGAGCGTACCTCCAGGTCTACAGATTGACCCAACAACAGGTTGGTTCAGTGGTACTGTTGGATCACAGAACGAAGCAGTACAAGAATACTCTTTCCAAGTCTATTGCTACGAGACAGCTTTCCCAAGTGTGGCGAGTTCTCCTGTGACTTATAATATGACCATCTTGGGTGATATTACAAATACCATCAACTGGACTACGCAGGCAAACTTGGGCATAATTGACAACGGCGCAATCAGTGAACTAGCAGTTACTGCCATAAACAATTCTGGACGTGCATTAAGCTATAGTCTGATTAGTGATGGCAGCAGTTTGCCACAAGGCCTAGAACTACAAAGCTCTGGTCTTATTGTTGGTCGTGCAGGCTTTGAGTTCTTCTCATTGGACAACGGCACAACTACCATAGATGGGGTTGTCAGTAACTTTGATAACTCATACAGTTTCAATGTACAGGCATCTGCTGTTGATGGTACATCCAGCAGTCAAAAGACCTTTACTATTCTGGTAAACAACTACAATAAGACTCCATACGAAAATATCTATGTTAAGGCGTTGCCTTCATTGGATCAACGTAACTTGTTCTTTAGTATCGTAAACAACACTGATATCTTCCCTGAAGAATTGATTTATAGACCAACAGATCCAAACTTTGGCCGTGCCAGAGATATTCGTAGTCTGTTCTTGGCTGGATTGAACCCAACGCAGGTTTCTGATTATCTTGCTGCAATGGGTACAAATACATATAACAAGCGCATTGAGTTCAGCAATATAAAAACAGCCATTGCTGTTGATGCTAAATTCAATACCAAGTATGAAGTTGTTTATATTGAACTCAAAGACGATGCAGTCTACAAAGGTTCTAGTCCATCTAACAGTAGATTAGACACAATTATCAACAAAACAACATATCCAAATAGTTTTGCAAATATGAGTAGTGTTTTACTCGATGCCACTGGTTATGCAAATGCTGGGGCTATTCCAGAATGGATGACAAGCCCACAATCAGATAAAAAGCAGTTGGGCTTTACCAGAGCCATTGTTCTAGCCTACACTGTCCCGGGAGCAAGCAAGTTAATTGCTTATCGTCTGGGCGCAAATGGCATTGCATTCAACAACATTAACTTTGTTGTAGACAGATACGATCTGGATAACTCGTACACTGCAAACTACAATACTGCAACCAAGACCTATGATTTGGGTCGTGAGACTACATTTGATAGAATCATTCGCCCAGGCACAATTGCAACCAGCGTTTCTTATGCCACTGCAGGTCTAGCATTTAATATGATTAACAATCAGACTGTTGCTCAGATTAACGCACGTGGTGGTATCGATGGAGTCACAGACTATGCCAATGGCGACACACTGTTATTCTTGCAGCAAGAAAACTATGTGGGTGAGACTGGATTATATGATGGTTGGTATTCTGGTTCTGTTATACCGGGCTATGTAGAATACATAAACAGCGCAAAATACAGTTCAGGCACCAGCGGATTCCCAGCAAACCCATTGGTGGGACAAGTAGCATTAGTTAACAACGTATATTATATGTTCAGCGTTGATTATGACAACAGTGGAAATATTCTGGACACTGTTTGGAAAGTAGCAAACTTGCGAGCCAACTTATGGACCATCAATATCAGTAGCAGCAATGTAGTTACACTAACCCCAACTACATTCTTGCGTAATGTGGGGACTGGCACAAGTGCTCAACAAGTACCATCCATGATTATGCCCAGCGACAGAGTGCAAATCAATTATGGTGAATACCATTCAGAAAGCGTAGTGTATTATAACCCAGTACTGGCTCCGGGTAACAGTGTTCCAGCATACAGCACTATACCTACATTACTTTCAGCAGCAGGATCCAATACACGATTCGACGGTTATGGCACACGTTTCATTAACAACAGAATCAAATACGAAGACCCAGAATCTGGCGACACTTGGTTGAAATTCCCCAACGAGGGTCCTTTGCTATAAATAGTTGTATAAATACAGAATACCGGAGTTTTTTCTTAAATGTCAAACATTAACCCAAATAACATCGACGGAACGTTCCCAGTTGCAGGTCAAGATAACAGCAGCCAGGGCTTTCGTGATAACTTCACAAACATTCGCAATAACTTTAGCTATGCTCAAAGTGAAATCAGCGATTTGCAAGCAAAGGCCATTACTGTCAGCGCACTGACTGGCGGAACTTTGACTAATAATATGAACTACAACCAGTTGCAATATGCTCAGTTGTTCAGCCCAAGTTATACTTACTTGAATATTGGTACTCCGACTGCTGCAACTACAGTTACTCTTGACTATAGCCAAGCTGGTGTTCAAAAGTACACTACCAACGGTAGCAATACATTGGCATTTACTAACTGGCCCGCAAGCGGTCAGTTTGGTCGTTTGATTCTTTGGGTCAACGTCACAAATACCAACCACGTCATCACGCTGCCAATCACAAGCCCGGGCGTTACTATTGGTCTAAATGAGATTGCTGGAGCAAATATAACTGCTGGCACTATCACTTTTGATCAAGTTGGTAACTGGTTCTTTGAATTTGTCACAGTTGACGGTGGTTCTAACATCACTATTAACGACCTGACTCGTAACTATGCAACACTGCGTGATCCTGGACTATATTGGAATGACGAGATTACCCCTACATTGTTGATTGGATACGGTCAAACTCAGACCGAATTCCAAACTATCTTGTCCCTAGAAACAGGGCAAGATGCAGTCAGTGCTAGAGGCAGCTATAATGCAGTTGCTGTGGGCAACTTGACTCTGGCAAACATCAACGCACCATACATTGACACTGGTGTAATGGGTGGTTATACTGTAAGCGCACTGCGCGGTAACTTGCAGACAGCTACATTAACTGCTAGTAACAGCAACGACTTCTTGGGTTACTTGAATGGTGTTACATATACTGGTAACATCAACAGCTATGGTAACTATCAGTTTACACAAGTAAGTAGTATTGGTTTCTATGCAACAGGATCAAACGTTCTTGCTGGTCTTGGCGGTAACATTGCATTATTCACGCACGCTCCTGGTACAGTGGGTAACTTGATGGTTCAGGCTGTGGGTATCGAAAACGACCAAAGCATCAAGATGTTTGGTAACGTTACTCACAGCGCAGCGTTTGTGGATCAAGGGTATCAATTCGTTGTTCCAACAACTGGCTTCTGGTCTAACATTACTCCAGGCAAATCACGTATCATCTTTAACCCAGCTGGTACTTTGGCCAACGGTGGTGTAACTTTACCAAACGTTACAGTTGACGGTACTATTGTCAGTATTCATAGTTCACAAACCATCACTGCATTCACAGCAAATACATTGCAAAGTGGTACTACGATTGTCCCAACAATCAGTACCATCGCTGCTGGTACAGGGGTAGATTACTTCTATCACGCTATAGAAAACAAATGGTATAAAATTCGCTAATCACTAGCCGAAACCACTTGACTCCTTGCTCATAGTAATATATACTAAGCAAGGAGTTTTATTTTATGCATCCCCTACTCAATGATTTAAGCAAGTTGTCTGACGATGAATTGCACAAGAAACTTGCCGAACTGAATAAACGGTTTTCGCAAGCGTATCGAATGGGCCCTTATCAAGTAATTCTACAACTACAGATGTTGATTGAAGACTACAACAACGAAGTCTCAAAACGCAATGCCAAGAAAATGCAAGAAATGCAAGAGAAGTTTGACAAAGCAGCAGAGAAGGGCGATGGCAAGGGCTTAAAAGGAATTATTGACATAGGATGAACTACGATCAATATGGCCAATGTTGGACAACTACTGATGAGTTGTTTGAAATGCTTTACAAAACACCAGACTTGGATATAGGCAAGTTCTATGTTAAGTTTGGCAGTGAAGATGCTCGTGAGATATTCAAATACAATGACAGCGTAAAAGATTTCTATGCTCCATTCCCCAAATTGCTTGTACAGCGTGAAATCAATGCCACAGTAGAAGAATTTGATGAACAGCAGCAGAGCAATTGGTATATGCCCACAGAGTATAAAGAAATGGATATTGCACAATGGGTCTTGGATCAGTGCAAGACCGATGCAGAGCTACAGCGTGTAGGCGAAGAATTGCTATTATATATTGACAGAGACCTGATTGATTTGTTAAAATATCTCAAATACTTTGTTGACACTATGAGAGCAAATAATGTCGTATGGGGATTGGGTAGGGGTAGTAGTGTAGCAAGTTATGTGCTATACTTGATCGGAGTACACAAGATTAATTCGATGTATTACGATTTAGATATACGAGAATTCTTAAAGTAAATATTAGTACAGGAGAAATTATGTCAAACAAATACAGAACAGCGCACGGTAAACAGTTAGACATTGACAAGCTACGTTTGGTCAATGAAAAGACTATTGCTGTTGGTAATATGAAAGTCAACGCCCGAGGAGACCAATTGGGTCAGGGTGGCAAAGTGATTGCTACAAGGAACCAAGTTATGAATCAACAATACAAAATTCAGGGCACTGTTATCAGCGACAATATGCCACAACAAGTAATGGAAAATGTTGCACCCGATGGTGAGAGTTTTGACCCACCAGAGCAAGAAGAATTGATTAAACCAGTCGAACCAAAACTTCGTGGTTCGTTGGCAGACAGCATTGCTAAACAGGCAACTGTTGAACAAAAACCAATGGACAAAGATATGTACAAACCAAAAGGCCCACAGAGGATCTAATGAAAAAAGCAGCATTTGAAGCAAAGAAAATCGAACAAATTCGAGCATTGAACGCTCACGTGTTGGTCACTGATATGTACTTTGGACAACGCAGACTCAGCAGCGGTCTAATTCTGTTGAATGATGACGGTAAGGGTGAGGGCATTCGCCCACGTTGGGCACGAGTATTTGCCATTGGCCCAGATCAGACCGATGTTAAGATTGGGCAATGGGTTCTGGTAGCTCACGGGCGCTGGACCAGAGCCAATGACATTGAAATCAACGGTGAGAAAAAGCAACTGCGCCGTATTGACCCTAACGACATTTTACTGATTAGTGACACTGAACCATCTGATTCAGAAGGTCTTAGTGACGCAGTTAGCATCCACGCAAAATCACTGTAATGGGATATCATAGAGACTATGACGACAACGCCATACTGTATGGCGTTTGGTCAATGCGGGCTGAATTGCTGAACCCCAGAACTGACAGCTATGTTGCTTGGGAAACCAAAACAAGACTGTACCAGCTGAAATGGTTGATTGACGATACACTAGCTAAAAGTGCTACCTTTGCAGGCGAGACCGAATGGCTTGACGCAGAAGAAAAGAAAAGAGTATGGGAAATACTGAATCAGAAGTAAAATGTACAGTATGCCGTCAGTCATACATCCCAGATTGCAATTACCATCAAGGGCGTTGTCCAAATCATCCCAAACGACCTTTCCCAGTATGGTTGCTTTTGCTGGCAGCTCCGTTTATAATTGCTATATGGGTTGTAATGAACCCCAAGAAATTTTGGGAACAAGTTAAGAAAGATTTGGAATTATAATGACTCACGAAGAATACCTTGAGCAGTTAAGAGCTGTGGCACCAAAGACTCCCGAAGAAGCCCGTGCTTTCCTTAAAAGTCTTGGCCTGCTTAAAAAGCGGCGTATACTTGAAAGTCAAGAGCGTGAACAAGTACTAACCATGTTGCGACTGCTAGGTCCCGGTGAGGCGTCAAACAATCAACGTGTTTGGACTAGATCGTGGCGTGTGGGCGACATTGAATACAACCATCACGTGGGCGATGGTTTTGCAGAACTAGAAGAGGTAACGGACGATGATGAGTGACGGTGGAAAAGGATCTAGTCCAAGACCATTTAGTGTGAGTCAAGAGACCTTTGGCAACAACTACGATGCAATTTTTAGAAAGAAAGAGATGACACCACGTGTTCAAGAAGACAAAAAAGAATTCGGTAGCTGCGGTTGTGGGCGCAGTCCTGACGGCAAGTGCTGCGGATGGCACGGTCTCACGGAAGCAGACTATCAAGAGGCTTTGGCAGAATATAACCGACGAAACGGTATTGATCCCGCCAACCAATAACTACGATTGTTATTGCTATAGATGCAATAAAGATCGAAAGGTAAATGGCATTCCATTTGCGTTGACTCGTATGATCTTGTGCCCCGACTGTGGCAACAAACGTTGCCCACACGCAACTGATCATAACCTGGCTTGTACCAACAGCAACGATCCAGGACAACCAGGAAGTAGATATCAATGAACGATGTTAACAAATTTCGACAACTTGCTGAACAGGATAAACCTTACCTGGACAAAGAGTTCAAAGAACTTGCTGAAAAAGTAGGTTTATTGGCTCCGGCTTATCATACAGGTGACTGTCATTATTATACGGGTAACGGTACACGATTTTATATCGACCGTATGCTACAGATGTATTCACTTGAATTAAAGAAACATTTCGGAGTTGAATGATGCAACTGGAAGATTTAGAACACATTTTCAAACCACAGATACAAGAAGGCACAGTCAATCTCTACTATATGTTGGTTGAAGGTGAACATAAACTAGTAGAGCGATGCCCATCCAATCAATTGGCATCACTGTTACCGATGCTGGACAATTTTGTCTACGCTGGCACCGAAGCAAGAATACCCAGATTTACAAAATGAACGAACAAATTAAACAATTGATGCAACAAGCTGGCACAGACACCAGCGGCAAATGGATGAGCATTGACAATGCCGAAAAGTTTGCTTGGCTTGTCATCGAACAGTATAATAAAGAAATTAAAGAATCTCGTAGAGAGACAAAACGCAACCTAGGCTACAGCCGCATTGGATTAAACAACGTATGATAGAATTATGGACAGAGAAGTATCGCCCTAAACAATTGGCGGACTATGTTTTTACAGACGCAAATCAACGACAAATCGTTGACAGCTGGATCAAAGATGGTATTATCCCACATATCTTGCTAAGTGGCTCACCTGGCACTGGCAAAACAACGTTAGCCAAAGTTCTTATCAATGAACTTGGGGTTGATAGCTATGACTTCTTGCAGATTAACGCAAGTCGTGATAACGGTGTAGACTTTATCAAGACCAAAGTCGAAGGCTTTGTGCAGACAATGCCGTTTGGCAAGTTCAAAGTCGTGCTAATGGACGAGGCAGATTATCTGTCACACAACGCACAGGGCATTATGCGTGGCTTGCTTGAAACTTACGCAAGCCAGGCACGATTCATCTTTACTTGTAATATGCCACACAAGATCATGGATGCGTTGCATTCACGTTGTCAGGCGTTTCATATTGAAAAGCCAGACACAACTGAATTCACAGCCAGAGCGGCTACTGTTCTTGTGACTGAGGGCATTGAGTTTGATTTAGACACACTGGACAGTTATGTCAAAGCAACTTATCCCGATCTACGCAAGTGCTTGAACTTGTTGCAGTCAAACAGCAAGACTGGTGCATTGAATAAACCAAGCGAAAATGATCGTGCAGTTAAAGACTGGAAACTGGATGCAGTTGAATTGTTCAAGAGCGGCAATATTCGTCGTGGTCGTGAAGTGATTTGTGCTCAGGCCAGTGTTGAAGATATCAATGCAATGTTCCGTTGGTTCTATGATAACTTGGAACTGTGGAGCAAAACGCCAGAAGGACAAGATGAGGCCATTCTAGCAATTCGCAAAGGTATGGTAAATCACAGCATGGTAGCTGATCCAGAAATCAATTTGTCGGCCTGCTTAGTTGAGCTTACTCAAATTGGTAAATAAACTGCAACTTTTGTTGAAAGAACATAAAATCAATGAAAAACAAGGACATTTATCTTGTGGCATTCTACCATCTTAAACCTAGACCCGGAGTTAATACTTCCCAGAAGGGTTGGATGGACGACTTTGCCAACATCACTTACGATGAATCGATTGAAATCACCCGCGGACTTAAGAAAAACAGTTCAATGTCTAAGGTCATTCTTAATCTGTCCAAGAAGTCTGTGGATCGTAACAGTTGGGGGACGGCTCGTAGTTTTGACGAATACTTCAAGCACTACTTCATGGGCTACCACAAGTACGTCACAACTGTGATGACACAGCTGGATGCTGAGTATATGAACACAATGTTGGATGAAATGCAAGCAGAATTGGATGCTAATAAAGACGAAACCACAGAAACTGTGACTGAATAAATATCTTTATGGCTAACGCATTTGACATGTATGGGGCAAAGAAAAAACGGGCAGTAGACCCAAATGCTCCACCTCGTCCCAATCTTCTTTCTCACGAAAAAACTATCAAGGACGCTAAACAAGTGATTGAACAACAAGGTCAACAAATCGTGGCCTTGAACAACCGTATTGTAGAGCTAGAGAGAAAAATTCAAAGTCACAGTGACTATCTCTCTGCCCTACACAATACTGTTAGTGGTATAACTCGTCGCCGATAATCATAACTCCTTGTAGATTTTAAGGACTTCCACAACTGCTTTGTGGCGATGGATATCGGAACCGGCAAACTCGACGCCAGCGACATAGCGACTATTTTCGTACTCTGCAACAAGTCGTTTGAAGTCTATTAGTCCGTTTTCTTGCTCTTTACGGTCCGCTTGCTTTGTATCACCAGTGACTATCATTTTAGAGTTTTCACCTAAGCGTGTTAACAGCATCTTCATTTGTGATGGTGTGGCATTCTGCATTTCATCTGCGATGATCCACGAGTTTTTAAATGTCCGTCCACGCATAAATGCTAGGGGAGATACCTCTATGATTTGTTCATCTAGCATTTTAGCAATTTCACTCTGACGATAGTATTCAGCGAATACATCCATAATGGGTCTTGTCCAAGGGGCCATCTTGGCATTAAGATCGCCGGGTAAGAACCCATGCTCCTCATCATCCACACCCACTGCTGGGCGAGTGATAACGATTTTTTTACATTGACCTTCTTGGTATGCTTTGATAGCAGCCATAACAGCCAGCATTGTTTTACCAGTCCCTGCTGGGCCTGTTGCGAATATGATTAGTTTCTGATGGCTATTTAAAAGTTCAATGTAGGTTTCTTGATTTAAACTTTTTGGAATTAACTCTACACGTTTCGTTCGATGTTGAACGTAATCTTCTGTGACTACCTGTAGTTCAGGTTGTTGTCTGCCTCTTTTGATATGTTTTGGTTGAGATTGGGGATAAAACTGCGTTGTTTCGATTGCTCGATTGTTTCTACGTCTTGACAAATGGGACTCCTCTGGGTTGTCAATGTGATTCATACTGTAGTAAGTGAACAACAGTATGTTCACGCAAGTATTTAAAGCAGAGGAGTCAGTGATTTTAAGTGCGTATAAAATACTAAAAATATGGTATAAGTATTAAGCTATCCGTTAGAATAATTTGCACTTTTGATATTGCTGTTCCATTCAGCATAGATATCAGTGTCAGTTTCCATCACCATACCAATAACACTGTAATTGATTAGAGCAGCAAGTCTGATGTGCTCATCAAATGTCCATGGATAAGTGTTGTTGATTGCAGTACGCCAAAAGATTCTGGCATCACGTTTCATCATAATACTGGCAATGACTTTTACCCAATAATCCAAACTGACCGCTGCGTATGTATCAAAGCCATTCAGTATCACAGCATTGTTGAACTTACTGGTCTTGTGTACGTTGGCATACTGATCTATGGTCATTAGATAGTCAGCACGTGGGTTAGTGGGGTCTTGCGCACGAAAGTTTGGCACCATACCCTTGAAGGGATTATTGCCACAGTTTATGTGTATGGTATGATCGCCAGGATTGAACAACTGCGCCAGATTGTATCCGGACATTTCATACTGATCCATTGAGGTATCACGGTATTGATAACTGGGACCATAGAAGATATTCAGTTGTTCTTGTGCGTAAGTCAGTTCACTCATAATTTTTCATAACTGAAGTATAAGCGTTGGTTTCCATCTTTCTTGAATTCCAACAACTTCAAATTATACTTATCAGCAAACTCTTTGACAATCTCAAAGCTCCAGGGGAAAATGTCTACGTAGGGTCCGGTCTTGTGTGTGATACCCGGATTGGCACGTAAAATGAATCTACCACCCTGATCCAGTATGTCAACGCATTTAGCAAAACGTGCTTCAATTTCATCACGACTATTAAAGTTGATTGACCCTAAGGCAATAACCACATCGTGATGACCCACATAGTCCAGTATATCAACCATATAGTCAGCACAGTTGTTGTAAGGATCAATGCCCACAAGATTATGAATGCGACCTTTAAAAGGATGGTATCCACAACCAACGTCGAGGACGCTGCGAGGATTGAGGGCATTAACTTCATCGGCCAGCTGCCAGCCAGTGTAATCATAGTCATTTGTTCTGGGTTTCCAAATTTCAGCAAAGAAGCGATGAATGTAACGTTCGCTCAGATCCTCTGTAATTCTATAGAGTGTGCCAATATAGTCACAGGGTAGACTTAGTTCTGATTCTACAGCATCTTTGAATTTGCGGTAGCGTGCAGGCGTCCAGGGTAGTTGATCCACTACAGTTGCTTCGTCTATGACTATGTTGGCGTACTTGGGTAAATTAAATGCAGTTTGCAAATTTTTTTGTAAAAGAGTAAAAATTTTAGTATTCATATAAATAATTTTGTCGAACAGTAAAAATTTCTTTACTGAACTTGATTTTTCTATAAGTATTTAAACAAAGGAACTATGATGAAAAAATTTCTAGCATTATTGCTACTCGTACCCATTTTGGCTTTTGCGTGGGAGCCCACTAAACCCGTTACAGTATTGGTAGGTAATGCCCCCGGCGCGGGCAACGAAATTGCGTTTCGTAAATTGGCAGAAATTGTACAAAAGAACTCAGACTCAAAATTTGTCTATGTTGTACAGTGTATGCCAGGAGCAGACAGTGTTGTTGCCAATAACAAGTTTTTGGATGCTGCACCAGACGGGTATACTATCAACTTGCCCAGTCATATGAGCAGTTATGTTACCAATGACATTTGGGAAAAGAATATCAAAAAGTACAACTACGATACGTTCATTGATGTTATGACCATTGGCAAAAGTCCGCTAGTTTTGGTTGCTAGTCCCAAGAGTGATGTTAATACTCCCGAGCAGTTTATGCGTCTAATACGCACTGCAACTAGCCCTATCAACGTTGCAACTGGAGGCGGGGCACATCGTACAGCTTTTGAATATTTGCTAAACAAGGCACACGGAAATCCCGATATTGTCAAGGCAATCAAGTTCAATGGTCCAGTTCCAGCAGTACAAAGCGTGGCCAGTTATGATGGCAAAGTTGGAACAGAGTTTGGTATTATGCCCATTGCTGTAGCCAAAGCACTAGTTGACGCGGGCCGAGTAAAAGCAATTGGATTTACTGGCGCACACAAAATGCCACAGTATCCCAATGTGCCACTACTCAAAGACGTAGCGCCAGGTATCAATGTCTATGCAGCTTGGAGTATTGAACTGCCACCCAACACACCCAAGGAAATTGTAGACTGGTATCAACGTACTTTTAGTGCAGCCATCCATAGCCCTGAGTATCGTGAGTATATGGAAGGTCAGGTTATCTTTTACGAAGAAAGCGAACTAACTCCTGCAGGCTTACGCAAGCATATGGAAGAACTACGAGCAACGTTCTTGCCAGTGCTAAGTAAACTAGACTTATCCAAGGAATAAATGAAATACATTTTCGTAGCAGGTGCTCCTGGCTCAAAGTGGAGCAGCGTAGTAAAGAACATCTACTATAGCCCTAGCATAGATCAAACAGACTACAGAGCAGAACGCACATACTATCACGATGCGTCGGGTACTAAACAGTTAATGCACCTTGGTGCTTACTTTGATCCTGGTATGGAGTTCGGTGACTGGTTCTTACACGAGTTTGGCGAACGTACCAAAGAAGAACACGAAGCTGAATTTGATCGCCCGTTCAGTGGCACAGGTGTTCGTATTGTTAAAAGTCATTGGTTCAGTTACCAACAGAACATCGAATACTTGCGCGAGACTTGGCCTGAGTGTCCCCTAGTGTTAGTGCATCGTACAGATGATAGTTGTTTGGGTTGGTGGGTCCGGTGCGGTCACTTTGATATCACCTATCCTAACTATCAGAATTATGAAAATTTACGCAATATGGCTAAGATTATTGAAGCACAAAACACAGGCATTCAATGGGCCAACGACAGACTAAAACCACATCGTGTTTACAACAACACTAGACTAGCATTGATACTGGGCTTGGAACAACCGCCGGAAGAGTACAAGCAAAGTTACACAGAACAAGACATACAAGTGAGCGTATTAATATGATCAGCAACTGGGAAGAAACAAAAGCCAAAAGTAACTATCACTTTGATTCTGCACGTGTAGACAGCAAGCAAGATGTACTTCGTTACTTAGGACATATAACTCCGACTTGGACTGACAGCGTTGCAGACGTTGTTGCAAATGCAAAGCCAGCAACTTGGGCCACTCGTGGTTACAAAGGCGAAGGTGTTATGGCACCACGTGAAGATCAAGTCAAAGAAGAATATGATCTTGAGCGAGCTGGTTATGGTAAAGACTATACTATCACACATCTGAACTGGACTATACCCGCAGAGCTAAAGAAAATCACAGAAGCATTTGCACTAGAAGATTGTATGGAACGCATTCACGTACAGATGCCAGGAGAAGTATGGAACTTACACATTGACAAATTGTACAAGTGGTGCCCAGAAGACCCCAGTAGAATAATGCGTATCTTTATTTCATTAACTGATTGGCAACCTGGACAGTTTTGGGAGTATGGCAACTATCATTGGAATCAATGGCGTGCTGGTGATGTTACTACATTTGACTGGGCTAATATTCCACACTCAACTGCCAACGCTGGTATGCACCCCAGAGTCACATTTCAATTAACAGGCATTGCCACTGGCAAGACCTACGACTATCTAGCAAACTTGCCTCAATGAAGAAATTACTAATCATAACTGGTCCACAAGGATCAGGCAACCATTTATTCAGTCGTATATTGAGTATGCATCCAGATGTGAGCGGATGGGACGCTATGTTAGAGAACTATTGGGTGCCCAGCGACCAAGAACCCTTTGCTGAATACTGGGTTGATCCCGACAAGCTCACAGCAGCACAGTTTGATGGTGCCAGATATCATCTAGCCAATGTGAGTTGCCCCTTCTTCTTTGACGGGGTTCGTTATGTTCCCAAGATTGTAGAAGTTGCTAAACGAGCAAAAAGTCTGGGAGTAGAAGTAGAGATTGCTATTATTGTCAGAGACCAAAATATCAATCAAGTACAACAAGAGCGAGTACGCAAACAGCACACAACTCCCATCGCACAGGACTATTATTATAATACGCTATTACCCAGCGAGTTTCCTGTGCATTTTCTTGACCACGAAGCATTCTTCTTGCACAAAGAGCATTATATCAAGTGGGTTGGTAAGATACTGGATTTTCCTGTAGAGACAGATCCTGTAAAATTAAACAAGTTTATCACCGTGGATGCCAATCACAAATATGTACAGGCAATTGCCGAACATTGGCTCGATAGAGTCATACTTGCTGGCTGTCAGCCCGATAGAGAAAATAGATTATTCATTCAAAAGAATAAATAATATTAGCGTCATTCGACACAGCACTTCTAATACCCACAAAGGAAAATACAATGAAACATATTAAATGGGTTATCGCTCACGAACCTATCGGATTGTTCTTAAAAGTAGCTGAACGCTTTGCCAAAGAAGTCAATGAAAAAACCAATGGTCTGTTTAACATTGAAGTTCTTAGTCTCAGCGATTATGCAACAAAATATAATGATGGCAAAGCCGTTACCAAATATGATCTGATGGATCTTATCAACAGCGGAGCTATCGAAATGTCACACATCTACACTACTTGGTTGGGTGACTATAACAAAGACTTACACGCACTTGACTTACCATTCATCTTCAAAGATCACGATCATGCTGACCGTGTACTAGAAGGTACTATTGGTCGTGGATTGTTAGACGGTGTTAGCGCAACTAGCAACATCAAAGGTCTTGCCTTCACTTACAGCGGCGGTTATCGCATTGTGCCTGCAAACTTCAAAGCAGACACAGTAGACAGCTGGAAAGGTCGCAAAGTTCGTACAAGTCGTAGCCCTGTAGCAGTTGATACATTCAAATTGCTTGGTGCTGAACCAATGGAACACATCAGTCTCGAAGCCATGAACGAATACGCTGACAAAGGCGTTATTGAAGCTGGGGAATCAACTTATGTTCGTGTTTTCCCATTGGGTCAATACAAATCATTCAAAGTTGTTAACGACACAGCACACAGTTTATTCTTGACTAGCATCATTGTTAACCAAGATTTCTTCGCAGAGTTCAGTCCAGAAGTCCAGCAAATTCTAAGCACAGCAGCATTTAATGCAGCCCGTGCAGAACGCCGTGAAAGCGTTGCTGATATTCCAAACATTCTTGCTGAATGCGAACAAAACAATGTTGAAGTTGTTCGTATGAGTGATGCCGAAATGGCTAAATTCAAAGCAATCACCGCAGACGTATACGCAATGTATGACGATTACTTTACCAGCGGTCTTGTAGACAACATCAAAAACTGCTAAACTATAACATCAGCTGGGCATCTACGCCCAGCTTTCTCTTATAAATCAAAAGGAACTATTATGAAAACCTCTATTACAGAGAGAATCCCCCGCAGCCTTGCCAAAGTTTTAAGCTGGCGTCTTATTATTATGGGACAGTACTTTGCCATTGGTTACTTCACTACAGGCAGCGTAGCATTTGGAGCAAGTCTGGCTGGCTTTACAACAATCGTTAACAGTACACTTTACTATTTACACGAACGTGCTTGGAACAAAACAGATTGGGATCGTACCAGCAAGCAAGCTGAGGACTCACAAGCGGCATAAATACTTCATTATGCCAACAAGCCTTAAAGACATTATAGAAAATACCAAGGACATTTATATGACTGACAGCGCTATCAATACGCTGTTGGACTTTGAACGTGTACTTGATGAGTTAGATATCTACACATTCGACCACTGGAAACAGGGCGAACTTGTAGCAGGACCTGAGTATGAAAAATACTTTGTAACCTGCACATTTATGTGGCCCTATAAGAATAAACCCGATACACGTGGTGCTAAAAGATTAGCAGATTACGATTGTGTAATCAAATACAAACACGATGTGCTAGAATATCCAGTCAAAGTCAAAAAACCCACAGACTTTGTTGCTGGAACTAAAATGCCAAAATTGGCCAAGGCTCCAGTTTGGCTTCTTACTATTACTATCCCTAAGAAATTGATGCAGGAAATCACACAGGGTTCTCTGGAACTTGAAAGTGAAACAGTTGACGCAGAAGATATCGATCAAAGCTATGAAACAGGTCTTGACGATAAAATGTATCAAACTCCACAAGATCAGGGCGGTGCAGCACCTGGCGCAGCAGCTCCAGCACCAGCAGCACCAGCAGCACCAGGAGCAATATAATGTTACGTGAAGGTCTAGAACAAGATGATTTGAAACGTTTGGTACACGATGAACTACACATTGACGAGTTCAAGAGTAAGTTGGGTCGTGACGAAGACGTTTGTGTTGTTAGTTTCAAGTGCAAGGGCAAAGAACCAGCAAACGATCTAGTCAACTTCATTGAGAAGGGCTACAACTGGGTCATTGACGCTGACGTTAGCTCGGGCGAAATGGACGACGGCGACTATATCGTGTTTATTGAATGTGAACGTGACGAAAATATCCCCGCAAACATCATCAAAATGATGGATGAGTTGATGAATGTTACTGGACAAGAAATGTCGCAGTGGCGTGTTCGTTACTACAATCTTAAAGAAGAACATCCATTAAGTCTATCTACATTGAAAAAGCTGGTTCCAACCAACCCCAGCGAGTATCAAAAACGCTTTGGTTCCGAAGAGCTAGACAATATGAAGGCAGCAGCTGGAGTAAAAGTCACTACAAAAGCTCCAAAAAATGACTTCACAGAAAGTCTAAGAGCAGCAGCAGGTTTAATCTAACTGCAACATCCAAAATCCCCTTGATAGCTAAATACTTTATCAAGGGAGATTTATAAGATGGCATTCGATTTTGACTTTAGAGTAGAACACGTACATTCACTATTGCAGGGCAATCCTCACAGCCAGGATTGGTATAACGCACTCTGCGACGAACTACCAAAATACAAAATTACAACTCCACAACGTGTTGCTATGTTCATGGCACAGTGTGGTCACGAAAGTGCTAACTTCACGGCACTAAAAGAAAACTTAAACTATCAACCACACGCACTAACAGCGATTTGGCCCAAACGCTTTCCGCCAGATGTAGCTGCTCAGTACGCACACAACCAAGAAGCAATTGCCAATCGTGCTTATTGTGATCGTATGGGCAATGGCCCAGAAGATAGTGGCGACGGTTGGAAGTTTCACGGTCGTGGCTTAATTCAATTGACTGGTCGTGCGCTGTATGAAGCATTTGCAAAAGAAATTGGTCGTGACCTAGACGAAGTAGTAGCCTACTGCGAAACATTTGATGGTGCTATTGAGTCAGCCTGCTTCTTCTGGGAGCATCACGGCTTAAACGCAATCAGTGACGCAGGTGACATTGTACACGCTACCAAAGTTATCAACGGTGGTACATTGGGCATAGATGACCGAACAGCTCGTTATCAACACGCACTACAAATCTTTGGAGTCTAAATGATTGACTGGATAGTCCAAAACTTTATACAAAGCATACCAGTTTATGTATGGGCCTTTGTTGCCGGAGCAGGACTTGGACTCTATGTCATATCAGGTCTTGCTGGTCGATTTAGTGCCATTAAACCTTATGCAGTTCTTGTTCGTGGTGCATCACTTATACTATTAGTAGGTGGTGCGTTTATGGCTGGCGGTGCTGGCGTAACAGCAGCCTGGCAAGAGCGTATCAAACTCAAACAACAAGAGATTGAACTTGCACAGCAAAAGTCAAAAGACGCAGTTAAACAACAGCGTGTAGTTTACAAAACAAAAGTGCAGGTCATACACGACCGTCGAGTAGTAGTGCAACACGACATAGCACGTGACGCAGCACGTATTGATGCTGAATGTCGAGTTGATCCTGTAGCAATCAAAGACTTAAACGAGGCGACTCGATGAAATATCTAGCAGCCTTACTTCCCCTATTACTATGCGGTTGCTTGGCAACTACTGGCCAAGTTAGTGTGCATCAACAATGGCCAGCGGTGCCAGAAGAAATCAAAGCAGCTTGTCCTGATTTGAAAACTGTTGATGAGGGCACAACAAAACTCAGCGATGTTATCACGGTTGTAGCAGACAACTACGGTGAATACAAAGAGTGCAAGCTCAAAGTAGACAACTGGATTGAATGGTACAACACACAAAAGAAAATATATGAGAGTGTAAAATGAAACGATTACTATTACTGTCAGTGTTTGCACTAAG
>Ga0208875_1000279_pt1 | contig 18729 bp, 28 predicted proteins | sample CryBogCBH25Aug08_FD_184612 | JGI IMG/M metagenome (GOLD analysis project Ga0208875, IMG submission 184612) | Freshwater microbial communities from Crystal Bog, Wisconsin, USA - CBH25Aug08 (SPAdes) (version 2) | ecosystem: Environmental > Aquatic > Freshwater > Lake | place: Crystal Bog...
TGAAATATATGCAGCAGTTTAGTATCTAGACTAGGGTCTAAATTGTCAAGATAATCGGCCAGGACCAGGGAAAGTAGTTCTAATTCAATCTCTGATAATTTAATCATATGGGTCGCTCCAGGGACGCTAAAAGGTCACTAATACGGTCTTCAAGCTGGTTAGCCTGGAACTCGTCCCCTTCGGGGTCTTGCAGCAGTTTAAGGGTTGCTACTAGCGCATCATGCATGCAAGGGGCTGCAGCCATTAATCGGGCATTGATAAACCCTTGGGCATCATAATCGGGCTGCTTTTTTAAGCTGGGGGCTTTTAAAATTGTGGCGCTCCCGATACTAGGACCGTCTCCAAACGGGACAATATAGCGACCCTGTGCGTGCCAAGGTCCAGGGCTGTGCGTGACGTGTGCGTGTGTGGCTGTGTGTGTGTGTGTGATAAGCATAATTACCTCATTAAGTTAAAAGTTAGGATAAAGAGGGCTAGGGTTAGCCCTAAGATTGTAAATAGGTCTTGATAAATCATCGGGAAACCCTTATTAAATAGTACAGCAGCCACAGCATGGTGCATCTTCACAGCGACCCCTAGCATTACGAGTGAACACTTTATACGTGCCCGTATACTGATTCCCCAGCGCTATCGTATCCACAGCTGCTGCACCTTTAGACTCTATCAACACCAGTTTACGAGTACCTTTACGATAATCTATAACGTCTCCTGGTAATATTGTTGAACCAGTACGGCTGCAGCGACCTCTATATTTTGCTATAAATGGCATAATTTTCACCTTTAGGAAAGATTAATAAATGATATCAATTAGATATCGCATAGAAGGCTCATAGAACCCTCTATACGCTATTAATTAATAATATTAATAGTCTCTACCCTTAATTTGAGTAAACCCGCTCAAATCCTTTACAGCCTTACCTTTAGCGTACAGTGCTACAACTACTGTTTTCGGTTCGATATGTCTTACGTCAGTGTTATCCCCGTCAATTACTGGCCAGCCTCTAAATGTAGAAGGGATATTTTCTATTTTGTCAAATACTACAGCTACTCGAGCATTACCAGGGTTTAAAATTCCCTTGATAGTTACATTGTGAGGCGTGATACCGGAATAAGAATAGGTTAAATCATAATTCCCGGCTGTTTTCCCTTCTAAGTTTCGAGCTGGGTGCTTCGTGTAGTCATAAAATTGCACATCAGAGAATAATTGAAATATATTTTTACCCTCGATTACCTCTAGATTTTCGTAGAGGATATCGCTAGTTCCGTTCAAACGTACCAAAGGCTTTAAACCCTTATTTTTAGCACTATTCGCTAGAGACCAGATATCGGCTGCCACTGACAATAAGAAGGCCTTCTGATGATTGTAGAAGTAGTTTGTTTTCGATTTTCTAGCAGCCTGAACACTATTAAACGCACCTCTACCCGCATCTTTTAAACAAGCTGCCATGCACCCAGCTGTTTTGGCCATGCTGCAAAGTTTATTATCAGGGACCAGGTAAACAATACCAGTGAGAAAACCGATAGATTCACCTTTCACCGTTTTAGTACTGGCTGTACCTAAAATAGTTTTATAGGATAAGTTTAATTCTTTTAATTTGAGTTTATATGGATTGTTCATAGATTGCACCTTTAGGAAAGATAAAAGATAGTAAAAGCACTATCCCATAGCACCCAGTGGATGCTATAGGCTAGACTTTAGACTTGAGATACAGACAGCAGCTCTACCCAGCCGGTAGCATTCATACAGCCGATTAGTTTTGTGATATCTCTTTGAGAGCCTACAACCTCTGAACGAGTATCAGGGAATACCGAGTGACGTTGAACCAATAGATTCTCAATAGAGTTAGCCTGAATAGTCTCTAACACGCTACTGGTCATGTGGTTGAATGTGGCTTTAATGAACATGATATTTTTCCTTTAGGTAAGGTTGATTGAGTTAGGAATAACAGAGTTATCAAGCTCTGTTACTATGTATTATATATATGTAATAGGCATTGTCAAGATATTATTTAGATATTTATTTATATTGAAATAAGATGTTCAATAGATTCTATCAATGAATACTAAAGTATATCCATGTATGATTGTGCTTATATGTATATATACTGTAAAATATGTATTAAATATCATATAGAGATAATACATAAGAGAGAGTGTATCTATATATCTATAGGGTAGTTAAACCATAAGGGACGTATTGCAAAGTAGAGGGTGACTTACACTCTCCTCTATCTTAAGAATATATATTTAGCTCTCTCCTATGCCTCTCCAAAAGGGAAAGGACACGCGTCATAACTATGCAGTCATTACCATGCGTGCGTGGCAAGTGTTGGGGACGAGGAGGTGTAGTGTGCGTGCCCCCCACTTATCCCCCCCCATAAAAAAATTTATATATTGCCTAGCTTGTCTAAAGTTATTGTGTCGAGTAGGTTGATGGCGTGTGCTGCTGAGTAGACTATACGGGTGGGTATACGGGCGTGTACGTTATAGGTAGTCCACATAGGGCCTGTGTCTACGCCTTGAATACGGTTGACTCCTTTTGCAAGACATCCTATATCTGTGATGGTCATGCCTAGTTCTAGGGTGGATTGGCATAGCCCTGTAGGGTAGGTGGTGATGACGGTAGAGCCTTCTTCTATGTACTTCTTGGTGAGCTTCTCGAAGAACCAGGGGTTGTAGTCTGGTAGCTGTCCTGACATGGGAACACTGTTTACTATCAATACGTCATAGGATGGGTACTTCTTCTTGGCTAACTCTGGGTAGTCAAAGAGGAAGGAGTCTGGGGTTTGCATAGGGTTCATCACACCTAGCTGATTACTGAGGTAAGAGAACCAGTCTAAGTGGAAAGCTACCCAGTTCTTGTTTAACGGACTACGGTAGAAGTATCCGTCTGCCCCTATCCAAGCGTTAATAGCATTTCCTCTGTGGGGTAGGTCCTGTAAGGTGATGGGTACGTTCTCGCACAGCGGTAGGAGCTGCGGGTGATACTCCTGCTTACAGTAGTGGATACATTCGATACTTGTATCCTCTTGACAAACCCTGCGTAGGAAGTTCAGGTGATGGAGCTGGTCGCCCAAGTGGTATTCGTTGTAGGTTCTGATTAACATTGACACTCCTTAAAGTTATGATATTATATGGTTATAGGTAGAGGTGATTATATGGAGATATTAGAGATAGAAAAGGGTAGTGTTCTGCCTAACCCACGGGTGGTATACGCATACCCTTATGAGAGTATGGAAGTGGGAGATAGTTTTACTGTGCCTGTGAGTGCAAGGGCTAAGGTGCTCAACGCTAACTACAGGGCATCTAAGAGACTGGGATACAAGTTCTCTAGCAAGTCAGAGGGTGACAGTTTGAGGGTATGGAGGGTGGCATGAGAAAGTTGCTTGGGCCTAGTTACTGCCTTGGACCTAATTACTGGATAAGGATGGCAGAGCGTTGTTATTACTGGCATCAAGATGAACCTCACATGAGGTGGGAGAAGTTAATGTATTTTTATCTGTTTAAACATTGCGGATACGAGGAGTGAGATGATTGAATTACTGTGGATGAATGAGGATGAACTACGTGAGCACTGCCATGCACTGGTAGAGGCTTTGCTTGTCTCTGAACTCCACAGGGTTGAACTTGTTAACAACATGGGGAAAGCGTTAGCGTATGGATACAACAGAGGATATGCAGATGCGTCTGTACAACTCAAGATTGAGACTCAAGAAGGAAATGCAAAGAGCACTGTCTTGCATTAGTCCTGGGTCTAAAAGATTTCTGGCAAAAGAGTGGAAAGACAAATATTCTGACGTTGTTTATAACGAACTTATCAGATGTGCCAAAAATAGAAAAGCAGCAGAAGTTATATCAAACTGGAATATAGAGGGTATGAAATGAAATTTAAAAAGAAACCTGTGGTGATAGAGGCGACTCAGTGGTTTAAGATGGGAGACCATCTTGCGGTCAAACAAGGAAAATTTACTGGTCGAATATTTATAGAAACACTTGAAGGAGACCTCCATGTAACTCCTGGTGACTGGATTATTACAGGCGTTAACGGGGAGTGTTATCCCTGCAAACCAGATATATTTGAAATGACTTACGAGGCAGCGGAATGATAAGCAGAAAACTAACAGCAGCAGTAGTCACCGTCACCAAAGGTAGACCCGAGCTAGACAAGTGTATAGCCTCCGTACAGGCTCAAACCTACCCTGTCCAGCACTACCTACTGTACGACAACGGTATGCTCCCCAAGCTCCTCCTGCAGAAGAATCAACAGGTCTGCGTATTCCCAACTCCCATAGCCATGCCAGACAAAGATGGTCGTAGATGGTTAGCTGCTGTACCTCACCTGATTAACGAAGACGTAATCTTCTTCTGTAACGATGATGACTGGTTTGACCCTGACCATGTGGAGTCACTCATGCAGATTATTCAACGGGGTAACGACTGGGCATATAGCCTTCGTAAGATACACGACAAGGACGGAAACTTCCTGTTCAACGATAGGTGTGAAGCCTTGGGTGACCTTCATGAAGACTGGAACAACAAAGGATGTAACTTTGTAGATTGGTGTATGTGGGGGATGCGTACAGAAAAACTAAAGGGTATATCTGCCATTCTCGGTATGCCTGGCTTTGGTAGTGACCGAGAGTTCTACAGGGTAGCTAAACAAATGTTCCCTAAGTACCAGACAACTAAGAAACATAGCTTTAACTTCAGACTAGGTGGTAACCCTGGTAGTGTGACAAAAGAGTTCTTTGATGCTGGTCACAAGTTCATGACAGAGAAGTACGGTGAGACGATGCCCTGGGAGGCGTGATGGATTTTGATTTACAAAAGTTCTACAAGTTCTGTGCCGAGCTAAAGATTGAGACCAAGGAAGAAGGTCTTAAAAAGATGGGTAAGCTCCTTGGGACACAGACGTATGTCATGGAAGAAATAGATAAGGGACTGAAAGATGACGTTCACTTCTTTGTTATTCTCAAGGGTCGTCAGCTTGGTATTACTACTGTTAGCCTTGCTCTTGACCTTTATTGGCAATTTACTCATCCTGGTTGGCAGGGAACATTGGTTTCAGACACCGAAGAAAACAGGGATATGTTTAGGTCTACCCTGGGAATGTACATTGACGGATTACCCAAAGAGTACAAAATTCCATTGGTTGCCCACAATAGAAACCAGATGGTTCTTAAAAATAGAAGCCGAATCTTTTATCAAATTGCGGGAAACAAAAGTCGATTGGGGCAAGGCAAAGCTATCACTTACTTGCACGCTACTGAGACAGCCTCTTGGGGGAACGATGAAGGATTGGCATCCCTTATAGCATCTCTTGCAGAAAAGAATCCTCAGCGTCTGTACATCTTTGAATCCACCGCACAAGGGTTCAATATGTTCCACGATATGTACAAGACTGCCAAACGTGCTCGTACACAACGTGCAATCTTTTGTGGATGGTGGCGTAACGAGTATTACTCTGTGAGCGCAGACTCTAAAGAGTACAAAGTCTACTGGGATGGCAAGCTAAAACCTGACGAGAAAGAATGGGTGAAAGAAATTAAAAAACTGTACGGGGTTGAGATAAACTCCCGTCAGATGGCATGGTGGCGGTGGAAAATGGCAGAGGGTATCAAAGACGAAACTCTCATGTACCAGGAATTCCCACCCACAGAAGACTATGCTTTTGTGATGACAGGAACAAGTTTCTTCTCTAACAGTAGGTGTACAGATGCAGCCAAATACGCAAAATCCCTCGACTACGAATGTTACAGATACGCCTTTGGACAACTCTTTCAAGACACAGAGTGCTTACCGTCTACAGACCGTCTGGCAACGCTTCGGGTATGGCAACAACCCGTTGATACCGCCTACTACGTTATCGGGGCAGACCCAGCTTACGGCAGCTCAGACTGGGCTGACAGATTTTGCATACAAGTCTTTAGAGTCTATGCAGACGGACTTGACCAAGTTGCTGAATTCGCCACATCGGAGCTTAACACTTACCAGTTCGCTTGGGTCATTGCTCACCTTGCTGGAGCATACAAAAACTCGACTCTTAACCTCGAAGTCAACGGACCAGGACAAGCCGTTATCAACGAACTCCGTAATCTCAAACGACTAGCAGCAGCTATCCAAGGTCCTATGGCTAAGGACATGATGGACGTACTCGGTAGTATGCAAAACTACATCTGGCGTAGAAACGATACGATGGGTGGTCTGTCTAACTCAATCGGCTTCCTGACAACCTCATCATCTAAAGAACGTATGCTCTCTTACATGAAAGATTACTTTGAGCGTGGCATGATGGGCATCTTCAGCATGGACACGTTAGAAGAAATGAAAGGCATAGTCCGTGAAGACGGATTCATAGGTGCACCTGGTCGTGGTAAGGATGACCGTGTGATTGCAGCAGCCCTGGCAACCATTGCATGGGCAGAGCAAGTTCAGCCTAGACTCATTGGTATGCGTCTGTCCAAAGATATGTCTTTGAAACAGGACCAGTACACCCCTGAGCAAATTGCTGTGGGTAAAAATGTGAGTAACTACTTAAAAATGATTGGCGTATACGGGGGCAGAGATGCGTCTCACTAAAGCACAACTCAAAAAAGAACTCAAGTTATTCCTGGCAGACAAAGATAGGGGCATCTCTATCAAGAACTTTTGTGAGATTGCGGGAATATCCGAACGTCTGTTCCTCTACATGATTAAAGAAGACAAAGTACCTATGACTGAATCTTCTCAACGTGGCCTCAACCGTGCCTATGAGCACTGGAAGGAAGGCAAGATACGGGTCATGAAGAAGCATACCAACGAGACATATCCTGATTACAGGAAAGAACCAGCGCCCCCTATCATTCCAATGAGTAAGTTAGTCTTTACTAACGAGGGGTTTAAAGTTCAAAACAAGCCCGTAAATAGGCATGATTACGCAAATTTTGGCAATATTTTGATAACAAGGGGGTAAATATGAGTGTTTTAAAAGACTATATGTGCACAGAGCACGGTGTGTTTGAATCTTGGGAGGCAAAATGCCCCATGAAGTTCTGTAAAGGCGAATTATCCGTAATTTTCTTAAAACCAGTGGGTATGAAGTCCGAAAAGACCAAATCTAACGACAGAAACCTCAAACAACTGGCTTTAGAGTTCGATATGACCGATATTAAGTCTACAAAGGCTGGTGAACACCAAGAAGGCTATCTAAAACGCAAAAATAAACTATCTGACAAGGAATTTGCCCAGGCTGGTGAGGCTATGGCCCATAATCAGAAGATGCAAGAGGAACAAATTGTTCAACAACGATTATCTGGCGCAATGTGGGGTAATGGTGGTAATATCAACCTCAAATCCGTCATGGGAGGGCAATTTAAGCCCGTAGCAGACGAGTCTGTTAGCGTTTTACCGAAAAGTGTAGGACAATTCGTACCACCAAGACCAGGTGCAGGGACTCAGGTTGACCATGAGGGTTTAAAGATTAACACCAGTTCGGAGTAGAAATGAAAATACCAAAGGGGATGCTAGACAGAGATGAGTTCTTTAGGGACATCATCTACAAATGTGAAGTCTCCTTAAATTCCAGAAAGGTTGATTACGCCTCTCTGCGAAACTGGTATCTTTTTGGTAACGGACCTGACGAAGCTCCTGCTCTCTACAACAAAATATTTCCTCATCTTGACCAGGTAACTTCTTTCCTGTACTCGGCTGAGACTACTCGTTTCTCTATCAACTTGGGCGCATCCGTCCCTGATAACGAGCACAGAAAGATTCCTACGTTGACAAAAGCACTCAACAATGAGTGGTTAAATAGCAACGCTGACCAAGTTTTTTCTACAGCTACTACCTGGGCGCTTGTCTACGGTACGACTTACGTTAAGCTCATCATGAACAACGGGATTCATCCGTACATGGTTGAGCCTGGTTGTGTGGGCGTATTGCGTGAGGACATCACGTACACCGACAGGCAAGAAGCTCTCATTCAAAAATACTACATCACTAAGTCTGAGCTATACACCAGACTGTACAGCCATCCCAACAGGGACAAGATTATTCACCGCATGAACTCCATGCCCCATGAGAGGACCGAGATTGCTAACGGACTTGAACGCATTATTATTTCTCAGTCTAACCCCACTATCTACGGTAACGTTAACCTGGATTTGGCTGGTGGCAACAGGTATAAAGCAGAAGTATCAGAAGACACAGTAGAGATGACCGAGCTGTGGATTTGGGATGACGAAGCAGCAGACTACAGAGTCGTCACAAAAGCAGACCCAGACATCATCATCTACGAGCGTTCAGGTGAGGAAATGTTTATGAAGGGTGAGTTGCCCTTTATTCAGATTTGCCCGAACCCACTGTACGACTACTACTGGGGCGCTTCTGAAGTACAGCGTTTGATATACCTTCAGCAGCTCCGCAACAGGCGAATGACAGAGATTCTTGACCTGTTGTCAAAACAAGTTTCCCCTCCTACGGCCTTGATTGGGTTTACAGGCATCCTTGATGAAAAGAACTTTGCACTCAACCGTGCGGGGGGATTACTATCCACAGATATGCCTAACGCTAAAGTAGAGAAATTAGCGCCCACTATGCCACCAGACCTCTTTACAGAAATGCGTGAGATAGACGCTATGTTTGAAGAAGCGTCTGGCGTAGGTAACGTTCTCCAAGGTAAGGGAGAGGCGGGAGTTAGGTCAGCAGGACACGCAAGCCAGTTAGCTCGACTGGGGTCATCGAGAGTCAAAAAACGAGCGCTAATTATTGAAGATTCATTAGAAAAACTGGCAACCCTTTACTTGAAGTGTATGCAACTCTATGACGATACGCACCTCAAAGATACGCACGGTGTACCTTTCATTGCCGAGCAATTCACCAAAGAATTTACGGTTAAAGTGGACGGACATTCAAACAGCCCGATATTTACGGAAGACACCCGCACACTGGCGTTCAACTTACTCAAGGCAGGGGCTATTGACAAAAAATCTTTACTTGATTTAATAGAGCCACCGATGAAAGAAGAACTCTTGGAACGGTTGAAACAGATGGAGGCCAAGCAAGCTGCACAGCCACAGCAGCCTCCTGGTGAACACAAACAACATAAAGCCCCTGGCGCTAAGAAGGAGGGATAATGGCTACAAAAAGTGTAGGTGGACCACAAACAGCTCCCAAAGCAGACCAGCCACGGGTGACTACAGAAACTTTACGCAAACAAACTTCAGGACCAGGCTTGACATCAAGAACTACTGGGATTAAAGTTTCGTCTGGCGGTAGAACGCAGCGTAACTACGCCAGAAGTTAATTAACCAAGGAAACAATCATGATGCACAGATACGGTAAAAAAGGTCGCAAGACTCGTAGATAATTTCTTGAGAGAGAAAGAGGGTGTGGCTGCCTCCCCTTATAAGTAGGTGACCGCTGCTAAAGGAGAAATACCATGGCACGTAAAGCTCGTAAACACAAGCGTAAGTAATTTCTTGGGGTCAAACCCTTGAAATGAACCGACATTGAGGGGTATGTCGTAAAATACCCCTCACCCTATTGACAAATAGTTTGTAAGTGGTTACAAACTAGGGCAAGGAGAAAATATGAGTGTTCCAGCGGATAAATTGATGGAGTTGATGGGCGGACAAAGGTCTGCAGGTGCTCCTATCCCTAATACGCCCCCACCTGGGGCTAATATGTCTGACGCTGAAGTACCTCCAATGGCTTCGCCTATGACTACTCCTGAACCTAAAATGGGTTCTAAAGAAGCAGCAAAAATTAACTTGGGTATGGCTCAGGACTTGCTTGAGCAATCCTTACCCGCACTAGGCTCAGATACCGAAGAAGGTAAAGCAGCTCTAAGTGCAATAAGTGCAATCAACAAAGTTTTGGGTGCACGTAAAAACAAGACAAACGAACTTCAACAGTCAGAGATTCTTCAGATGTTGCAAACACTACCACAAGCTGGTGGTGGAACACCTGAAGGTAAAGCTATGGCTAATGCGCCAATTCCTGGTATGCCACCTGGCGGTGGTATGCCTCCCCCACCTGGCGGTATGCCACCAGGTATGCCCCCACCCGCAATGTAAACAGGAGTAATCATGGATTTATTTAAACCCAGAGGTAATTCTCAACCACGTAGACCTACAGACAACAACCAGAAAAATGGCGTAGTAGTTAATACTCCCCGTTATTCTCAGTTGGGTGGTTTGTCAGGCGCTGCTAAAGCTGCTTTTGGCGGTATGAGAGTTGAGAAACCAGCAGACGGTAAAAAAGTAATTTAATAACGGTAAGAGGGTAACATCATGGCACTAGAAAATCTTTCCTTAGAAGCACGAGACGAGTTGGCATCTTTGATGCACACTTTGGCTGAGTCCCCCGACACACGGGAGGACATTTTGCGTTTGACTAAGAGAGTTAAGCCTGGTCTCAACATTCCTGAGATTGACCTTAAGGACAATACCAACAACGCATTACAACAAATGCGTCAGGAAAATGAGGCTATCCGTAACGAACTAAGAACTCGTGACGCACAGGCTGAACTAGACAAGCGTAGAAAATCACTCGTGAAAAAAGGTCTGGTTTCTTCTGAAGATGAAGTAGACGCAGTTGAAAAAATCATGTTAGAGAAAAAAATCTCTGACCACGAGACTGCTGCTGAGTACCATAAGTTTATGAAAGAGGCTGCGAAGCCTACACCTACTGGATACAATCCTTCCGCAGTTCGCCAATTTGACCTTGGCAAATTTTGGAAAGACCCACGTGGTGCAGCGCAGCAAGAGGCGGTGAAGGCATTTGCAGATTTGCGTAAGCCACAGCGCCCCATCGGTTTGTAAAAGAGGGTGTAATTTTGTCAGGGCAGAGATGCCCATCTTTAAGGAGCTAATATGGCTATAGGTGGTGGAATTCTGCCCCAGACAGGTAGTTCGCAATTTACAGAGCTTACATACGTAACTCGTAGAGCGTTCATCCCGAAACTGGTTGTGCAGTTATACAACAGCACGCCTCTAATGGCAGCGTTGATTGCAAACAGTCAACAAGCCAGTGGTGGTGTATCTTCCGTAACTGTACCTGTCCAGGGTGCACAGTTCGTTAACGCACAGTGGTCTGACTACTCTGGCTCTTTTGCCCAGCCGTCAGTACAACAAGGTGCTTATAACGCTGAATACGACCTCAAGTTGATGATTTCTCCCGTGCCGTTCCTCGGTATGGAAGGTGTTGCTCAACAAGACGCTGCAATCATTCCATTGATTGAAGCTCGTATGAATGACGCAACCAACGTGATGATGGATGCAATGGCAACAGCCTTGTATAACAACACCACAAACAACCAACAGTTTATCGGTCTCCCCGCAGCGGTGGATGACGGTACTGGTGGCGCAACATACCAGACTACATACGGTAACATTAACCGTAGCACCTACACATGGTGGCAGTCTAAGGTTTACAACGCAGGAAACGTAAACCCAACTCGTCAAAATATTCTCCAGTACATCTCTGGAACAGTTAAGCGTGGTGCAGAAATGCCTTCGTTTGGTGTTTGCGGATTTGGTACATGGACATTATTGGCTCAAGACTTTGTAGGTCAAGAGCAATACGTTATCACCCCAGGCTCAGGCTTTGACGGTGACAACAATGGTCCTCAAGCAGCTTTCAGAGCACTGATGGTTGCTGGAGTTCCAATTTATCCAGACCCATATTGCCCAGAAGGTACTGTGTACTTCCTGAACACTAACTACCTCAGCTTGTACATCCACGAGCAAGGTTCATTTGTGTTCACAGGATTTGAGTCCACACTCCCCAACTGGCAAATTGGTTACGTAGGTGCTGTTCTTATGATTGCTGAGTTGGTGTCTGTCAAGCCCAAGTCAATGTCTAAGATTAACAACTACAACTACCTCTCACTGTAAGGAGCACACTAATGTCATTAGCATTAAACAAAATCATCCTTGCAAATGCAACAGCGAACACGCCTGGTGCGTACTTCACTTTTGCCACCATTTCAGCAACAACCACAGGTAACGTTATCCCAGCAGGAACATATTTGATTCCTGGTACAGCTAACGTTTTCATCACTGTAGCTACTGCTGTTAATGCAACAACTGGAAACATAACTGCTGTTTCTAACTTGTACGCAATTAACACAGGTGGTATGGTTATTTCTGACGGTGTTAACGTATTTGCAAACGCAACGACCAACGCAACCCTCACAGTGTTAACTGTTGAAGGTGGTCAGAACGTTTCTGGTACTTATAACGCATCTTAAGGAGTAACAAATGGCTAATCCCGATTCAGTCAGTCAGTATTACCTGGATTCGTTTGGGAGTGGTCGTATTGGTAACGCCTTAGCTCAATCCTTGGCAACGGTAGGTAACGCAGTTGTTACTATCCCGTTGCTCAACGGTGGATTGACAAATAGTGGAAACGTTACAGGCTCTGGTGCGGTTATTCTTCGTAGAATTACGTTAAATAACCCAACAGGTTCTGTAGCTTCTGCTTACGTCACAATTACCACAAGTAATGACGGCAATGCTTCTAACGCAGTTGTTGCCAACGTTGCCTTGAGTACGTTGTCTGGCGCAGGAAAGTTCCAAGACTTAACCATTGCATCTCCTTACTTAGCCTCAACAGCTATTACAGGAAATCAAACGCAAGCTCTCTATGTGAACGTAACCACCGCAAGTGGTAACTCAAACACAGTTAGCTTCCAAGTGTACGGTGACGTTGTCCAGTTCTAATGGAAACCGTATTTGTCACTAATCGTAGCAACACCGAATTAACTATAGGTTATGACGGTGTTGTTTACGAGTTTAAACGTAATGAGTCTGTAGAGATTCCACTAGGTGGTGCAGTACAACTCTTTGGTTACGGATTAGACGATAGAGAACACATTTTGGTTCGGCACGGGTGGATTCACACTCATGCGGAACTTGAGGAAAGTTTAAAAAAGCTAGACCAGTTTGAAATAACAACTGTGAAGCCAGGAAAAAACAGCTCGTTACCCTCGGCTGTAGGAGTTGTACCCCTTCGGGTTGAAAAATCCGTTGGGGGGAAATCCTCTGAAAGACGGGTAGCTTAACTATGGACGCTTCATGCCAACGCTCAATGATTACCTTTATCAAGTTGAAAATCTGTTGCATGACTCCAACAATAACTTTTGGTCGCAGTCTCAGTTAACAAATTACATTAACGAGGCGAGAGAAAGATTAGTTAGAGACACAGGATGCTTACGGACGGTTCAAAATACGTCTACGCCTATAGCATCTTACAACCCTTACACCAGTTCAAACACAAATCAGACACCCGCAACTCCGTGGGTGGCTAACACTGCCGTAACTGCGGGGCAATATGTTTGGAGTAATATATACATTTACCAGTATCAGACTTCGGGAACTTCTGGCTCGTCAGCCCCTGCGTACCCTACTGGCTCTAATATTTTTCCCCCATCTACTGCTTTCGCAGACGGTACTGCAACTCTGCTCTACGTTCAAAACGCTGAGATTATCCCGTTTCAAGCATTACCTAACAGCATTAACACCATTGATATTCTTGGTATTAACCTGTATTGGGGCAACAGTCGTATACCTATGCGTTATCTGCCTTGGTCTGATTTCACTGCTCAATTACGTTATTGGCAAAATTATGTAGGCAGACCTATTTGTTTCTCTGTATACGGTCAGCAACAGATTTACATTGCGCCTGTACCTGACCAAAGCTACTACATTGAGCTAGATACTGTCATTTTGCCGACAGCTCTGTCTTTGAGCACGCCTACAGCCGTAGACCAGATATTAGACCCTTGGTCAACCTGTGTTCAATATTACTCTGCCTACAAAGCTAAGTTTTACGAACAATCTTACGGTGAAGCTGAGATATTTAAACAAGAATACAACAAACATGTCTTGAACGTACTCAACAGTACCTATACAAGAAGGATTCCGAACCCCTATAGTAGTGGAGGTTAGGAATGGCAGCAGCAGAGCAAAAGAAAAGCTATGCGGTTATTAAACAATTCAGAGGAATTGACACCAAAGCCAACCGCACGGCAATCGAAAAAGATGAGTTTTATTGGCTAGAAAACGCCATGCCCGTTGGTTCGGGTAATTTGCGTATTACTCCTCAATCTACGACTGTCAATAACTCGTCAGGTAACGCTGTAGTCTTCTCTAACGTTGTCAGTTATTTGACAAGCGCCAATATCAATGACGATTACATTGTTGCAGCCCAGACAGACGGGTCAATGCAGTATTTTGACCTGACTACCTCTACCAAAGGCAACATTGCTTCTGCAGGGACGTTTACAGGCACTGGAATTAGCTCTGCACAGTATCAGAACACCAATCTGTACATTGGAGACCCCGTAAAAGGTCTTTACGAGTGGGATGGAGGCAACCTTATAGCCATAGGTTCTATAGGTGTTATTGGCATTACCAATCCTGGAGCTGGTTATACGGGTGTTCCTGACGTTGTTATTAGTGCACCAAACCAGACAGGCGGTATACAAGCTACTGCGGTGGCTTCGGTCAGTACAGCCAATACAGTCAGTTATATATCGCTTACAAATGCGGGTTCTGGTTATACATCACAGCCTACAATTACCATTAAAGGCGGTGGGGCAACAACAAACGCCACAGCTATTATTCAGCTAAATACTTTTGCAACAGGCACTGTATCAGTTTTAATCAATTCTGGTGGCTTTGGATACGGTGCTAACGGTTCTTTCTACGTCACCTTTACTGGTGGCGGGGGTTCGGGCGCTAACGGCACTGCAATCGTTTCTGGCAACGCTGTAACTCAGGTTATTATGAATAATCCTGGCTCTGGATACACTTCAGCGCCTACCGTGAGCTTTGCTAACGGGTATACAGCCAACGTCACTGCCAACGCAACCGCTACTGCTATTGTCAATACCAACGGAATTGTGGATGTAGCCACATTCTCAGGGCGTGTCTGGGTAGCAGCAGGTCGGACAGTCTATGCTTCTAGTGCGGTTAGCCCAACTGACTTTAGTTCTGTGTCTTTTGTAAACTTTAATCTGACGGATTCGACCCTGCACGGCAATATCCAGGCTTTACTATCCGCTAATAACTTCTTGTACATCTTTGGTGATGATAGTATCAACGTATTCAGTAACTTACAGGTCACTTCTACAGGAAGTACCGTATTTACCAATACCAACGTCTCTGCTTCTATTGGTTCTAAGCGTATTTATGCCATATTCCCGTACTTCAGGTCTGTATTGTTCCTGAACGACTATGGTGTGTACGCCCTTGTAGGTTCTACGACTACCAAGATTAGCGACCCACTAGACGGTATTTTCCCTTATATAGACTTTACAAAGCCAGTAACGGCTGGACAGGCACTTCTGAACAACATTTTGTGTGCCGTGTTTAATTTTTACGTTACTAGCGGGTGTTTTTTTGGATTTGGTGGCTCTAGGTACATTCAGGCCGTGTTTTTTGAGAAAAAATGGTTTATTACGTATCAAGGACAAATTCCTTACGTGACTTCTGCGCCTATAGGCGGAAAAGTAAACCTTTACGGTACAAATACGTCTAATGCTTTATATCAGTTTTACAACAACTCAACAACTAATATTGCAAGTTACATTCAGACGGCTTTGCAGGACATGGGCGACCCTATCAGGACCAAGCAAGCGTTAAAATTTGCAGTAGAAGCCACGTTAACAGCGGGTGGACAATTTAATGTAACAGTGGATTCTGAGCAAGGAGCTAGTCCAGCGTACACATTGTCTGACACTGGAGTTTCTTGGCTAAATAACAATTCTCAGGTAATATCATGGGTAAATAACAGCAGTACGGTCATACCGTGGCTGTTATCCACAGGGTATTACTTGTATAAATCGGATGCCTCGCAGTACGGTAAGTATTTGGGACTCACCATGACTTCCAATAATGCGGGTTTTGTAGTAAATACGTTTGAGTTTGAACACGAATTAAGAGTGAGGTTCTAATATGTCTGGTGTACCCTATACTTTCGGCAACGCAACAACATCTATCCCTTTGTCGCAGTTAGATGTTAACTTTGCGACAAATGCAACTATTGGTACAACATCTGTTGGTCTTGGGAACACAACTACTACGCTTGTGGGGTTAACAAACGTTTCTACAACAGTAGTCAACGCTTCTAATGTTGCATCTAATACTTCTTTGTTGTTGCAAACTAATGGTACGACTACAGCGGTAACAATAGATACAAGTCAAAACGTAGGTGTAGGAGTTACTCCTACTGCAAAATTAGATATTTTATCAACGTATTCATCTGATACTGCATCACAACAAAGATTTAGAGATAACACAGGAGCTTCATTAAATTTTGGTGGAACAGGTGGCGGTAAAAAGTTTTTACAAGCACAAGATTCTGGTGGAGCATCAACTTATTACGATATTTTGATAAATCCTTATGGTGGTAGTTTGTTAGTTGGTGCAACAACCACAACAAACATAAACACCAATGGCGGTTTTGCAGTTTTGCCTAGTGCTGGTCAAGCATACACATCAACAGGGCATGTTTCTGGAACTGGCTCAGGCTCTTACTATCATGCTTGTTATTACAACAATTCAATAGTCGGTGGTATAACGCAAGTTGGAACATCGGGAGTTGTTTTAACAAGTATTTCAGATTATCGTTTGAAAGATAACGTAATATCAATGCAAGGTTCTCTTGCAAAAGTTCTTGCTTTAAACCCTGTTACATACAAGTGGAAATCAGATAACTCTGATGGCGAAGGTTTTATTGCACATGAAATTCAATCTGTAATTCCAACCGCTGCAACTGGCGAAAAAGATGCCGTAGATTCTGAAGGAAATCCAAAATATCAAGGTATTAACTTGTCTGCAATTGTTCCTCATTTGGTAAAAGCAATTCAAGAACTATCCTCACAAGTAACCGCATTACAAGCTAAGGTAGGCGTATGAACCAAGTAATCACACTACTTAAAACAAAGTCTGTTCAGCACGCTTTATTGATTGCTGTACTCAGCGTATTACAAGGGTTTGTGTTTGAGTTACCTCTTACGCCTGTAGAACAAATGATTGCAGGAATTGTTCTGGCAGTGTTTATTGTTTTATACAAAGATGAAGTGAGTACAACATGAGTGTAAGCGCCCCATTTTCTCCTTGCGGTAACACAGTAGTCATCACGGCTACTACAACTGCTCCTGCGCCTGTACAAGTTCCGTCTGCAACACTAGGCGGTAACCAGTACCGTATTATCAATAGCGGTTCTGTGACTGTTATTTTGGGATATGGTCAGACTTCTGCGTTAGCGTCTTCTGGTGCTGTTGTACCGACAAGTACGCAGTCTAATTGCTTGCCACTATTGCCAGGTACAGACGAGATTATTACGTTTGTGCCTAATGCTTACTTTACTGCAAATGCAACAACTGCAAATGCAACGATATACATAACCCCAGGAGACGGGGATTGATACCTTAGTACTACACCCATGATTTGTAACCCATATGCTCAACATGAAGTTCATTGTGATGACTTTGGCAGAGCCATGTCACCGCAAGTTTCATGTCTGGGGCATAAGATGAGTGATGACCGTGAGTCTTTGGGTCGCCACAAACAAAGCAAGGTTCTTTCACAAGTTTTCCGGTTCGTAAAGCATATTGAACAGCGTTTTTGGCAGCTTCTCTTGATTTGTCTTTTTTGTACCGAGCTATTGATTGTTTGCCTTTTTCAGACTGTTTATATCGTTTCTTTGTTTCTGGATACTGTTTTTCTCTCTGTCTTGTCGCTATTCCAGAAAGTGTTTTTCTTTGAGCTTTTATGTAAATGTTTCGACAAGAACGACAAGTATTTAAGTGCCCGTCAGCCATTTCTTTATGCGGTGGAAAGTCGGATAATGGCTTTGTTTCGTTACATTTGCGACAAGTTTTTATATTCATATAATGCCTTTAAAGAGGTTATGGAGACTAGTATACCATGTTAAAGACCGTAAGTAGTTCATCTGGCAGTAGTGGATTCCCAATCACACTAGGTAATACTGTTATTACCGCTAGTAGCACTACTACGACTTTATCTAACCTCACTCTCAACAACGTTACTATTAACGGCACTACAGAGAACAACGTATCTTTCAGCAACGTCAACGTACTCAGCGGTAATATTGCTAACGTAACTATTAGTAACGCTACTGTAGTCAACGCCAATATTACTTCTGTTTCTACAACATTCCCCAATAGTTACTTGAGCAACAGCTCTGTAACCATAGGCAATACGTCTGTAGCTTTAGGTAGCGCTGTAACTAGCCTAGGTAATTTAACACTTGCTAACGTGACTATTACTGGCGGTACGATTAGTGATAACACGGTCACAGCCAATTCTTTTGTTGGTACAGGAAATATATTATCAAATTCAAATATTGGCGTATTTTCTTATGGCAACTTATCTTATTCAGACACGGGCGTTATTGCTTCTTATGCCTCAAGTGTTAACAGTTACGTACAGATAGTTGCACAAAATCTCAGCAACGCTAATCAAGCGTCTACTGATTTTACGGTTGTTAACGATACTGGAACTGCTTACGGTGATTTTGGAATTACATCTAGCACTTATTCTGGAACAGGAAGGTTTTACAACTCTAATGTTGTTTACGCTTATTCAGGAAACGTAGATTTAGTTATTGGTACTATTACTAATAATGCTGTTCACTTTGTAGGAAATAACGCAACAACAGATGCGATGACGTTAAATGGTAACAACACCATTACTATTAACGCATTAGGTGCAACAT
>Ga0208875_1000281_pt1 | contig 18564 bp, 24 predicted proteins | sample CryBogCBH25Aug08_FD_184612 | JGI IMG/M metagenome (GOLD analysis project Ga0208875, IMG submission 184612) | Freshwater microbial communities from Crystal Bog, Wisconsin, USA - CBH25Aug08 (SPAdes) (version 2) | ecosystem: Environmental > Aquatic > Freshwater > Lake | place: Crystal Bog...
ACATAAAAGACGACGAAAAAGACCAAAAAAGAAACGGCCGCATCCTTCCCAGAGACCCGCTTAAGATTTCTTACGGCCTGATAAAGTATGAGGCAGACCATTCTTCTTAGATAGATATTTTATTACATCATCTACATCTTTATACTCTATGACCCACTCGCCATCTCTACACATTACTCTATAGTCATCAAGATTTCTGATTAATGGGAATCTTGGCACTAAAGTATGATAGACTATAGAGTATCTGTTGCCCGTCCATTGAGTCGTCCAATGTATCTCTTCCGATCCATTAAAGATTAACGGCTTGTGTCTTATATCATGAGGAATACCATACACAACCAGATGACCCATTGTATAGTCGCCAAATCCTACAATAAAAGAATCTCCATTGTTACCAACATCTCGGTGAGGCTTACTAAAATAGTTCTGATTCACCTGAATCCCCGTAAAAGAAATTTTGACATATTTTTTAGCAAACTCCAACAATAGGTGATAGAGGTAAGGGTGATGCCAACAATTTCTGGATAAGTCAGGAATCTCAGAACGCTTGTTGACTATCCCAAAACATTGACTACGCCCTTCCCCAGTCCTCTTACGATACTTATTATTCTCCAACGGATGCTTCTCCAGATACTCAATAATCTCTGTAAAGGCTGATTCGGGAATTTCCATATTTGTTCTATTCTTAAAGATACAATAATCTTCCAGAATAAAAATTAAGCCTTAGTCTTTCGGTAAGCATCCGCCAGCTGAGACATAGATAGACCCTTACCCTTGTGGGCGGCCATAAATTCCGCAAAGGGTGCTTTCTTCTTTGCCTCTGTCTTCTTTGGCTCTGGTGCTTTCAGAGCAGCAGGAAGGTCTGCCTTCTTTGCCTCGGCCTTCTTCACCTCTGCCTTCAGAACAACAGGAAGGTCGGCCTTCTTTACCTCGGCCTTCTTTGACTTTGTCTTTAAGACCTCTGGCACTGCGGATTCAACTGCCTCCGGTGCTGATGCCTTTGTCTTAAGAATACCGACACGCATGGCGTAATCCGCCAGGACAGATTTCTTAGATGAAAGCTTGGGTGTCTCCTTGAGCTTGAACTCCTTAATAGCCTTCTTAAGGTCGGAGAGGGGCATGTGTTCGGGTAGATCCATATACTCTCATTTAGAAAAAAACATTACGCCATTAATTATAATCTTTATTTTAATTATAATGACCGATTCCGACAAAGACCAGGAGCGATTCTTAAAGTATGTTGAGAAAGACCCCGAGAGCTGCTGTTGGCGTTGGACTGGTTCTAAAGCTATCACAGGATACGGAAACTTTTACTATAAAGGCACGGTATATCTGGCACACAGGGCATCCCTCCTAATCTTCGGAAAGGTAAAGGAGCTTAATAAGAAACTTAATGTAACCCACTCTTGTAGGAATCGTGATTGTGTATCACCCGACCATCTGAGTGAGAAGACCGCTTCAGAAAATAACGGTGCTGATAAAAAAAGAGATGGGACAGATAATTCCGGAGAAAAGTGCCACTTCTCTAAATTAAATTGGAATAAGGTCTGTGAGATTCGCAAGTCCGAGAAATCTAGAAAAGATTTGGCTAAGGCTTACGGCGTTACCACATCATGTATTGCTAACATCTTACGGTGTAAGAGTTGGAAATCTGATACAGAATAAATAATAATCAAAAAAAATAAATCTTAAGTATAGATATAGAGATGTCCTACACAAACGCCCAGATTGTGTTAAACAGCAGAGATGCTACGAGTGGGTCTTATAACAACGCTCAATATAATTCTCAGAGTTCTTCTGGCGGTCAGAACATCATCCAAGGTGACATAAGAGAGATTGCTGTGTCAGAAGTAAATTTCCCTTATGATATTCCTAATGTTCAAAGGGGAGTTACTGATACATTTGAGTTAGCTTCTGCCGATACAGGTCAGGTTCTTACAATTGTCGTCGCAGCCGGTTTTTACACAGGAACTGAATTGGCAGATGCTATTAATGTGGCTATTGGTGAAGCGGCCGCCTCTGCTACACCAGCCATTGAGGCCTCCTCTGCCCCTACTGTGGCATATGATGACACGACAAATATATTTAGTTTTGATGCCCCTATTAACGCCCCTCCTGGCAATCAGACACCTACTTGGGATGTTTACTCTCCTTATACATTTCCCGCCGGATACAATCAGGCATCAAATACTCTCGGCAAGGACTTGTTAAGTATTATGGGATTCCTACCTTCTCAAGGCACACCACCTAAAAACTTTGTGAGTTCAGACCCCGCCCAGGCAGACCCTTTTTTTGTGGCCGCTGCCTCTGCCCCTCTCGTCTTCACACAGTATGTTGATATCTGTTCCGACAAGCTGACCTCTAACCAAATGTTTCAGGGTGGATCAACGACAAATCTTGCCAGAAGGCAGAATGTCATCTGTAGATTGTTTATTGATAATAACATCTCATTAAATAATAATAACACCATTGATGGCACACGCCCATTCGTCATCAACAGACAATACTACAATGCCAGAGTCATGAAGTGGTCAACTGAGAACTCTATCCCCACCATTGACATCCAACTCTACGATGATGTCGGTCAGCCCCTCAAGACTTCTTGGCAGCCTCGCCCATACGCCATCACCTTTAACGCATACGAGAGAGGCCATGGTGCTTATGAGGATAATGGCAGTGACAGCGATGACGGTAAGAAGATTAAGAAGTATAGGTCTTACCAGGAAAAGAATACCTCCAGGGCTTGGGCTAATCTGGCAAGACAGTAAATACATTTTTTCTTAAATAAATATCTTGTGTCGTAAAACGCCATAGGATATTTAAAATCATGATTCTTAACAGGTCATTGAGTTTTTTTTAGAAGTTTGTAGTAATGGGTAGATAGTTCCATCTAGGATTTGGAGCGGGGTAAGTCGCATCAGACCAACAATATGTATTGATAGCGGGCAGAACAACGCCAGGACTGATAGGATTTGTCTTATCATAGACAAGACTTGCCGTTATTGTGCCACGACCACCAGCCCAGAATCCTGCCCCAGAACACCAATCAGAAGGCTGTAGAGAATTATTAGTCAATGCCGCCCTTAGGATATTGTTTGCCCCAGTAATAGCAGCGGCAAGATTGACGGGGTCTAATGTAGGACTGGTGTTAGGCCAGCTTGGTGATATCTGAGCTGGGGTCGTAACATTAGGAGGAGATGGAGTGGCATATTGAGGATACCAGTAAGTATATGGCGGACCCGATCCGATAGGTGGGGTAGGACCCTGACCGTCAGCAACATAGATACCAGCATTGTTCTTTCCTGGAATGATATCCCCACAAGCTAAGCCAATGTTAATCTTAACAGACCTGTAGATACTGGGAACCGCCTTCTGTGCCTGTAGAGCCGCAAGACCCCAACATGCCAAGAGATTCGTAAAGTATTTACCACCCAGATAATAATCTTGGTCTTCATTGTAAAATTGGACGAAAATATCATCAAAGAGAGCCATGTTAGAAGGGGCGTTCAGGGCAAGACTTGTCATGTCACCGTTATATGTCGTCAGAGTAGGAGCTACTGTCGCCGTGGGGAAGGCGTAATATGTATTCAAAGCAGTATTGGGGGCGCAGACATTCGTCGTTCCTACATCTGCCACAATAGACAAAGAAGCAGGAGCATTAGCTAAGAAAGCATTCGGAGCATATTGACGGTAGTAACCAGGAATTGCCCCAATCTGTGTAATATAAGGGGCATATTGTGGATTTGTGGCATCAGCAGGGAAAGACGGTAAAGTAGCTGGAGGAGCATAAGGATAATTGTTCTGAGGATTGCCGTATCCAATATTCTCAAAGTCTAAGACAAGACCATTAAAGACAAAGTTGTAAGCACTATTTGACTGACTATTCCGTCTTACCCAATTTAGAGTGTTAGGGACGCTGCCTGTGTAAAAGTCCATGTAATTAAACAAGAATGACTCTACCACATCCTTAGATGATGGCATGTTCCCTGGAAATCCTGTAGGAGTGAATGGACCAAATAAGCCTCTTACATCGGCCAGGAAGCCTCCCCAGCACGCCAACATACGACCATTACTCCCCATTGTGGTCTGGATGCCCTGTAAATATGTGTCAGAGTAGTCATTGCCAGGATTGCCAGCGAATGGGTCAAGAACCTGAAATGGCTGATCCGCTATACAAGAACCAGCGTAAGGACATGGAGGAGTTGTCCCTGTAACATTGCCAGGGTCGCCAACCGTCCCAGCATACATAGACGCAAAGAGCTGTTGACCCTGTGTATTAGTTGTCCCTACATTGGCAGTAGCACCAACCGCACCAACATTAATGTAATAATCTATTCCCGCCCATGGAGATGAATCGCCAAATCTTGGACCCTGAATCAAGAAAGGAATAACGGCATTCGTTACCAGATTAGGAGGGGGAGGGGCGACTGCCGTCGTGTAAGGAGGAGATGTGGCAGATGTTAGACTTCCTGCCGTGTTAGACACAAAACCCGCAAAGACATAATCTGTGGAAGGTGTTAGACCGTTTACTGTAAACTCATAGATATTAGGAGATAGTTGAGTTGTAGATACTTTAACTGTAGGACTGGTTGGACCCCACAAGCCAGAATAGGTTAGATTACTTCCTACCACAGATGCCACGCTGTAGCGAACAGTTATAGAAGTAGCTGTCGGCGCAGTAACAAGTGTAGGAATTCCCACAGTGCCTGTGGGAGGAGTATCACCGCCGCCCCCAGTCATGATAGGAAGAGAAGTAGCACTTACCTGCTGTCCTTGATTATTCTTCACTACCGACCTAAAATAGTAAGTTGTATTAGGGAGTAATCCTGTAAAGTTATTTGTATATACTTCCAAGCTTGGTAAGACTTTAGTAGCAGGAGCCGGAATCGTTGGAGGGTCTGATGTTCCATACAAGAAAGAATAAGTTAATGGGGCTGATCCGGTCACACCAATGGCAAAGAACTGCATCACAGCGTTGGTCGTGCCAACTGACACAGACTCAGGCACAGAAGGAGCAACATTTGGCGCATTCGCACCAGAAGTCGTCGTGAATGGCGCAGAGACAGCAGATACTTTCTCACCAGCATCATTAATAGCCAAAGACCTGAAGTAATATGGCGTTGATGGTGTCAAGCCAGAAACAGTAGCGTTATACACACCCTGAGACACTTCTACAGCCGGTTGAACTATCGTCATGCCACCAGGAGGAACGGTGGGGTCTGTGCTATAAGCAATACTGTAGGTAATCGGTAGAGTTCCTGATACTAAGGTGTTATTAAACGCAACCGCTATGTTAGTGCTTGTGGCATATAACAGAGTCGGCACAGATGGAGGAATACTTGGAGGAGTAGAACCGTATCTGGCTAGAAAATAACTGTTATTTCTGTTATACATCGTGGCATCTTGAACCATGCCCGATGTTGCTTGGAAGGAATAAGCATTATTCGTAAGTCCTGGTGGAGGACTGTAAGTATTAGTAGGACCCAGAAGCCGAGCAGAACCCGGAAAATAAGAGTAAGGCACATTATTCCAGGTTGACATTCTATTTATATATTATATATTATTTTTTGTGCTTTTCTTTCTTGAGTGATTCTAAAATCCGTAGTTGTGCCTCCGCCTTCGGCTTAGTCATAGGCTTATCTGAGTGCTTCCTCCCAGTGCTTGTTGTAACCACCACCCATCCCTTACCTGACTTCTCAATGTGCCATGGCATGACGGAAGTATTCTAAACATGTCAATATTATTCTGACATAAAATATTAGAATAAGTAGTTATGAAACTTCTCACCGTTGAGCCGTCATCCAAGCCAGATAAGAAACTAATGGCAATATTTCAGACAGACAGCGGACGCAAGAAGACGACGCATTTTGGAGCCAAGGGCATGGATGATTATACAATAACAAAAGACAAAGAGCAACGTGACCGATACAGAACAAGACACGCCAAAGATTTACACACTGGAGACCCCACTCGTGCCGGCTTTCTTTCCATGGAAATACTCTGGGGAGCATCAACAAGCAGAGCAGCAAATATTTCCGCTTACAAAAAGAAACATAATCTTTAAGACCCTCCGTCATACTTTTTAGACAGTTCCTGGAATTGTGTAAAAAGGATATTCTTATTGGTTGTGGATGTCTTTAGAACACGAAGTCGGCAGACCCACGAGAGGCCATCCAAGAGCAGTTCAGCACATACTCCACGTGGCACACAAAGTTCTGAGAAGCCACAGGCATCACACCGGTCAAGTTCAGAACACTGTTCATTACTGGCACACCGTGCATCAGAGCCACCTCCTGAGAATCGCCACGAGTGTGGGGCTGTGCCAAGTTAATCTCCACCCACTGAGAAGCCATAGGCACTGCCGTAAATGCCCCAGGAGCAGCACCAGGAGCCTGAAGGGCAGAGTAGGTCAGAACGGGTGGCTGTCTCCTACGCAGAAGGTTAGTCAGTAGCCAAGAACCGTTACTGCTGTCCATGTAGATCAGACCGTTAATGGCAAAGGTCAGCTGACTAGGGGCAATCCACAGAGACTGTTCTACAATGCTGCCAGGACCACTCGTGTTAGAAGGGTTAGTAAACCACACACGCAGCATCTTAAGGTCACCAGCCTTACAACCGGTCAGAGACAACTGAAAAGAACCATTCGCACCAGATGTAAAAGGAAACTGAACCTCCTCCTGAGTCCAGCCCTCGCACAGAGGAATAGTCAGAGCGTGCTTACTCATGTCAAATCGGCGTGCCACGAGGTCACCGGCATCTTGCATAGTCACCTGAGTCCAGTTAATCACGGCAGAAGCCAGAGAAGTAGGCACAGCGTCAGGGGCAGTGCCGGCCACAGTCACGGCAGTAACGACCTGCTTGAAGTCCTGAAGGTCAATCTGAATCTGAATAGGGGCAGTCAGAACATCAGAAGGAAAGGGCAGAGCGCCGCCAGATAGAGCGGGGCTGCTGTGAGGCAGACGGAGATACACATAGGCAGTTCTCTTACCAGCATCCGCCCAGTCATTGATGTCCAGGAGTGCCTGACCGCCCAAGAAGAACAGCTGCTGCTTCTTGCCACTGTCCTCGCACAGAGACACAGACTGTAGTAAGTTCTGGTCACCACTGATGTAGTAGAGCTGAGAGCTGCCATACCTGTAACCAATCCTACGGATCATCTGATAACCCCAGCCCTCTGGCAGAGCCAGACCCTGGCCGCCATTGCCGGCAGGCTGAGGAAGCTGTAGAGTTAGAATCACCTCCGCAAGACCCTCGTTAGGGTTGAATGTCACCGTAGAAGAAGACCCACTGTTTAGAGAAGGCAAGTTAATGAAAAAACGATTATCAGTCGTTGTGGCGTGCATCTGCTTCTCGCTGTTTTCAGAAGTGGCATAGTAAGTATCCACAGACATCCCAGGGCGAATGCTTGTCTGAACATTCATCGCAGCCTCGTATTGTGCCATTCTATATATTTAGTGATTTCATTTTATTTTCGGCTTATTATTAAAAATAGACTGTTTCCGGAATCAATCCACCTATCCTAATTTAAATCGTCTGTATATAAAATCGCCATTTAAAATATAATGCCAGAAGTGAATCTTGACCGTGCCGGACCCGTAAACGACAACGCCGCAGCACTAAAAAAACGGGCTTCTCAGAGTGGCGGTAAAAAGGGTGGCATGGCACACGGAAAAGGCCAGGGTGTCCCTCAACAGGGAAAACCTTCTATGGCACCGGAAGCAACCTCTTTACCAGGTTCTTTAGGCATCCTTGACCTCGCCCACCACCACGGATCAAAGCACCACGCAACCATCGGCGGAATCCTTAACAACACCACGACCGGTAATGACTTGAGAAACTTTAAACTATTGTCTGGTGTCTTAGACCTATGTGACCATGGCAGGAAGGGTGATGGACCCCTTCACAATGTGACAGGTCATGATGCCACCGCCAGAAACGCCGGATTCCGCCCAATCCCCGGAAGCCCCTTCCGTTAATTGTTCATCTCTTCAGCCACGAGAGCAGCTATCTTATCACGGAAGTATTCTAAAACTTGTGCCTTAGCCGGTTTCTCAGATATTAATGTTTCTAAAGTTAATTCACCAAAAGGAGCCTCTCCGGATGCCGTCCCATGTTTAGATTTATACTGTTTCTTTTTATCTTTCTTGACTGACTGCTTATCTTCAGCTTGGTGAACCAGTTGTGCCTGAGACCGTAAAAAATCATTTAGGAACTTGTTCTGAAACATCTATATAGACTACAGATTTTTTTGTAGTCTATATAATTAGAGAATGGCATCTGTTCCTAAGATTGACCCTGTGAGTGTTGGAATCCCCATGAGACGACTTGATACGATAGAAGTCCCCGAGAATAAGTGTATGTCCTTCGGTCTTGTTGGATCAACAAGGTCGGGCAAGACCGTCGCCCTATTATATATCTGGAATACTTGGTTCAGAGAATCACATATCGGCATCATGGCAACCGGTTCTACCCAGGCAGAAATCTACAAACCCCTTCAGAAATCTACAGCCATCAGCCCCTACTTTTTCCAAGATGTCATCAAGGAGACCATGATACTAAACCAAAAGACAAGCAACAAATATAAGTTTCTACATATCTTTGATGACATGTTAGATGGTAAGAATTCTAAAGCCCTTTCCAAGCTTCTATGTATCGGCAGAAATAACGGCATGTCAACCATCATCTCCGCACAAGAACTGACTATCCTAAACGCTGTCGGAAGAACAAATCTAAATTATATGCTGCTGTTCCGTCTCAATAGCATGATGGCTGTTGAGAAGGTCGTTAAAAACTATTTGACTCATATCCTGCCCGGTAAGAATCTTGACGAGAAGTGTAAGATGTATGTTTCTTTGACTCAGGAGCATTACTGCTTCGTCTGTGATTTCTTAGCCAACGAGGTATTTATAACCAAGATTGATTTATCCGAAGTCCCAGGACAATAAATGAAATATCTGATAAATAAAAAATGAAAAGTATAAGTATAATGTCAAGTGGAATCGCTTCTTATTCCGTAAGTGCCACAAACTACGGCCGCAACTCTGGCGATGCCTACTACGCACTAAGTGGTCAGAGTTCTCAGGGCGCTGTAACCTCTGTGAATGGAACTGCCAACCAAGTCACGGCTACTACTGCCAGTGGTGTCGTGACTGTCGGTCTTGCCGCCCCTTCTCCTGCCCCTATCGCCGGTTCTTACAGTAACACCAACATCACTGTAGATGCCCTGGGTCGTGTGACTGCCGCCTCTAATGGCAGCAGCACCGGTGGCGTGGCTTCTTTTCAGACTTTGACTGGTGCTGTGTCTCTTACTTCTACTGACAACAGTGTTACTATTACTACTCCTAATACTTCTAATGTGAATCTCTCCGTGCTTCCTGCTGCCGTAACAGCCACCTTCTTCACGGATGACTTGGCCGCCAACACAAATGTTCAATATGACTATGCCTCACTCGCTAAGACTAACGCAACGGGAACAGCATACTTCGCCCTTCAGAATCCTGGTGCTGCTCCTGCTGTGCACGGATTTCTTGGCGCACGGGGCGGAACTGGACCAGGAGACCAACCTGTCATTACTCTGGCTGCCGGTGTTCTATATGCCATCAGTATTAGTGGTGCTGGTTTACAATACAGCCCTGGAACAGCTGATGGACCTCTGTTGGGTATAGATCTATACGCTTATACTGGACCTATTCAACCTACTCCTGCCGCTGGTGATGCCGGTTCTTATTTAATGTGGCAGTCAGGCCAATTTGCCGCCAATGATGTTGTGCCTATTGAGACTGCCACCATTTTAGTTGTTGGTTCTGGAAATCCTCTCTATTTGGGCTTCCAATACGAAGGCACTGCTGGGCTTAACGCCCTTGCCACTGTAGCACTAAACAGCAGAGGTTCTGCTTGGATTGAGACCCTAGGTGCTTACCCTTAAGCCATATCTTTTTTATAGGTAAGATATATAATATTTTACATATATAGATGCCTCTTTTCACCCCGCCCCCTCAAGATTTCTCGTCAAGAGGTAAAGCCATCCCTCCTCCTAATCTGGCAGGAAGAACACCTCCTTTAGCACCTCCACCCGCCGTAGGAAGTTCCACATTTAATTATAATAAGCCTCCAACAATACCGGTCTTTAATCCCACGACCGCAGCCGCCCCTCCACTTGTGTTAAAGGAGATTATTCAACCTCAGTCTAACTCTACCCCCATCCCAACATCTCAGTTCAGTCCTAATGTTGAGACTTTCCCAACCTCTGGGAATTCTTATTTCATCACTGGATCACAGATTCAGGCAGACATCGCCGGATGGTCTCAGTATCCCGCCGAGACAGACCTCTCCATGAACGGCCACAATATCACAAATGTATCAACACTTATCACAGAATCTACTTTCACAACAACACTTATCACAGAATCTACTTTCACAACACATCTTGAGGTGACCAGCGGTGAGATTATTCTTGATGTGAACGGCACAGGGAATATTCTGAAAGGAGTCGGAGGAGATTTATTTTATGATAATGCTCTGATTGCCAAAGCCTCAGATATCCAAGACATCGCCGCATGGTCTGAATATCCCGCAATCTCAACAGTCAATATGAATAGTAACGATTTATTAAACACCAGAACAATAGCTGCCGAAATCCTCAGCATCAGTTCAATCACCTATCCTTCGGCAATCAATATCACCACCGACCTCATCTTAGGTGACACTAACAGCATACAGGCCTCTAATGTGAATGTCAAAGACATCTACACAAATACTATAGCCTCAGAACAAGCCACCATCAATGTTCTGAATCCGATAGATATGAATAGTAAAAGTATCTCAGGGGTTGATATTGCTGTCTGCCAAGATGTAATAACCACACAAGTCACTATTCTTCCCTCATTTAGTGAAGGATTAGGCAGCGGGTCTAATCTGATTCTGACGGCAAGTAACGACCAACTCTTAGTAGATGGCGTTCCTGTAGCCACTGGCGGCAATGCCTCAACATGGTCTCAGTATCCCGCCATATCAACCGTAAATATCCCAGATCAGAACTTTATCGTCAATAACTCTTCTGGCGGAATCGGACCGTATTGTAACGCTGTCTTTAATGCCAATGTTGACATCGGAGCTTTATCCAATGCCCCTTACAGACCCAGTTTTAATGCCTATATTGATAATTTCACTATCGGTTCTATCGTATCACCCGCCCTCGGTGTCAGCATCAATTCTGTCGGAGGCATCAATCTAAACTCTTTATTAGGAATCAGTCTCGCAGGAGGAGGAGGAATCTCTATCTTAGGTGTTGGAGGTGTCAATCTTCAGGGGGCTGGAGGCATCACTATCGCAGCAGGAGGCATCGCCGTGACCGGTGGCGGAATAGCTATTACATCTGGCGGATTGGCAGTAAACGGAGGAGGCATTCAGATCGGAGCTGGAGGATTGGCAGTTACAGGAGGTAATGTGACTATCCCTGGTGCTTCTACCATCATTGGAACTCCTTCTTCAAATGGCGGACCACTCATCATGTATGGAAACAATATTTATCTTGAGACAGGAGGAGGCAGACAATCCGCCCTAATAACAGACAATATCGGTTCTACCTCATTTGCCAATACCATGAGAATAACAGGAGTCTCTACCATCAACAATATCCCCTTCCCCCCACCTGGAACATCCTCTAACATCGTCTGTAGCAATCTTACAGCCTCCCTCGGCATCTCTACCAATCAACTCTACGCCAACATCATAACAGGAACAGGAGTCATTATCGGGTCAGAGCCAGGCCAAGGAATCACATTAGGGACGGGAGCAACAGAGGTTAATGTGACTACCGATATGTATATTGCCTCTCCTGCCACTCTGAACGCACCTGTGTTAAATGGAGTTATTGAGGCCTCTATCTCTACCATCATTGATGTCTCAACCATCAATGGGCAGCCTTACTTTCCTCTTGCCCCGTCTATCCCGTCAAATTTAGTCGTAAGCACTCTTACCGCCGCCAGCGGCATCTCTACGAATCAACTCTACGCCAACATCATCACTGGAACAGGAGTCATTATCGGATCGGAGCCAGGCCAAGGAATCACGCTAGGAACAGGGGCAACAGAAGTTAATGTGACTACCGACATGTATATTGCCTCTCCTTATATTCTGAACGCAGCTGTGTTAGAAGGAGTTGATGTGGCTTCTATCTCTACCATCATTGATGTCTCAACCATCAATGGCAATCCCTACAATCTCGGAACATCGGCAGACAATCTTACAAACACGGCATGGGGGACGGCCAATGAGGCATATCTCATCGCAAACGCAGCAGTCTTAAACGCAGCCGCCGCCCAAAGCACGGCCACCTACGCCGTCGGTCAAAGCGGAGTGACATCTGTAAACGGGTCTCTTGGAGCTATTAGCGTCGTCCCTGGCAGTAATATTTCTATCAATACAGTAGCTAATACAATTACTATAAATGCTCCTCTTTCTGCTTTCTCCTATAATTTTTATGTCAGTGGTATTTCTGGTTCTGATGTAACAGGAACAGGAACGATATCTAATCCTTATCGGACGATTGGGGCAGCGATGACGAACGCCAACACAATCTCAGATACAAATCAAGTCGTCATAAACTTAGCTGCTGGAACCTATACAGAAAATATTTCTATAACAAGAGATAACACGTATATCACTGGAGGTTCTACAAGTCTCAGCACAGCAACCATAATAAATGGAACTATCACAATAGACATGACTGGGACATCTCAGCTTATAGTCGTTGGCGGTCTATCATCTGTTCAAATAACAAATATAGTCTATAATAACTCTGTAGCAAAGAATCAGTCATTTGTTGTCACAGACTGTCTGATTGTTCCTGGATTAGGTGTCAGTGCTATTGTAACGACCGATACTTCTGTGGGGGGTAATGGAGATATGACAATACAGAATTCTCTCATTTATATGAGTGATGCTGTGGCAGTAAGCTGCTCTAATTGTTCTCTAAACTGTATCAACACTCAGATAACTAATAATCCTGTTATTATATCACCCCTGTCTATGATTACAACAACAGGAACTGGGCGTGTAAATCTATTTGGTTGTTCTGTGATACAGACCTCTACGGTATCAACAGTAGCTCCTCTCATAAAATTAGCGAATAATTCATCTACACAAACAATATCAATTAATAACTCAATCTTACAATATACTTCGGCTACTTTAGATACTGGAACAGGAACAAAATGCTGTCTTCAAATCGCCAACTCTGCTTCTATCTCAGGTGTATCTGTTTATAATAATTTATTAATCTGTGAGGGAGCAAGAACAACCAACGGCATCGCATTACAATACTTAGCGATCCAAAGAACTGGTGCTGGAACAGTAACCCTCACTTACGGGCAGAATCTCTGTGGAGCGACAGCTAACCACTTACCAGCTGCCGCCACTGGACTCACCAAGACCCCCTACGTTGTCCTGGGTAACTAATCTTTAATCAAATGATATTTTGTGTTCCTTTAATATAGAATGGCCAGGAAGAAGAATGTGTTAAATGATAAGTCTAGGGAGTCTTCTTGTGCTGCCACATCTACGACAGTCACCTACAAGATACCCCTCAAGGAAGAGCAGACATTCCTCGGCCACTTCTTAGAATACAGCCTCGTCAATGGAGAATTGGTAATCAAATTCGCCACCAAGAAGCCAGACGAACTTCCGGCATTCAGGATAGAACATTTTGAAGAACCCCAACAATTAATATTCAACTAAGTAGATGAGTATGTTATCCCACTGTGTCAACGCTTCTAAAGTAGTGACCCATGATTCCGTGATACTTAGGATCCCCTTCTATGTCATTCCGCTACATCAATGGACGGTAGCAAAGTGGAAGAATGAGAATGGTTCTTTGGTTATAGAGATGGTTAAGGCTACTGCACTCCCGACTGCACTCCCGACTGCACTCCCGACTGCACTACCCGATAATACCGCTATTCAGATCGCAGAAGCCTACAAGTTTGCTAGATATCCTGGAGAACTCCGGTGATTGTGTAAAATAGATTATTGTATTGATATTTAATGTCATTACAATAAGAATGGATAAATTGACTCTTTGCCTACACCAAATAGATTTAGTAGATGATATAATCTCTAAAGCAATTCTAAAAGATGATACTGACACCCTCAAGAAATACAGTGTTGTAAGAGATGATATAATAGATGACATTAGAGTAATATATCAGATTCCTGGACTTACTATGTTTCTTTCAGATATTCTTACAAAAAGGGTTAGGAAACTTCTAGGGATTAGGGAATAGGTTAAAAATTGATTTTACCCCCACCCCTATTTTAACAAGTCCAAATGAACCCTGAGAATCCTTCTACCGTCTTTGAGTGTGACAAGAGTTGTGGTATTGAGTGCCTAAATTGTCGTCTGAGTCATGGAATGTATAATACCAAGGCTCGTAGATTACAGATGGCTTTCAGGGCAAATAAGAATCATGTAGCGATCCAAGATGAGAAGATAAGAGTGGCACAGAGAATAAAACAGAGATATGAGGCAAACCTTATGGGAAATAGGGCGGATTTACAGGCTCTACAATATAATGTTAATAGCCTTGTTACTGAACTACAAGATAGTCCAGAGCTTCTCAGAGATACAAGAATTAAAGACAGTATTTTAAAGATGAAGTTTGAATAGATTCCTCCGGTAGGTTAAGTTAAGTTAAGGTTAAGTAGGGAAATCCAAAAAGGGATAGGGAAAAGGAAATTGGCTTCTAAGGGAGGTTTTGAAAATAGGCATCTTAACCTTAACCTTAACTTAACCTCCGGCCTAAAAACAAAATGTAAACAATAGGTAGAATGAGCAACCATACAACTTGTTATATTTGTGACGAGAAAGTGTCATTTCCAGGCAAAAACAAGCACCTTTTCTCTAAGAAGCACGAGCAGGATATCAAGAACGCAATTATTCAAGCGAAGGAGAGATTAATGAAGTGGGTATCTGTATTAGAAGACGATTCTAAGATTAAAATGCTTGATGGTAAATCTTCTTTTACACCCCCTATCAAGATAGGGGGTATTGATATGATAGTCTGTTTAGTATGTAAAAAGATCGGAAAGAAACCATGTTCCTGTGGTAAGATGTCAGAGAATGCTAAGTTAATAAAAGCAATACTGGAAGAACCAACAGAATCCCATTTAACACAGACCGAAAACATCCAGTCATGCCCAGCATTACAAAACGAGATAGACGCTCTAAAAAAGGAGTTAGAGAAGACAAAAAAGGAGTTAGATAAAGCAAATAGAACGATTACAGCAAAACAAAACCACATTGACGACCAAGACAAGCAAATAGAAAAATTAGAATCAAATGGTTTTAAAGGACATTATGACGCTCTCGTCGGTGTTATTCACACCCTATATGAGGATGATAATACAAATAGTATCAACGCCTATCGTGTTTTTATTCAAACACTGAAAAAGAATAATACAAATACCTTCAAACAATTAAAAAGCGAATTTGAGGGAAACTATTTAGATGAATAGGTTAAGTTAAGGTTAAGGTTAAGTAGTCAATTCTAAAAAGGGATAGGGAAAAGGAAAATGGCTTCTAAGGGGAGATTTTGGTTTCGGTCACTTAACCTTAACTTAACTTAACCTTTCTCCCCGGCGTTGAAAAGTGGCTAAAAATTGACGGCAGCCTAAAATTAAAATGTAACTCCTTAGTATAATGGCAGCAGTAGAACTAACCTTTGAGGAAGAGAGTCATCAGTATATGGCACGAATCATGTTAGAGATGGATGGTATCATGTTACACAGAAACGCAGATAACTCTTATGACATGGAGGAGATTGTCTGGCAGGTAAAGGAGCATCTGAATCGCTTAACGATGACTGATTATCGGTGTAGAGAGTTGATGAAGATATTTAGGGTAGCTTTCCCACACTATTACAGTCCTTGGATCGCTAAATACAGCACAGATATGAAGAAGTGTAGGCAGACGGTGGCTGTCTTGTATACCAGGAAGCAACTAACTCTCTTGAGACAGTTGGTAAGGGAGAAAGAGAAGGTATGTAAAGAAGCCGTCAAAGCCCTAAAGTCTAACAACACCCCTGAGGTAGATGAATCTGTATCCCAGTAAAAAGAAAGGGTATTATATTTATATGTTGTCTGACCGCAATGAGACAAGATATAAAGCAAGAAGAAGGTATGACTGTGGATATGTCAAGAATGCCACATTTAACACAATCTCAGAAGCCGTGGCGTGGCTCACCAGTTTAGTCGGAGACTAATATACCCCCCTTGTTTAAAAATCTTGTGATGTAAAACACCCCGAGATTTTTATATTGATGACTCTTATTAGATACGTGCCACTTAATTAAGAAAAATCTACGGTGAAAGAAGCGTCTGGAAACTCCATGACCCTGGACTTGGGAGTCTGATAAACACTCTTTAACACAGTCTTCTCCTTTACTGCCGGAGGCTCTCGTTTGGTTCTTCCTCGTTGCTTTCTGATTGTGTCTTTGTTCTGGGCGTAGTATCGTCGTGTTCTTGCTTGGCATTCAGGAACATGATGATAGTAATATAACCTGGCGTTCTCTTTGAGGCGTTCCTTGTTAGCCAGATAATATTCGGCATTTGCCAGAGGTGTTCTCATCTACTGAGAGCAATTTTTTTACTTTAGACCTGTTGGTTGGGAACAGAAATAAGAGTTTCCTGAGATGCTGGTGGAGTAGTTTTCTCAACATCAAAAGATACTTCTAACTTTTTACCACAACACATAGATTTTACTCTTGTATGGTTAATGATGGCAAAAATACTTCCACCGATGCTCACGACTACTCCGATAATTGCTAAGATTCCTGTTGGTGAACTATCCATTCTATAATAACTAATTTAAAAAAATTCTCTAATCAAATGATACAAGAACCTCCTTTTGCTCAGACCAGACAGTTCCAGATAACCCTTTCATCTTGGCGGCTTTCTTTTTTGCCCTGAAATACTCACGATTCTTCTCACGATATAAGGCACTCCATTCTTTGTGTCGTGCCTTGACCTCTGGCTTGGAATTATATGTGTGACTGTATCTTTGTTGCCGTAGTTGCTTCTCTGTCACATTCGGGTCATTAGGATCTAAGCGTTTTGCTACCATCTGTTAGTCTGTAAGAAAAGTTTCTAAATCTACCTCCTCCATCTTAGTCCAGTCGGAGAGTTCCTTTGCCCAGAAGACGGCGGTAGTTGGGCTGAGGCGTTCACCTTCAGCCCAGCACATCTCCCTGACATCTCGGAGAGTTAGGGCGGCGTAGAGAAGCTCACGGACATCCTTTGGCACATCTTCACGCTTTATGACACTCTTGATTATCTTATCGGATGCTTCTGCCATTATTCTGTAAAGCTCAAACCAATCTGGCTTCTTAGTGGCTACCTCTGCTGCTGGTGCTGGTGTTGTAACCTTCTTCTTGCCTGGCATATATTCTACCGTAGATTTAAATCTTTAAGATATAGATAAATAGAATGCTCTCAGAAGAAACAAAGGCACGACAGAAGGAAGCGAAGCGTCTATGGTATGAGCGCAATAAAGATACTTATAAGCATCCAGATCCTGAGAAACAAAAGGAGAACGTCAGAAAGGCATCACTCGCCTATTATCATCGTAATAAGGAAGAGATTAAGACAGTCAATAAACGCAAAACAAAACAAGCGCATGTTGATAATCGCATCAATCTCATCAAGCGAATGAATGACCTTGTTAAAGAAGAAAGTCAAATGATTCACGATCTTATTAGAAGACCAATAACAAAACCCCTCGCCTTATTATTTTAGCCCCGGCGTTGAAAAAAGTTGATTTTTTACCGCCCCCCTAAGTATAAGTCCCAAATGCCCGAGTATTCTTGTTATTACGAAGATGAGAAGCCTTTCTTGACCAAGCGTTACATTGATGATATAAAGAATCTAAAAGTGGGCGATTATTTGGTTAGTAATCGCACATTTGAAACGGGTGGAATGACAAAGGTTTATCCTATTACAAAGATTACAAAGCACTGTGTCTTTATTGATCAGTATCGTGGCGGAAACGAGTGGAAGACGATTCGCCTTAAGTGGGAAGACCTTGAACCGGAAATCCAAGATTCTTTGCTGATGAAAGGATATCTTAGTTCTTCCAGCTTTGAGGATTGGTCATTCCTGAGCCAAAAGACAACCTTCTATTACTATGTAAAGCAAGATGAGATTGATCTAACACACTTCACACGCACAGACCAATTGCTCAGGGGCTGTGCTTAAAGATCAAAGACACATTTATTTTTTCTTAATTGTTAAGACAAAAATAAAAGTTGAAAAAAAGTTGATTTTCAACGCCGCCAAAAAAGTGAGTCCGAAATGCCTTTCTACACTACCGACTCTATTGAGTGTTACATGTTTGCCTGTATTACTGAGACATATGAGTCTCTTGACAAAGATGAGAGGCGTGACAGTAAGGAGGCGTTAGAAGATATCGTGTTTCACAATGATACGAGCGCACTTAAGAATCGCTGTGAAGAGTTCCTTTCAATTGACATTGATACAAGCACTTCCCTATGTGCTGCTATCCTAAATACT
>Ga0208875_1000285_pt1 | contig 18239 bp, 16 predicted proteins | sample CryBogCBH25Aug08_FD_184612 | JGI IMG/M metagenome (GOLD analysis project Ga0208875, IMG submission 184612) | Freshwater microbial communities from Crystal Bog, Wisconsin, USA - CBH25Aug08 (SPAdes) (version 2) | ecosystem: Environmental > Aquatic > Freshwater > Lake | place: Crystal Bog...
GGGGGTTCATAGGGTGAAGATATTCCTGTGAAACTGGGTAGCTCCCCTGCACGGGCCTTGCGATAGAGCCCTTTGGTATCACGTTTTTCGCAGGCTTCAAGAGATGCACTCAGGTAGACCTCCACAAACTTCTCTTCACCTATGATTGCCTTCGCCATCGCACGGTCGACTCGATACGGTAAGATAAACGATTTTATGACAATTAATCCTGCATCGAGCATGAGTCGGCAGACTTCAGCTACCCTGCGGATATTTTCAGTTCGATCGTGTGGGGAAAAGCCAAGGTCACGGTTCAAGCCATGACGGACATTGTCTCCATCAAGAACAGCGCACGGCACTCCCCTGCTAATCAAGCACCGTTCCAATGCAAAGGCGAGGGTTGATTTGCCAGCACCAGACAAACCAGTAAACCAGAAAACGAATGGTTGATGCGAAAGGCCAAGTAACTTTTGACGTTCTGCTGCCGTCATATAGGAACAAGAATGATTGCTTAATATGATGTTGATTTTAACCCTTGCATCCACTGCTTTAACGCTTCAGGAGTCTTTATCTTTCCATCAACAATATTCAAGATCATCTGCTTTGTATTGACAGTTTCAAAGCGGTCAGAAATTAAAATACTTTTCCGTTGATCTGGCATCTTTACCAGAAACGGGACATGCTTTTGATCTATAATACCATCATAAGTATTGACACGCCAATGATGGTCTGATGAAACTATTACCAGAGTCTTGTCCCATGAGCCAGTCTTCTGCATTGTGGTTCTTATCTCTCCCAATATCTGATCAGCTAAAGCTACGTTGTCAAGATATCCCGCTTTGATATCACGATTTGTACCATATGTATGAGTTCGACGATTATAGATATTGGGATTATGTGGCACCGAATAATGAAGAAAACAAAATCCATATAGATTAGTTTGAAGATATTGTACAACATCCTTATGCATAGATGTTGTAATCATTATATGATTTTTTATAGGAATTGAATTCCCAAAAAGGGAGTAATTACATGATTCAACTAGGCTACGCAATAGGAGAACAATTGACTGTAATAACGAGTCAGAAGTCATTGAATCATTAGAATAGTCTTTGATTACATCAATAGCATCAAATAATCTCGAATAAGGGAAAAACCAACCAAAAAGCGCCGTTCTGCTACCATGATGATGCATATCAGCAAAGATGGTTGAAGTAGTCTGAAAAGAGCTATTTTTCCCGTTATTTTCCGTTATAATCATGCTAGTCGAACTCATAGGTCTTGTCTTCTTCAAAGGTATCCCAATAAGTAACGCTGGTATGGATATGGAAGTGTCACTCGCTGGAGAAAATGCATTGATAGCCACTATGCTCGATTTTTGCAATTTATCAAACTCTGGCAACAAGAGTTCTTTTGGACGATGCCCAAATGCAATTCTATAGTCAAGTTCATCAAAGATGATCCATATAACCGACATAGAATGAGTATTTTCAGTAAAACGGAGATGGTGATATGCGGGGGAGATAAATAAAATTTCTGATTCTGCCTTCCATAATGCAAACGCAGATTGGCCGAATGTAACTAATAGAAAAGGAGTCAGCATCAAAGGCACTCTATAATGATGTCTATCAATTATACACCAATACCGTATCATCACAAATACAATACTTGCTATAACAAGAAGAATAGCAATACCTGACAGCAAAAAGCCCCATGCTCCAAGTGCATTATATATAGTATCCTTTGTCCAGCCGTATTGTACCCTTATGCCATTCAAGATAAAGCAAAAAGTCATACCATATATAGCAGACCATACCCCAGGCATTATTTTTTGCCAATGACCTGCTATGAACGAGGCTCCCCATAGAGTAGCTGCAATCAAAACCGTACAGATTATGGCCGCTTCATAACTGTTAAATTGAGAATGACGTAACCAAAAGCTTTTGCCGATATTAAATGGAAGTAACGAAAACCAAACCTTCAGCATGATGAGGTTCGCAAGAGAAAGATAAACCAAAATATTTTTCGATACGCTTTTATTGCGCATTGATTCTCCTCGTTAAATACAACCAACGACCGCTACTCGCTATTTCTTCTTTACGAAGAATTTCAAAGCGCTTGCTAACTTCCATTTCAAAGACATTTCTATCAAACCACCCGTAAAGGACTTCACGGCCTCTCAATAAACGCTTAAATTGAGAATCATCAGGACCAACATATTCAATGACCATCCATTCTGTAGTTAGTTTGGATGCTTGTTTTATAATTTCAACAAGAGGTATCTGATCAGTCACAAGAAGATGATGCACAACCGCAAGCATCATTACAGCATCAAAATATCCTTCGGCACGGTCAATAAACGAAAGTCTCTCCTGATTACGCCAACCCTGTGCCGGTGTTGGACGCGCCAAATTAACCACTAAAGGAAGAATGTTAGCGTTCTCAGCATATGCCCTTTTCCAAAGGCAGCCTACCACTTCAGAGTCAAGGTCAGTTGCCACCACCTCAGCACCGAAACGAGCTGCTATAAAGGAAAAATGTCCAGTATTGCATCCAATATCCAATACCCTTTTCGGACGTGATGCTTGAAGGAACGACTCAATAAATATTATTTTTCTAGAATATTCATCGGATAAATAGGTACAAGTTTCGCTGTAAGTACTCCAGCTATTATGAGGATGTTTGCGAAGAGAAGAGTTTAGAATAGTTCGAGCTAAACGAGAAAAGAGTGACTCAAGAATGAATGTTGCTTTTTCTGGATTTGAAAGTATTTTTTTGGTATACATTGTTTTTCTCTGCTGTTCAGCCTTTGCAGCAAGAAAAATAGGTATCGTCACGTTTCCAATAAACGGACGAGTAAATCTTGCAAATGGACTCAACATGCGGTAAACCACCTCGGGTTCAATACCATCTCGATATAATAAAAATCCAGTATGGCATGGTTGCGAATAATGCACATCAATTAATACGGGCAAAAGAAAGTTTCTTACAAACTGACCATGTGCTAGCCATACAGGATCACCTGCCGTACGTTTTTCAAAGGAAAGAATGTCAATAAAAACAGGGTATGGTCCATCAAAAAGGACATTATATGGAGTAGCATCCTTAAGACCTACTCCATTTGGCAGCGCTTTCTGGCAAAGGTTGAGCGTAAGTTTTGCAGCTGCACAAAGCATCTCCAATGGCCACTCAGAAGGATAAGATGGGAAACTGATAATTTTGTGCTCTAAACAAAGACAATCAGCCGATTCATGCCCAAGCAACTCAATAGCATCATCCACGTGCAAAACGCGAAAAGCCGCAACATTGCGGCTTTGACATTGTTCATGCAACCAAGAAGTTGCAAGCAACTCTCGATATTCTTCTATAAATTCTGGCCTTATGACCCGAATAAGACGATTATCGCATTTGATAACGTAACCTGCAGGATCACGAAATGAAGCCGGATGTCTAACATTTATCATTTTTATTGAAAATCTTTTTTATAACAGCAATAATTCGACGAAAATAGAAAAGTAAACCAATAAAAAATGAACCAAGCAACTGAAAGAGAAGAATACCTGAGCCAGGGTCGGTATAAGCATGAGCATTAGATGGTAGAATTAGTAAAAATACAAGCGATAATACGAGTACCAACCCAATCATATGTTTGTATGCCATAATAATATCTTCAAATAACTATATGTGCTTTAAAAGTATAAGCGCTCAGTAACAAGTGAGTAGACCAGAGGAATTTCACCTCCAGCCCCTCGCAGAACTGTACGGGAGCCTCACGGCTCATACAGCTCCCATCATCCAGCCGTCGAGGTATACCCCGCTTTCCAATGTACAAATGCATTTGGCATCTTTTCCGCCAGAAGTCGCAGCTTTCTGCTCGCTCTGGTTTTATGTCCAGTCAAATGCTTATACTTTCTCATCATCCAGTGTACCAGGTAGTAATTCATGTGCTTCCAAACCGGCGCCATTGCTGAGCCATAAAATCGCGTGTAATAGTTCTTCCACCCACACAGTATTGGGTTGAACTGTACTGACAAGTCAGTAAGCTCCAGACTGTTCTTATACTGTAGCTTCCACCTTCTGATGGTCTGTCGCATGTGTCTCAACGCCTCTGTGCTTACCCCCGGCAAAAAGCCCGTAAAATATATACCAGCTTTCCCCACGGATTGTCGCTGACAAAAGGTAAAACCAAGAAACGTAAATCGGGTTACCGGATAATTGCCTTTTCGCTTACTATCTCGGCAATACACTATCTGCGTTTTCTCAGGATGTAGCTCTAACCCGCATTCTCGGAACCGCTCACCAAGCTTTCGTATGACCATCTCTGCCTGTGCCTTGCTTTTACAGTGAAGAACTCCGTCATCGGAGTACCGACAAAACGGCACACCGGGTAGATTTTCGCTCACCCACCGGTCAAACGCATAGTGCAGAAACAGATTCGCTAACAGTGGACTCACGACTCCCCCTTGAGGGGTGCCTTTTGTCCTTTCTATCAGCTCACCTGCCGGGGTTTCCATCGGTGCCTTTAGCCACCGTTCAACGTACAGGAGAACCCACGGAGTTTGGCAATGTTTCCGAAGTGCACGCATTAACAACTCATGGTCAATGTTATCAAACAGCCCTTTGATGTCAAACTCTACGATCCAGTCATATTCCCAGTTTCTCTTCCTCACTACAGCTATAGCATCATGGGCTGAACGCCCTGGACGATAGCCATAAGAGTCTTTATGAAATACTGGTTCCAATATGGGCTCAAGCAGCATTTTAACAACGCTCTGAGCTACCCTGTCTGCTACGGTTGGAATCCCAAGCATACGCACCCCTCCAGAGTTCTTCGGAATGCCTACACCTCTTACCGACGGCGGAAAATAACTGCCGGAACTGAGCCTGTTCCATAGCTTGTACAGGTTATCTTTCAGCTTTGCTTCAAATGCTTGTAACGATTCACCGTCAACTCCGGCGGCACCTTTGTTTGCTTTTACTCTTTGATACGCTTCCCAGACAAGATGTTTGGAAATTTGATACGGCTTTGTCATACAGAAAAGCTCCTTCTGTTTGCACAGTTGACATGACTGTATGACCAGATGACGCGACTCCTTTGCTCCAGCCTCATTACAATGCTTTCATTGCTCGTATGAGTCGCTCCGCCCCTTGATGGCGCATTGGTATTATCAGCCTCGCTTTTTACGCTTGTGCCTTTCCCTTTGCATCGCCAACGAAGGATCCTGTAGTTCAATGCAAGAGCCCAAACCAGAATCACGCTGCCTTTATGCCGGATACCGCTTGGCCAGTAAACAGGTTTCCGCCAAACTTTTCCTGAATCAATGACTCTACTCAGTTTTGATGTCATCTGTTACTTTCGACACGTTTACGGCAGTTCACTTGTGTTCGTCTTCCTTGGTTCACACCTGCCATCTTTACGATGACTTTTCCGTAATGCTCACGATGAGAGCTTTTGACCAACGCCGCTTACGGTGGTTTGCACCCTGCTCCTGCAAGCCGAGTGCGATGGACCTACCATCATCTCTTGCACTTCTTTCTACAGCGCACAGTCACTCCGTAATTCGTTCTGAATCAAGATTCAGAATTATGGCGTCTCATCCTTGATTTACATGTGGATCAGTTTACGCTCTGGCTTGCCCACTACGGAATCAATTTTTGATGAGCGGTTAATATTAAATTAATTACTATTTGAAATAATATACTAAATACCAAATTTTGATAAATATCTTCTATATTATTAAAAATATTTTTTCCCTATTGAATACAAAAAATAGATAAAAGCTTATTAGTATTAATCAATGTAAGATATTATATTTTTTTTTCATACTATAAAGTTACAATTAATATTTTATTTTTTTTTTGATTTATACTAAAATGTAAATAGTTAATTAAATCAATATTTTTATGCTTTACGTTAAATTATATTTAATTTAACTATTTATTAAATATATATCTTTCAGAAAGGGCTTTAATCATTTTATATCTAAACTTAATCATATCTAAAGTACTATAAATACTTTTCCCGCAATTAGGAGATGCATTTGATGAATGTCTTCGATAACGAACTAATTTTTCATTACAAAAATATGTAGTGCCATACATTTCTGCGACCATTCCCAACCACCAGTCGTGCATATGAATTTTGGATGGAAAAGGAAGAGCTTTTACAAGTATTTTCCTGTTAAAAGCCATACAACAACCTGTATAAGTGTTTTTATACAAGTTTTTAATAAAACCAGATCCGGAGTTTCTTATTTTATAAAAAGATGGGCTGATAATTTTATCATATTCATTTATAATTACAGCATCACTTACTACCAAATCGTAAAATCTTAAATATTTTGACATAATCAATATTTTATTATCAACCCAAATATCATCTTGATCAGAGAGAAAAACAATATCTCCTGTTGCGTATTTAAGAGCATTTTCAAAATTTAATACTGGAGAATAAAATGAATTACCTTCAAGAACGATTAAATTGTTGAATCCGGATTTTCTTGCTATTTTTAATGTATTATCGTTTGAGGAATCATCTGAGATGATTAATTCGTCTCCATTTGAAAGTTGAGTAATGACAGACTGCAACTGCTTTTCAATATAAGATTCTCCATTATATGTTGCGATGCAGACTGTTTTTTTCATTTTTTTTTAAATTCATAGATTATTATGATTTATAGTTTCTTAAAATTGTAATATTATAAATAAATTAATAATAAAAATGTTTTTTCATAACTATTGCTGCTTAGAATTTATAAAAAAGTGTAGCGAATTCACTGAATATCTATGTGTTTTTCGCATGAACTATATGCATTCTAAGGGTGTGCTATCATGTTCTTTCAAGTTTTACTGCTTTTCTAAAGTATTCTTTCTTCGGAATAAGTGTATAAAGGGTTGCTACTCTACTTCTATAGAAACAGCAATTCAGCCCTTGCAAGAATAAATTATATTTAATAAATTAGTAAATAATAGCTGAAAGATCATACGAAACACTTTATTATATAGATTTATACAATCTTTTTTTTGCAAACAAGGAACTTATAATCACTATTAATTTCACCATAATTAATCATGCAATCCTCTAATTCAGTAACAATCTTAAGTAATTTTTGTGCTGTTTCATCTTCTTCATTAAAGTTATTTGCAATATCCTGAAATAGTAGGGATATAACTGTTCCGCCATAATTAACGTCTTCAATAATCTCAAATATATTTTTAGCAATTGGAACAATTCTTGAAGACTCTACAGCTTCAGATGGATCATATATTTTCATTCTAACTAGTCCAGGTCGACAAATCTGACGTTTAATCTTTTTGTTATATGATTGTATTTTATATCTATCTGGTAAAATTGCTAACAACCCATTTGCTATATTAAGTTGTTTTTCTGTCCATTGAAATTTATCAGGCCCAACATATTCATTAATAATAAATAATCCATCAGATTTCAACGAATTGTTAATTTTTTTCATTAATGGTTCTAGTGGAGAAAAGTGATGCAATGATTGCTCTACAAGAATTATATCATAATAATTTTTTGGTAATTCATATTTATTTATGTCTTTTTTTTCAAAATAAAGAATATTATCCAAAAACTTATTATTTGCTATTCTTCTTGCTTCATCAAGAGCGCTTTCTGAAAGATCATAACTATCAATATGCATAAAACATCCACTTTCAGCCAATTCGATTTCGCGATATCCCATACCGCAACCTAAAGTAAGGCCAATAGCATCAGGTGATTTAGGTTTAATATATTTATTTATAATATATTTACCGAATGAGTTGTATTTGCTTCCCGATATAAAATAATTATTTCTTTCTTCGATGTACTTAATTGCTCCCCAATGTACAGTATCATTAAATTTATCTGGAGTCCATAAACTCTCAATTCGTTTATTTTTAAAAAAAATATTAAGTAATTTATTAAGTAATATTAAAGTCCGCTTACCACGAAACTTCTCATAGGCAAGCATTATATCTGATGTATTTATGTATTTATTTTTAAGCATAAACAATACAATAAATTAAACTATTTCCTAACAAATGATTATCTAATATTTAACATTTCTCTTTTCAAATAGAATACCAATATTCTATCATATACAGCTTTGATCTATAGTTTTTTTCACATATTATTTATTAAACCTCTCAAAAACAAAGCATAGAGTTATAAGTTTATTAATAGAATCTTTATAATAAATAAATTTAAAGGAATATATTTTAGATGATATATATAAATATATCTATTTTTTCATTAGTATTGAAAATAGATTTTAAGGATTTTTTGAACGTAATATATGTAAATATTATAGCCGATTAATTGTTGTAATTATTGAGTTATATAATAATATAAAATATTAACTTAAAATTTTAAATATAGTATCCAATGATGGCTATCTATTTATAAGAACATTTACTGTTATTTTGTCTATCTAATAATTTTATTATTATTTTACTATTAAATTAAAATATATTTATAAATAACCGATAAATATAGTACAGCATATAGATGTAGTAGATAAATATTATAGACGAATTTTATGTTTATATAAAAAGCCCATAATAAGAGGATACAACAACTGCACGCTCAATCCTGAAAACACAATCATATTATCAAATATATTATAGATAACTAATGTTGATACTATAGCAATACCAGGAATAGTATATGGCGTATTTCTTGGTAAGAATACTAAAAATAATAATACAAATACTGTTACGAATAAAAACATAGTTAAAATACCAAACCACCCCATATTAACATATGCAAGAGAATAAACACCACCGACAGATAAGAAGGGAGCTATTCGACTTAGCGAGTTACCTTGAAACTCAATATGTTTTGAAATAAAATCGGGCACAAATGATTGCAATATTAAAAGATCGTAATATACATTTGATGCTATACCGTTATTTATTGTCTCCTGTAAATTTCCTAAAGGAGACGTAATATATATATAAGGCCATAAAAACTCGTAAGGAATGTGACTTTTTATAAACGTATCGCTTGGCTCAAAATAGGATACTAAGACATTAGTACCACCAGAGCGCAAATCGCCAGCCATTCCAAAGAGGAACATAAATATCGACAGGATAAGTGGCAATAAAATAATATTATTAATTTTAATAGTACGAATTGAAATTAAATAAACCAATAACATTGCAGTCCCATTAATGAGAAACGCACCCCGATTCATAATTAAAATTGGATACAAAGCAAGTAGAAATAGTTGATATAATATATTTTTATTTTTTGTTGATAAATAAAGATAAAATAAATAAACTGTGTAAAATGATAAAAAAGTAAAATATATTGGATGTATCGTTTTTATACCAAATTGCATATAATCATAATTACGTCCACCAAGCATCAACAAAGGTATCCCGCCGTTATTAATCAACTCAACTAAACCAATTGCAATTAAAAAATAAAATACCCTATGCGAATTATGTGTAACAGAAATTGATCTATAATGTGGAATCAATTTTAAGAACCCTGACACATACCCAAGTACAACCATCACTAAAGAGGAAATATATAAAAATAATTTAAGCTCATAATTTAATGCTGGCAACAAATTTGACCAATTGAAATTATAAACAACTAAAACAAATATATTACTAATAGAATATAAATAAAACGGATTAAATACTGCCTTTGTATGAATCTTTAACACTATATAAAACTATCTTAATATTTTGACAACCTCTTGAATATAGGCAATTTTTTTTGTAACAAAGAATAACTTAATCGCTCTATAAGAAAGCCATAAGTACGGATAATATGTTGAATATTTTTTTGCCATATGACTTGAAGAAAGGGCAAGCTTTTTAAATCTATATATATCATCCACATTATTCCCTATTCCTAAGACCGACAATTCATGTGCAATGGCAAGATCTATAACTTTTATATATTTATTTTTTTTTGAAAATCGTAAAAATAAATCATGGTCACTATAATCAAACAACCTCTCATCAAAATAACCAATTTCTTTAATTGATTTTACCTTAATTAGTAATCCACTATTTATTAATGAATGTCCCTTAATTATCAACTTACCATATTTTATTCTATATAACCTAAAACCACGATGCAAAAAATATCTACATGGTGATATTAAAATATTTTTATGATATATTATTGGCGCAATAACATTTACATCATGCCCAACCTCATTAATCGCATTACAATATGTATATATAAAATTTAACGGGAGTGTACTATCTTGATCAAAAATTAAAATCCACTGTTTACCCATTTTTTCCGCCTCAATACACGCTTGATTATATGCTTTTGAAACTCCAGGATTACTTGGATCATGCTTGTAAATAAAATTAATTTTATTATTATTATTAATATCTTGTGGAATTGGGCTATTATCATATATATATATATCAATTTTTTGTTCAAATAAATCACAAATGCATTTCTGCAATGATATAAACGTTTCGGATTGGGATATGTGTCTTTTATATATGACAATTACAAAAAGAATATTATTTAATTCTGATAATTTTTGCATTTATTCACAATTACCAATTTCATAATGATTATTTACCTAAAAGCATAATCTATGGAGCAAAATTGACCATAATTCTTTTATTTTTAAAAATAAATGATAAGCTAGTGATAGAGCTGACCAAGATAAACCAAAATTTTTTTTTGATATAACTACCATTTCAATATGGCTAGATCTTGAACTGATCCCGCCTTGATATGCAAAAGATTTAAATTGCTTTGAATACTTAAAACAATGTTTATTTTTGTATAATTTAACATTAAAATCATAATCTGCATACACTGGATATTCTATATTAAATGGTGGATTAACATGTAGACTTTTGGGAACTAGTAATGCCTGATGATGAATAGTATTCCCTATATGCAATTTCCAGTTTACTACTGATCTAAATACACCTTGTTCAATATCAACGTCACCATAAAGAATAGATTCACTAAACTTATTATTTATAATAAGTTCTATCGGCAAAGTTTCAATCGTATCTCCTGCTCCAAGAAATAACACTTTAGAGTTAATATTTGCAAGCGCCCATCCCTTGTTCATTGCATCATAAATACCTGCGTCAGAAACGCTTTCCCAATAATCGATATTATTTTCATATTTTTTTATTATTTCAAGAGTGTTATCCGTGGAGGCCCCATCGATTATGATAAACTCAATATTATCGTATACCTGATTGATTACACTTTTTATGGTATTTTCAAGCTGCGTACCCGCATTAAAGACTACAGTTATTATTGAAATAATTGGCCTGTCATAGGAAGATGTTTTCATCACTCCATTTAATCGCAATCCACCAGCATGCTTTGGAGTTGCCAGAACGTTACTCAAATGGACTTGCATGTTACGCATAACTAGTCAAATAATGCTATAACAGGTTGGTCAATGGATAGAATAGTCATATAATACCTGACTACACGGAGGATCTAAAATGACTTCAAAGGTTTGGGCATTGTTACTTTTTATGTACGTCAGGAGATAATTCCAAGATAATTTGCTTAAAATTTGCTTAATAATATACATATGTGTTTGTTCGTGTCTGGACTTGTTATTACGTAACAAATTCAAGTGAAGAGCTTATTACGCTATGCTTTAAAGAATATTCCATCTACCTGAAGTGTCCTTCCGGTATCTATATCAGTGAAGTTTGACAGAATTGACCACAGAACAAAACCTTCATCATTTAATCTCGACATCATTTCTTGCCACAGATGCTGCCCTTCATATAGTTGAACGAGCGACAACTCAAGAAGAATCCCTCTAATTTGAGGCATTACATTTTTTGCTCCATTAAGGACTTCATTTTCAAATCCCTGAGTGTCAATTTTTAGAAATAAATTATTATTATTTTTTATGATATCAGGCAAGACAGAGTCTATAGTTACTAAGGGGACAGACTCTTTTCCTATATATTCACTATCTGGAGATGCCGATATATGATTATCCAACATAGATAAAATAGAGCTACTTACCGAATTTCCTGCAATATTTATTTCAATCTCACAAATGTCCGCCCCCACTGCACAGCGCGGATGTACAATCCACCGTGGATCACTTGCAGCCTTTTTTTGCAAAAACGAATACGCTTCAGAAAGAGGTTCAAAAGAAATGATATTCCCCTTATATCCACTTTCTCGCAAATCGGATGAAAACTGGCCGATATTAGCACCAACATCCAAAACAAGATCAATTTTAAAATTTTTCAGGGTGGAAGTAATTATATCAGCATTAGATAATCCAGGGACATGCCTTTGAATATCAAAACCAAAATATCTGAATATATTTTTTATTGTTTTTTTTTGATATTTAATAACATTCATACCTTCGAAACCTTATTTTATATATTTATTTTTAATTACTTGAAGAGATGACCTATTTAAGGGTTCCCCAGTAATTTCATCTCTTATAGCGCACAACCACAAACTAAAGCCAATTTTGGATTTAAATATTTCCCGAATTGTTATAATCGAAGCATATAAGAAACCAAAATATCTGCCAAATAAATACTTACTAAATATAATTCTGTTTCTAATCGCATTATATATATACATAGGTTGTATATCCATTGACATCCCAACATGATGGAGTATACGCGCTGTCGGCAAAGCCATTATTCTGTAGTTAAAGGCTTTAATTCTTAATGCAAACTCCGCTTCCTCGTAAGCTAGAAAATATTTTTCCGGAAGTCCTGCTACTAAATCCCAAACATGCAGTTTACACATAATCGCCGCACCAGGAAGGTAATCAACATCATATGCTTTAACATCATGCATATTTTCGATACCCCCTACCCTGAGACGAAATCTTTTGACAACGCCACCACAAGCCCATATTTTCGTTGGTTCATCAGCATACGGCATACAAGGCCCCACAGCTCCAACATCATTCCGAGTAAGAACAAACCTCATTTCTTGTAAAGCATTGCCTATTACGAACGTGTCATTATTCAATATCAAAATACAATCATGATATTTTTTTCTTCCAAAATTAACGCCCATGTTGTTTGCTTGGGCAAAACCAGCAATACCACCTGTTCTTAATAGACGGATTCTATCCAAATATTTTAATGGAATATCTATATTTTGTGAAGGATCATTATCAACAATTAATATATCCAATAATTTATAATCAATCAGTGATTCAACGCAGTTCCATGTATATAACTCAGATCCATAGTGAAGAATTATAGTTAATATTGGTCTTGTTATTTCCATATCCGATAAATTTTATTATGATAATGCATTGTTACTTTTTCGGATTACAAATTTATTCTACACATTACTACTTATTTTTGTAAAAATCCCAGATTTTTAATCGGTTTATCAAATGATTTTCTCATAAAAGAAAAATAATGAGACCCAATCCATCCATCATTAATCATTTCAAAAGACCCTTCGAAACCATAAATACGTGCCCATGCAGGTTCACAAAAGTAATTTTGCATGGTGTTCTCCGACATGATATTTACATGGGTTGGATCTTGAAAAGCCTCTTTTGCTGGAAAACAGGGCTGGATATTAAAAAATATTCCACCTGGTTTAAGTACACGAAACACTTCATTAATTAAAAGAATAAATGGAAACTTTGTCTCTCCAGCGATACAAGAAACTCGTATAATATGCTCAAGAATATCATATGCAGTTACGTATTCAAACGTCTCGTTTTCAAATGGTAAATAACCTGAAGAAAGATCAGAATGCACAACATTCTTAAGTTGGTTAGCCCTTAAATCAGCTCCAAATACTTGGGTAGCTTTAAATGGATTTTTAGGTTCAGGACCTGATCCTATATCCAAAGCAACCCGAGCGTTTATTGTTGTAAAAGAATGAAATAATTGTTCAAGTACACTTTTATCTCGGTAATATTTTTTTTGTAACCCAGCTATTTGAAGCACGTGATATATCTTATTAGAAATTAATTTAGATATTGAAGTCATACATGTATAATTAGGTTCATTAAAAATACCTTCAAAAATTTTCGAAATTATTTTTCATATTTAATTCTTGTAATAAATTATTTATTTTCACAAAAAAAGGTATTGCTCTCAACTTCCTTTTCAAATCTTCGAATATAGTTAGATGTACAATATACCGTGAGATTAGTTTATCCGCTTTTATATTACATTTTACCGAAGATGGATGCCGCATGGGAATATTCAGAAGCATCGGGATTGAATCCTGGACATAATCAGGCGTGTCTATCGTCGTATGTGTTGCTTCTAGGCCAAAGCCAAGGTTGTGTGTTTGATTAGATGCAGGTAAGACAGTAAGCATTCCGATCCTCCAGCAGGCAAATGTCCACTGATAATCCCATGTGTCTATACGTCCTTGAAATACATTCTCAAACGTCTCACGCCAATATGATTCAAAAAGACTGCTCCCATCGGAAATAGATCGAACCCCATTTTCATCACGCCATTCTGGCCAGGCTTGCATCGTTACATCATAGTGTTGCCATGCTCGACGCCAACTTGCCCAACCCCATACATGGTTGTAATGGGAAAAAAAATAACTCTCGTGTGGCTCAAAACGTTTTGAAATAAGGTTACAGCCACTTATTACCCCAACTCTCTCGTCTTGGCGATAGCGCTCAAGAAGTTCATCGCAATAAGGAAAAAAGCTTTTAATTGGTAAGACATCATCTTCAAGTATGACACCCTCTTCCTCATTATCAAAAAACCAGTTTATGCCGCCGGATACCCCCATTTTGCAGCCCAAATTCTCATCTATAAACAATGTTTTCAGTTCACAAGGCCAATCAACAGCTGTTGCAATTCGGCGGACTTCTTCGCAACGCTCTCGTTCACCTTCGCGATTAAGCCTTGGGCCATCAGCAGCAACATAAAGCTTAGGGGGTTTAGCTGCTCGAATAGCTTCGAATACCTGACAGGTTGTATCAGGTCTATTAAAAACAAGAAATAATACGGGACTGCGCATTTGCTTAGTTTTCCTGTAACAGGTTACTGAAGTAGGCAATGGCACTCCTAAGACCCTCTTCCAGAGTCACCTTCGGCTGCCAATTGAGTGCGTTCTGCGCTAATGATATATCAGGCTTACGCTGCCTTGGATCGTCTGATGGGAGTGGTGAGAAAACAAGCTTCGAAGAACTGCCTGTGAGTGCAATAACCTTTTCGGCAAGTTCAAGAATGGTGAATTCTACGGGGTTACCGATGTTGACGGGGCCAGTAAAACTTGTTGGAGTTGCCATCATCATTACCATTGCTTCGATAAGGTCGTCGACGTAGCAAAAACTGCGTGTTTGATTCCCTTCGCCATAGATAGTAATATCTTCGCCCTTCAATGCCTGAACTATAAAATTGCTGACCACCCGTCCATCGTTTGGATGCATGCGTGGACCATAGGTATTGAATATGCGGACTACCTTGATATCAAGATTGTTTTGGCGGTGGTAGTCGAAAAAGAGTGTCTCAGCACAGCGCTTACCTTCGTCATAGCAACTACGGATACCTATGGGGTTAACCCTTCCCCAATAAGATTCTTGCTGTGGATGAACTTCGGGGTCGCCATAGACTTCACTTGTTGAAGCTTGCAGGATTCGGGCGTGTATCCGCTTTGCCAACCCAAGCATATTGATGGCACCGTGCACGCTGGTCTTTGTCGTTTGAACCGGATCGTGCTGGTAGTGAATAGGACTAGCCGGACAAGCTAGGTTATATATTTGATCTACCTCAAGATAGAGCGGAAAGGTGACGTCGTGGCGAATTACCTCGAAATATGGGTTACCGAGAAGATGAGCAATGTTTCTTTTGCTTCCAGTGAAAAAGTTGTCGACGCAGATTACTTCGTTGCCTTCGTTTAAAAGGCGTTCACAGAGATGCGAGCCGAGAAAGCCGGCACCACCGGTGACTAATATTTTATTCATTTAATAGCCTCTACATAAAGTGTTTCCCATGATCTTTCTTTAATATCAAGATTTAGTTTCTCATCTTTTGTTTGAGCATATTGCATTTTCTTAATATCTCTAAATCCAATCTTTTTTAACAGAATATTTAATTCGTTAAAATCCCACACAGATACATGATAATAATTTTGTGTTATATTTCTAATAGCTGAACAACCTGTCAAATATTGATTTTTAAAAAAATTTTCTTCTTCATTATTAGCCTGATTATAAAATAAAATATATTTCTCTAAATCAGGAACTGTAATTCTAATAGTAGACCCATACCTCATTACTCTAAATAGTTCTTTAAGTAAACGATGCGCTTCATCAGGATAAAGATGCTCTAATGTGTGCTCAGTAAAAACACCATCAAAAACACCATCATCACATGTCAGAGGATACCTTAAATCAATTTCCCAGTCTAAATTTATTTTATTTTTTTTCCAAAATTTAAAATTGCAAAAAAAGTCAGCATTAATATATCCATTTACATAATTAGTGCCACTTCCTATATTTAAATAGTTTTTACCAGTAAATAACTTTGGCTTTTTGCTAAAAAAGCGCCTGCCTATTATGCTTTTTAATTCAAAATTAAATACGCACTTTAAATCACTCTTATATTCCATTATTATTTACTGATTTCAATGATTTGTTATTTAATATTTTCGGAATACACTTACCATTTGTTTTTTAAATATATCGGGCGCAAACACTATATTAGATAATATGTCGGAAACGAATGTTGATATAACTGTAGCTGATGCAGCGCCAAGAACACCATACTTTGGGATAAGAAACAAATTTGATAATATATTTGTAATAGCGCCAATTGATGTCCTAGAAAGTAGTAATAATTTTTTTTGTTCATTTATAATCAAAACACCTTGAGCGACTCCTAATGCAACAGGAATATTTGCAAAAACATGAATCGCAAGAACACCTGCACTTGCTTTATAAGCAGAACCATATAGTAATATTACAATAGGTTGTGAAAGTAATGCAATCCCAGCACTAAGAGGAACCATTATCCACCACATTAAACTAAACAGTCGTATGATTGACTTATTATACCCAATAGGATCAATATTTTTTTTTCGTGCAATAGTGGGGCTAATACTTTGCGAAATCATCATAGGTATAAAATACCAAGTTGCTGATAATGGCAATGCAGCAGAAAAAACACCTAATTCACGTACTCCCATCATTTCACGAAGCATAATCTGGTCAATACGAATATAAATTATGATTGTCAATCCTGATAACATATATGGCCAGGATTCATGTAAGAGTCTTTTCGCCCATATAATGTCCCATCCCCAGCGGAATGGCGCTGGAAATTGACGATAGGCAACCATAAGTGCTATAGCTGAAAGTGCTAACTCAACAAGGCTTACAGTTGCAAATAAAATTAAAGGCGCCTTAGCTAATATTAACCATACTTTTAAACCACTCGCCATGATATACGATACAGTCTTTGAAAAAACCGTTCTTTTGCTTTGCGTCTGGCTCTGAAACCAAAGATCGATAGTATCTGCAGCCTGAAATATGAGAGAACCGGCTATAATCGCAGTTAATATGAGGGTATGAGTATCCCCTGGCCTGAACATAGCCATACCTGCAACAGCCGCAAACCAGCATATAAACCCTGTGGTTAACCGGAGCCGTAATACAGTACCTAAAATTGCAGGTGATGCCTTTTTTTCTCGGGCAATATCACGGATAGCAATTCCATCAAGACCGAGAAGACTGATGACCTGAAAGAATGCCACAAATGCCATTACATAGGAAAGTTCCCCAAATTGCGAAGGACCAAGGTAGCGAGCAACCCATGCACCAACAAAAAGGCCCATCCCAAGTCGCAAGGCTTTATCAGCAAGCAACCACCCTGTATTATGAATGATTGAGTGAAGGTTGGTCCGACCTTCAATACGTCGACGGATTGGTGCTGGAGTATAACGGAGCCAAAGGGGGTTTGAGGGAACTGTCATTCAGATACTACAGGAAATGAAGAAATTGGTTGATCCAAAAATTTCACAAGTTGTCACGAAAAAGAAGAGCAATTTGGATATTATTTAAATAGCATTTTTTACCGACAAGGGATCCAATACCCTTTATTCATACTCAATTTTTGCTTTAAATTCAACAAAATTCCCTGTTCCCTCATACCCATCTTGTAACCAACCAGCTTCATTCCTTTACGAACTGCAGCAGACGGAACCACCCAAGGAGCACGTTTTAACAAATAGCGTAATTCTGAGATGACAAACTTTTTACCTTCTCCCTCAGGCTTACCCATTTTTTGAATAAACCAGCTCTCCCTGGAGTGAA
>Ga0208875_1000291_pt1 | contig 17945 bp, 13 predicted proteins | sample CryBogCBH25Aug08_FD_184612 | JGI IMG/M metagenome (GOLD analysis project Ga0208875, IMG submission 184612) | Freshwater microbial communities from Crystal Bog, Wisconsin, USA - CBH25Aug08 (SPAdes) (version 2) | ecosystem: Environmental > Aquatic > Freshwater > Lake | place: Crystal Bog...
ATAATACTTCTTTTGTAACTAGTCTTTATATTAATCTTTTAAATAGAAAACCAGCCACAATAGAATTACAAACATGGCTTGATTATTTACAAAAAACTCAATATGTAACAAGAGCAGATATAGCAAGATCTTTTATCAATAGTCAAGAATTTATTGCTTTAGAGTTAGATCCAACACTTGTAAAAATAGCATCAATATCAACAGGTTCATATACACAAACTGTTACTATTAATGATGTTGCAGTGGAGATAACAGTAAATATTGTTAATGGAGTTCCAACAGTTCCTGACTCAAGTTCTATACCAGATGGTTATGTTCAAGTTTTTAGTTTTACTCCGACTGACCCATATCCTGGTTTGATAAGATGGGAAGGACCAAATGGGCAAATATTATATTCATTAAGACCAGCATATCTTCCTTATTCTGCAACACCAACTGAAGATGCTATTAATGTGGCAATAACTTTATTAATGAATGATCTTGTTGCGGAAGTTAATAATAATAATTTAACTTTAGAAGTTTTATTGTATCTATTAGATGAAACTTTCAATAACGTTCAATCTAAAGCTACACAAAACGTCTTAGGAAATAATATTGATGCTCCTGCTTATGATCCAAACACTGGTAAAAGCGGAGGAGCAAATCAAGCTCTTCAATCCATATTAGGTATACTTGGTTCTCTCATTGGTATGGCACAAAGTATGCATCTACCAGAATCTGTTTTAAGCCAAGGTGGAATACAACAACTAATTCAAGACAGATCAAAAGATCAAGCAATGTTAAAAATGAAAAAGAAAATAGCTCAACAAGCTGTTTCTCAGAAAAATGAAATGCAAAATATGAACCTCAGTCAGTTTATGAGTTTTGGTAACATGGCAAGTAATTTTGGCGGTAAAGGAGGAAGCAACGGAAGTAGTCAGAATCAACCAAATTATAATAATGGTGGATCTGGTGGTGGAGGAACTGGCTCTAATAGCGGAGCGACTGTTAATAATGTTGTAAATTATACTACTGTTATTGGAGGTAATACTATTAATGTTACTTCTATTAATGGAAGATCTGTTATTAATATAAAAGATTTACCAAATGGTTATTATCCAGTTGATGTATCTTCCGATCCTAACTTTATTAAATGGATGTTGTTATATAACAGTGGAATTGTAGACCAACAAATTCCTTTCTATACATTAAAAACAAAAACAGCAATTATAAAAGCTGCTCAATATTTACCAGCCAGTGTAATTAATACTTTAGTTCCTGTTAATGGAGATGTATTAACAACAAATATTGGTGGCGCATATCATGTTGGTTTCTATCCAATAATTTAAAGAGAGTAAAATGGCAAATAAAGATAAAAGAGCACAAGATTTAAAAACTACTTGGGAATATCCTTACAATCAAGTGACGCAAACTCTTGGAGGCCATGAAGTACATTTTAACAGCACTCCTGGTAAAGAGAGTTGGAGAAACTTTACTCCTGGTGGAACTTACACTGAAGTTGACGCAACAGGAAGAGAAATTCATTTCACTGCTGATAATAAATTTACTGTTCATTCTAATGGACATTCTCAGACAAACGAAGGTGTTCATGATAATTTAGTTCTTGGTGGTCTCAGGGACAGCAATTTAGGAGATTTTCACCATGAAATAGGTGGAGATCATACTAAAGGTTTACATGGTCAATATATTAAAGCCATATATGGAACTGGATTTAACTACACTCGCGACAATTATGAAATTGGATCTGAAGGTAAAATTCTTGGCGATGCGAATATGGGAGGTATGGCATTTAACAGCCTTGAAGGTGTTATGATGTCTGCATTGACAAGCCAATATAATATGGTTCAAGGAGATTTCGGTAAATTCATTTCTGGTAGTGGAGATATTAAAGCCAACCAAAATATAAGACTCGCCGCTGATCAAAATGCAGTTGTTTATTCTAAACAATCTATTAACATAGGTAATAACCAAAATAGTTCAACGCATACCCCAACAGTAAATATAGTTGCTGACCAAACAATTACTTTGACTGTCGGGCAGTCTTCCATAAAAATAGAATCAGGGCAAATAACTATCACAAGCCCACAAATTAACTTTAAGAAGGGATAATTATGGCTGGAGCTAATGTCCATGTTCAAGGCGAAAAAAGATTATGTGGTCATACAACTGTTGTTAGTGGTCAAGATTTTGTTTCAGTTCAAAATCAATTGGTGGCCGTAGAAAATGATCAAGACACAGCTGGTCATGGAGAACTCACTTCTATGGGTATAAATACATATGTTAAAATAAATAATAAATTGATAATTGTTAAAGGAGATCAAGCCAAACCAGATAGTGCTTGTATGTTTAACAATCAACATTGTCGTCCGTATCCATCAGAGTTTTCAGATTTCGTAACCATAGAACCAGGTTAAAAATGGCAGTTTCAAGAGCAGACACCTTATCAAAAGTAAATAAAACTCAAATTTATTCAGATTTTTTTGATTCTTTTGCTTCTTCTCCAAATAGTGGAGATTTAGCCATGAAAACCAACGTTGATTCCGTAAAACAATCTATTAAGAATTTAGTATTAACAGACATGGATGAAAGGTTGTACCAACCTTTAATTGGAACCAATGCTCATGAAATACTGTTCGAACCAACAAATGATCTAGTCGCATTCGAATCTTTGAAATCTTATATTACATATGTTATTAAAAATTTCGAACCAAGAGTTCAACAATTTCAAATAGATATAGTTTCTGAGCAGGAAGATAGTGATTATTTGACAATTAATGTTTATTTTACTATTATAAATAATCCAATAACTCAAACTGTTTCTATAAATCTAAGAAGAGTCCGATAAATGGCCAATAGTTCCCTAAATTTAACTTCTTTAGATTTCGACACTCTTAAAACGAATCTAAAAAATTTCTTAAAATCACAATCAACTTTTAGTGATTATGATTTTGATGGTTCAAATATGAACGTTCTATTAGACGTTTTGTCATATAATAGTTTTTTAAATGCATTTTATTTGAATATGATTGGTTCAGAAATGTTTCTGGATACTGCTCAGAAATACAATTCAATTGTTTCTCATGCTAAAGAATTAAATTATACCCCTCAATCCAATAGATCATCTGTTGGTTTTATAACATTCACAGCATCCACAACAGGTTTAAATGGTCAATTAACTATTCCTAAAGGTTCTAGATTTTCCGGAACTAATTCTAATGGTGTGTTCTCTTTTACAACAAATGAAACTAAAACTTATCTTTCCACAAATAATGTTTTTTACGTAGCGAATTTGGCTTTGTATGACGGAGTATATGCTAATGAAACTTTTGTTGTAGATTATACTATTCAAAATCAATCGTTCGTTATGTCAAATCCAGATATTGACACCGAAAGTTTAGCAATTAATGTTATAGAAAATAACGGCCAAACAAATACTATTTTTACTAAAGTTGATACTCTTTATAATTTGAATTCTAATTCTGCTGTTTATTTTTTACAAGGAGCGCAGAATGGTAATTATGAAATTTTATTTGGAGATGGAATTCTAGGAAGAAAACCACAGAATGGTGCTGTGATAAATGCTGAATATAGAAGAGCAAAAGGTTCTCCGGCGAATGGTATTACTAAATTCATTATTGATATAAATTTAGGGAACGTTAATGGTGGACAAGTAAATCCAACTTCTGTAATAACAGTGGCAAATTCTACTAATGGTTCTATGGCAGAAGATATAGAAACAGTTAGGTTCAGAGCTCCAAGATATTTTGCAACTCAACAAAGAGCTGTAAGTGTAGACGACTATTCTTCTTTAATATATACCAAATTTGGCGGGTTGATTAGTGACATTAATGTTTACGGTGGAGAAACTTTATCTCCAAAACAATATGGAACAGTAGTAATTTGTTTGAAACCCACAGGTGTCACTTACGCTCCTAATTATTTAAAAAATCAAATTGTAAATTACATTCAACCATACACGAATATTCCAATTAAAGTTATTACATCAGATCCAGATTACTTTTATTTAAAAGTAAACACAACAGTCCAGTACGATCAAACTTTAACAAACAAATCACAAACCGATATTCAAAGTGCAGTTTTAAATTCTATTATTGGATATAGTATTAATAATTTAGAACATTTTAAAGATGATTTTAGATTTAGTAGATTCACAAATAAAATTGATAATACAGATGTTAGTGTAGTCAGTAATGATACAGAAGTGTTGATGGTTAAAAGGATTAACACTACTCCTGGAATTTCAGAAACTATTACTGTTAATTATAATAATGCCGGAGAATATGAAAGTTATTGGTCAAACAATAATCCTTCTGCTTATCTGGACGAACCTACTTTATGGTCCTCTTCTTTCTCTTATATCTCTAACACTGGAACTCAATATAATAATTGTTATTTAAGAGATGATAATAGAGGAAATTTATTCATTTATAATATTACTAATAATAGCAATAATGTAGTTATTAATGATACTGGCACTCTTGATTATACTACTGGTAAAGTTGTTATTAATAATTTTAATGTTCTCAATTATGGTAATAATATATCTTTTTATTACAAAACAATGTCAAAAGATATATACGCAACTGGAGATAAGATTTTACTTATAGATCCAGCAGACGTATCAGTTTCAGTTATACACAAATTGGATTAATAATAAATGGATTTTGGCGTAGAAAAATTTATTACTCCTTTTATAGAATCTCAATTTCCTGATTTTTATAAAAAGGAAGGTCCAAATTTTATTTTATTCGTAAAAGCATATTACGAATGGATGCAACAGGACGGTAGTCCTATAGGCGAAACAAGAAGATTATTTAATTACAGAGATATTGATAATACACCATCTAACACTGTAGAAGATTTCCTATTTCATTTTCAACAAAAATATCTATACGGTATACCATATAAAATCATAGCTGATAAAAGATTATTATTAAAACACATATTTGACGTATATCGTTCTAAAGGCAATTTTCAATGTTATAAACTTTTATTCAGATTAGTTTATAATGAAGATATGGATTTATATATTCCTGGGTATGATCTATTAAAACCTTCAGATGGAACTTGGGTGCAACCAAAATATCTAGAAGTAACTAATAGTGATATTTTACCTTTGTTTGTTGGAAAACAAATTATCGGACTTAGTTCAAAAACAACTGCGGTTGTTGAAGATTATATTAGAGAACCATTTAATAAAAATATATTTTCAACTATCTATCTTTCAAATATTTTACCAAAAGGAGCAAGTTTTTCTATAGGAGAAAAACTAATACTTGCCGATGATTCTTTGACGGAAGCACAAATACAATCTTCTTCAAAAGTAATTGGTTCTTTGGATACTTTAGAAATTACAAATGGTGGACAAAATTTTAAGGTTGGTGATATTCTTAAAATAGCTCATACAGATTCTTTTGGGAATAAAATTTCAAACGGAACAGATGGTTTATTAAAAATAACATCATTGCAGAAATTCTTTGGATCTTTGGGATTTAGTATAAATGATGGTGGATTTGGTTATTCGTTAAATGCTTTTTCTTTTGTTTATCCATTTTCTAATTCTAGTTTTAGCGATGCGCCAACAGCTAATGCTTCTTTTCAAACTGGATATATATCTTACGCTACACCTATCGAATACAATACTGATCTTATAATAGATTATTATCAATTACCTTTAAATTCATCTTCTTTCAATTTCCCCAATAATCCTATTGCTAATCTAACAAACTCAACTTTACAACAAGATTTGAATTATAATACTGATTATTTTGGTTCATTATCTTCTTTAAATAATGTTTTGGGTGGAAATAATTACACACAACCAGCTTACACGAACGTTTATACTGCTGTATTTTCTAAACCATTAACTGGAACTATTTCTTATTCGAATACTTCTAATACTGTTACTGGAGTTGGAACTAATTTTACAAATGTTTTTACTTCTGAAATTTTAATTTCTTTGACCTCTAATCCAGGATTCTCTTTTACTAGAGAAGTTATACCAATTGCAAATGTAGTTAATGATACAACTATAATTTTACATGGTCCTCCAAAATATAGTTCTACATCAACATCTCTTTACGCTGTCGGATATCCAACTTTAAAATCGCAATTATCAAATCAAGAAGCATACAATATTTACCATAAAAATGCCAATGTTTCTAATATTTTCCAGTCATGGAACGCTCAAATATCTGCGAATCCTTCTAGTGGTAATAATATTATCAAAACAGTAACTGCGATAAATTCTGGTAAGGGCTACGTAGAAGGAGAATCAGTAAATTTATATTTGTCTGGTGGAGTTTCTACATTACGCATAGCTGCAGGAGGAAAAAATTACACTAATAATGATTTATTAGTTTTCACTTCTGTTCAAACTTCTAGAATTGCAAATGGATATGTCACAACTGATTCGAACGGAACTGTTACTCATACATTTTTATCTTCTTCTGGTTCTGGGTACGAAGATGTTCCAAATGTTTCTGTATATTCAAATACAGGAACTGGAGCAATAATTACTTGTACTGCTCTTTCTGAATATGATACAACTATTGAAGTTCAAGGTAAAGTAAGAAAAACAGGTAACGGTAGAGGAAAAAGTCATTGGTCTACGACTAGAGGATTTTTAAACTCCGATAAATATATCCAAGATAGTCATTATTATCAAGATTTATCATATCAAATTAACGTTCCTGTAACTCTTGATAAATACAAAGAAGTATTGTATAATACTTTTCATATTGCCGGCACTGAACTGTTTAGTAAATTTCAGAAAATTTCTTCAGAATATGAAGTTAATGAAATTGTTTATGAAACCAGTCCAATATTTGGGTTATCAGACGAATCTGATAGAGAATTGATGGACGAATTTGATAATTTATTAGAAGAAGAACTTTCTTTAATTTCTAGCCCAGAAATAACTTTAGTAACATCAGAAGCACAAATTCTTATTACTGACGAAAGCGGAAATATTATACAACAAGAAGTATTATAGCGAGAAAAAATGGGAAAAATTTTATCAAATTACAGAACTAGTATAGTTAGCGATTTAATTGACACTTTAACAACTAACACGCATAACTATTATGGAATAGCAACTGGAGCTGTTCCTAATTTAGGTAATGTTCAACCAGATTCTTCGGATAATTATAATAATCAATTTTTAACTTCTTGGCAGTTGTTGTTTGGTAAGAAAATATCAAATAATGATGTTAAACCTATGATTGTTAACAATCCTTGGGTTTCTAACACTGTTTATTCAAGATACGATAATACACCAAATACCTTTTCAGAAAACGCTAACACATACGCAAATACTAATTATTATGTTATTGTTCCTCCTGGTATTTATGGTGGTGGATATAATATTTACATATGCATTGATAATGCTAATAGTTCTCCTTCAACAGAACCACCATTGCTTATACAACCAACTTCCTTTCAAACAAGTGATAATTATATTTGGAGATATATAACAACAATTAATTCTTTTGATTATGTAAAATTTTCCACTAATGATTATGTTCCAGTTTATGCAAATGTTTCTTTATCTGCAGCTGCTTATAATTATTCTGGAATAGATAATGTAATTATAACAAATAGCGGAAAAGGTTATTCATCACACAACGATGGTATAATTCGTTCTGTTGTTAACACAACTTTAATTCAGATTGATTCAAGTTTTTCAAACTCTACTAATACTCCTTCCATAGATAATGATTTTTATACTAATAATGGAATATACATTTATGATCCAACTACTTCAACATCTCAATATTTTGGAGTGGCGAAATACGTTTCCAACACTTCGGGCGTTGTTCAAACGAATTGGATTTATCTAGACGCACAGGCAAATTTAAATAATATTGTTCCTGGTGTCACTCAATATAAAATTTCTCCAAAAGTTGTATTCAAAACTGATGCTACAATTCCTCCGGTAGCCTATAGCGTTATTGATACAGTTGCTAATACTATTTCTGATATTGTCATAATTGATCCAGGTATTGGTGTAACTTGGGCAAATATTTCTATTCAAAGTAACACTAGCTACCCAACTGCAAATTCAGGAAATAGAGCAAACGCTTATGTTGTTGTTCCTCCAAATGGAGGTCATGGTTATGATCCACTTTCCGAATTAAAAGTTGCCGGAATAGGTATATCTTTCACTTTTGCTAATAATGAAAATAATCATTTACCAACTTATTGTTTATATAATAAAATTGGAATTGTCAAAGATCCATATGGTTTGGTAGCAAACACTTACGTTGCTAATGTCACAACTATTTCGCAAGATAGTAGTTTCGCTAATCAATATTTTACTCAAGTTTTGGTGGCTAATATAACTCCTACTGGTGTGATATTTACGGTAGGAGATTCTGTTACTGGTTCAATAAGCAACGCTCTCGGAACAGTAGTGTTTTCTAATAGTTCTCAAATTGGGTTAGTTGGGGATAAATATTTCGCTAATAATGAACCTATAGTTTCTTCTAGTGGAACATTATCTGCTAATATTAATATAAATACTTTTGGTCAAATATATCCAAAAAATCTGGACATATTATATGTTCAAAATTTGACCGATGTTCAACGATCGAACACTCAATCAGAAAATTACAAAATAGTAATTCAGATTTAACAATATGGAAGAATAAATGCCAATTCAAACAAATCTAAATGTATCTCCGTATTTCGATGATTATGCCGATTCTAAAAGTTTTAATAGAATCTTGTTTAAACCATCTGTTCCGGTTCAGGCAAGAGAATTAACTCAGCTTCAATCTATTCTTCAAACTCAGATTGAAAGATTCGGTAACTGGGCATTTAAAAACGGTGATGTTGTTTATGGTTGTACTATAGTAGATATTCCTGTCCTCCCATACGTAAGATTAGACGATTACCAGTCAAATGGTGCTGGTTTCTATGCCAATAATTTACAATTCACATTAGCAAAATCATTAACTTCTAATCTTCAAGCAAGAGTTGTTACTGCAAATAGTGGTCTTGCTTCTCAATATCCTAATACCAACGTAGTATATTTGAATTATATTAACAGCGGTATTAATGGAGAAAAAACTTTCTCAAACACAGACGTTTTACATTTTTACAACACTCCTTTAACAGGTAATGCAGCTGTTGATAATGTTGCAACAGTTAATGTTTTTGCTAACGTAAGTTCAAATCAAGTTTCTATTGGAAACGCTCATGGTATTTCAGTTGCTGATGGTGTTGTTTTCCTGAATGGTAATTTTATTAAAATTCAAAATACAGTTTACGGAATTGTTAATAATTATGGAACTTACGCTGGTAACAATTTAGTTGGTTTCATTGGTAACGAAAATATTATTAACTCAGATATCGATAGTTCATTATTAGACAATGCTTTAGGATATCCAAACCAAAATGCTCCTGGTGCTGATAGACTTCAGATACTACCAGCTTTAATATCTTTAGACCCAACAACAGCAGCAAATACAGCAAACTTCAATCCAATTGCCACTTATAATTTTGGTGGACTTGTTCAGAAACAATCTAACAACGATGTCCAATCTGTTGTCGCAGAAGCCCTTGCAAAAAGAGTTTATGAAGAAGCAGGTAATTTCGTAGTAAATCCTTTCGTGTTAGATTCTATTACTGCGACTGCAGATCCAAACGTAGCTCCGGCAAGTTCTAATAATGTTTTAATTAAAATAGGAACTGGTTTAGGTTATTCCTACGGAAACAGAGTATCATTAGAAAAAACTGCGTATTTAAATGTTAGACGTGGCGTAGACACTCAAGTTAATAGAGAACAAATTATTACTTTTAATTATGGAAATTATTTTTCTTTGAATGAAGTTGCTGGTTCTTTTGATTTCGCTAATTCTGCGACCGTATACCTTTATGACGCTCCACAATCTGCAGTTACAACCAGAGCTTATACAAGTATCAATCCTACCGGCAATTTAATAGGAACAGCGAAAGCTCGTGCTTTTACATATGCAGGATCTGGTAATCCAGGAGCCAATAATGGCATTTATTATTTACATGTTTTCAATGTCCAAATGAATAGCGGAAAATCTATCAGTAATATTATGTCTGTTTATTCTAATAACGCTGGAATTTACGGAGTTGGTGATCTATATTTTAATGGATTACAGTCAACAGGCACAAAACAACAATTATTTTCTTTCGGCGTTCCTGGTATTAAATATTTAAGAGATTCTTCCAATAACAATAATACAGAATATACTTATAGAGCTAAAAAATCAACAACTTTGAATTCAGATGGAACTATTACCGTAACAATTCCTACTTCTGCCACTGGAGGTGTTGATGAAATGCCTTATGGTTCTGGAAGTACTTTAACAATGGGACTCGTTCCTGAAATAAGTGCTTATTGTTACGCTAACGTAACTATTACTGGACTTTCGGGAACTGTTTTCTCTAATACCGTTTCAAGTAATGTTACTGGGTCTTCAACCACATTCACAAGCGATTTTGTCTCTGGTGATAATATTATTATCGGAACTGATACAAGAACAGTTGTTTATGTGGCCAATAATACATCTTTGATAGTGGATGCACCTTTTAGTACTATTTCTGGTGGTGTTTCTTACTCAAAGAGAATTCCGGCCGGAAAACAATTAACTTTCTCAACTAGCTCATATTTAAATGTAACAAACACTACTTCATTTACCATTCATACTAATCTTACGCCAAGCGGTTCTACGCAGGTTTATGTTGATTATAATGTTTTAAGAACTGTTGCTTCTCCTGCTAAGAAAGTTATTAAAAAGAACAGATGGGTAAAAATTGACACTACAAAAAATCCTAATGGTCCTTGGTGTTTAGGTTTCAGCGATATTCATAAAATTAACAATGTATATCAAGGTAATGCAGGAGGAACTGCTTATTCTAACACTAATCCTGAAGTAACTGGTAATTTTACTTTTGACACAGGCCAAAAAGATACTCATTACGATTTAGGTTATTTGCATTCTAAAGGTGGATTCTTAACTTCTACCAATCCATATTTGTTGGTTAATTTAGATTATTTTGTCCCTAACACAACTCCTGGAGTTGGATTCTTTACTGTTGAATCTTATCCAGTTGATGATGTTAACACAACATCAAACACTAATGCCATTCAGACTAAAGATATTCCTTTATACGTTAGTGATATTGGTGCAAAATATTATTTAAAAGATTATGTAGATTTCAGACCAGTTGCTTCTATAACTGCGGCTGATGCTACAGATGTTGCTTCTGCGACCGTTAATCCATCTAGTTCATTGTCGTTTAACGTTCCCGCTACTGGATTAAATGTTCCTGCTTACGCTAAAAATTTCCAAGCTGATTACACTGTATATTTACCAAGAATAGACTTAATTTATATTAATGCAGATGGAACTTTGAAAATTAAAGAAGGTATTTCTTCATCTACGCCTCAAACTCCAATATACCCGGATAATCTTTTAATTCTTTCGACTATCAATATTCCTGCTTATCCATCATTGTCAACCGATCAGTTAAATGATTCTATGACAATGAATTCTAAATGTTTTTCTCAATGTAGAGATATTTCCAGCAGAATAACAGCAAACATACTACCTAATAAACGATATACCATGAAAGATATTGGTAATCTTGATAATAGAATTACTAATCTTGAATATTATACTCAATTATCTTTGTTGCAACAACAAACTAAAGATTTGACTGTAACAGATGCTAATGGATTAGATAGATTTAAAAATGGTATTTTCGTAGAACCGTTTAGTGATTTTACTCTTGCTGATGTTGCTAATCCAGAATATTCCATGGCAATAGATACTAAAAAAGGAATAGGTAGACCTAAATTCTGGAAAGAAGCTGTATTTTTAAAATTTGATGATGTAAGATCAACTACAACACAAAAAACTGGTTCTCTTATAACATTAAAATACACAGAAAGCCCAAAATTTATTTCACAACCTTATGCAACTAAATATCGTTCTGCTTCTCATGTGGCTTTCTCTTGGAACGGAACTTTAACTCTTTATCCTGCTATTTTGGATCATAGCCAGTTAAATGTTACACAAGGTCAGGCTATGAATATGACAGTTGATCTTGCTAAACCATGGCAAGATTTTGCTCAATCTCCAATGGGAGTTAGTTGGGGTGGTTGGCAAATAACAGATCAACATCTATCTAATACCACAGTTTATAATACAACTACTAGCGGCCAAGCTCACACATATACTGCTAACGTAGAATTGGGATGGCGTGGTAGTTTAGATGCCGAAATATCTACTGCTCAACAACTTCAATCAGACACTCATACTTTATATAATCACTTTGCTGGTTTGGGTATTGATTTGTCTGCAGGATTTGTGGTGGCAGATACTACAAACACTATTGCTAATTCGTATCAAAAACCAATTACTGCAACAAATTGGATTGATACTCGTGGTTATACTTGGAACTCAGGCACAAATTCATTTACTTAATATTATATAAGTATTATAAATATTTTTGAAATTAGGAGAAAACCTTGGCAGTCATAGCTACAAATACAGCGACAACTACTAGTTCGTTAGTAACTACACAAACGAATCAGGGAACGCAATTATCTGTTACCCCTCAATCTTCCACGAGCACTGTTGGAAATTTCGTAACTGATATTTCAACTAATCCTTACATTCAAAGTACTGTAGTAAAATTTTCTGCCGTAAATTTGAGACCAAACACTAGAGTTCATGCTTTCTTCGATGGGCAATTAGTGGATCAATATTGTACCACTGCCACTTTAGTTGGGACTAATGATGGACTTGGTAATAATATAGACCAGGATAATGCAATTGGAACTCCTTTAGTTACCGATAGTCGTGGTCAAATATATGGTTGTTTTTTCATTCCTGGTGGGGTTTTTAAAAGCGGAGACAGGGTTTTTGAATTAACAGATACTTCAGATCTCGTTCGTGGTATTGATGCTATGACTACTGTAGCTTCTTCTACTTTGACAGCTGAACAATATATTTCAGTAACTAAACAGGCGTTGACTCTTACTACCATTAATCCACAAATGAGTTTTACTCCTGTTACCAATACAGTAACAACAAATACTTATCTTTATACAACTAATACTGTAGTTAATACTTACACAGTTGTACCTGATACTGTTAATTTGAATTATTCTTGGTATGAACCATTAGCTCAGGCGTTGACTATTAATACCCCTAACAAAGAACCTGGTATTTTTGCTACTTCTTTGGATTTATATTTTCAACAGAAACCTGATACAAGTTTAAATCACGGTTGTTCGGTTTATATCTGCGAAACAAATAATGGATATCCAGATGGAACTAAAATTGTCCCATATTCCAGCGTGCATTTAGATGTTAGTAGTATTAATGTAGACCCAACAGCAGCTTCTGTTGCAACTAATTTTAAATTTCCTTCACCAGTATATCTTTCTTCAAACGCTGTTTATGCATTTGTTGTAAAACCAGATGGCGGTGATCCGGATTATCATGTTTGGACTGCTAATTTAGGTAACGTTGACGTATTGTCTGGCTCTCAGGTTACTTCGCAACCAGCACTCGGCACTGCTTTTTATGGTTCCACCACTAAAGAATGGACAGCTTTACAGACAGAATATGTGAAATTCAATTTGAATATTGCTAATTTTACTTCTTTGACCGGAGATGCTTATCTTGAAAATCAAGATCAAGAATTTATAGCAATTCAAAACCTTCAATATCAAAACACTTCAACATCAATTTTTAGTGGAGATTATGTTTACCAATCAACAAATAGCACATTATCCACTGCACAAACTGCAGTATACGGAATTGTTGATCATTATGACGGAGAAAAAAACGTTATTTATGTAAATCAAAGTAACGGAGGTTTCTCAAATAATGGTTATGTCCAAGTTCATAGATTAACAGCTTCAGGTCAAACTCCAAATTCAACAACTTATATAGCAGGAGCAAATGTTTATCTTCTTTATAATCCAATAGTAGATGCAGTTGCTCCTCAATTTGCTCATATCGAACCTTCCGGAACAAAACTTTCTTATGATTTTACTGGAACTTCGAATACGTTTGTTGCTGATTCGTCGGCGATTCCTATCACAATGGGAACTGAAACTTCTTTTTATGATTACGAAAGAAGAGTTTTAAGTTATTCTCAAGAACAATCTCTTCTTTCAGGAAACAAATCTGCATCGGTACATGTTAATTTTCTATCTGATTCGTTTTTAGTTTCTCCTGTTATAGATCTTGTCAAAGCAAATCTTTTCACAATTAGAAATTTCGTAGATCCTCTTAATTCGATATATGAAGAATTTTATAACACTGGTTCGGCAAGAACAAAATACATTTCAAGAGTTGTTACCCTTGCTCAAAATCAAGACTCAGAAGATTTGAATATTATTGTTTCCGCTTATAGACCACCAGGAACTGACGTTCAAGTCTGGGTTAAATTCTTAAATGGCCAAGATCCTGAATCTATGTCAAATAAAACTTGGACTCCTATGAGAAACACTTCTCCTAGTTTATATTGCGATCCAAGTAACCCAAATGATTTTAAAGAATTTTCTTATAGTGTTCCTTATGGTTATCCATTAATTCCAACAACAGGAACTGTAACATCAACAACAAGTAGCAATACGATAACTGGCACATCTACATTATTTGGTTACGAAGTATTTCCAGGTTGGTATATTAATTTTGCTGTCAATAATTTTGTTGGTGAAGTTTCAAGAAAAGTAATTAGTGTTACTAGTAATACTTCTATGATTCTTGATGGCCCATTTAATAGTAATCACACAAATGAGGCTTATTACGTAGTTCCTCCGCCAACTTCTGCTTGGTCTTCTGCAAATAATTATGTTCAAGTTCCAGGAACTGTTACTACTTCTACAACTAACAACAGCATCATTGGTTCTGGCACAAGCTTCACTCAATATTTTACTCCAGGATCTATTATCAGTACTGCAAATGATTCACAACAGGTTGTTTCGGTTGCTAATGATACATATTTGACTGTTGGAACTCCATGGACTACGGCAGCATCTGGGGCAACAGCTTCCATAAGACAAAATGCAGGGTTGACTTACAAATCTTCTTCCGGCGGTCTTTTCTCAACATTTAAACAATTTCAAATAAAAGTAATTCTTCAATCAAATGACTCCACGAAGGTTCCTCTTATCGATAATCTTCGTGCTATGGCCCTGCAGTTATAATAAATATCAGGAGTTTATATATGTTAGTTAAAACAAACGTTGAGGGTTTAGTGAAAGACACAGAATCTGGTGCAATTATCAGCGTTGACAATGCTAAATTAGAAGCATACAGAAAACAAAAAAAGTTTATGGAAGAAAGAAATAAAGATTCTGATCGTCTTAATCGTTTAGAACAAGATTTAACTGATATAAAAGATATGTTGCAAGCATTACTAAGAGAAAATAATAAATGACAATTTCTGTACAAAATACAAATGTTACTAATACTTTCGATTATTGGCGTAATCGTACCAACGAGCTCGCCAATTACATGTCTACTGCTGTAATCACAACTGATGCTAACGGTGCAACTACAAACACTTCTGGTAATGCAACTATCACTGGAACTTTTACCGCGAATAGTTTTCAAGTTTCTAATTCTCAAGGAACCTATACATTACAAGGTTCTGTCACAGGTTCATATACAACAAATAGTCTTATGGTTGGAAGTAACGTTATTATTGATTATGTACCATTTAATAATTTTTCCTCGGCTGAATATATTGTCAAAGTAACAGATAATACAGCAAATAATTATTATTCTTCTAAAACTTTAGTCACTCATGATTTTGGAACTTCTTATTCCACCGAGTATGCTATTCTTATTACTAACAACGTTGTGGGTTCATTTGCTACTTCTACTAACGCAACTCATGTTATTTTTAATTATGCACCAACTTCCACAAACACAACAGTAAAATACTATAGGTTATCATTCTAATGGCAGTCAAAGCAAATTTAGTTATAGATCAAGGGACTACGTTTTCGACTACTTTAAATTTAACGGATGATAATGGAGATCCGTTGAATTTACACAATTTTACTGCAAATTCTATGATGAAAAAATGGTATACATCATCAACATCCACTCCTTTTAATGCATCTATTAATGTTGCTGCAGGAACAATTACTTTAGAATTAGATTCAAACATAACAGCAAATTTAATTCCAGGTAGATATGTTTATGACGTAGATGTTACTGACATGAGTTCTAATGCGGTTTCAAGAGTCGTTGAAGGTATGATAACTGTAACTCCATCAGTAACAGCTGTTTTATATTCTGCACCAAACACAAATATATTTCCTAATAGCTCACCATTGACGTAATATGGTAAACGTAATAGTAACAAAAAAAAGATTTATCAACGTTTCTACGAATGCAACTGCAGGCGTTATTGATACTTCTGTTCCTGTTACTATTAAAAACGTTCCAACTATTATCTCTGGCGCTGTTGGAACTACGACTATAGATCAGCTAACAGACGTAAATATAATGCAAAGAACTGATGGCGCAACCTTGGTTTATGATCAACCAACAAACACTTATATTGTTAAACATATTGATTTTATGGAAATTGATGGGGTTCTTGATGGTGGGACTTTCTAGCGCACTCGTTTTTACTAAATACTCCTATAAAAATTTATATAGGAGTATTAAAAAATGGTATAATAACGGAATTATATCAAAACAATTTTTTGAAAATGAAGTTCCTAGTGGATGGTATATTGGAAGGTTAAAATGGCCTAAGAATAAATAATTAAAAATCAACAGGAGAACCATCTAAAATGGCCAATAATACAATACAAATTAAGAGAAGTCCTAGTACAGCTGCGCCTTCGACGCTAAATCCAGGCGAATTAGCATATTCTAACGCTGTTGGTGGTACTGGTGTTCTTTATATTGGTTCCACAGATGGCGCTACAGTTGTTCCTATTGCTGGCGTAAGAAACCCAGGTACATTAACAGCTAACCAAGCTCTTGTCGCTAACTCAACTTCTGGAATTAACAAGGTTTATGCTGCTAACGTTCAAGTAAACTTCATAGAAGCTAATGGCGCTGGTAATACTGGCACTGCTACTTATGTTTTAACATCAGGTGGTTCTTCTTCCAATGTTTATTGGGCTAATCCTTTTGGTGGTGGTGCTGGTTTTGTTAATACAGCATATTCCTATACATTTACAAACGTTGAAAACTTTTCTAATACTTTAAATATTACACTTCTTGGCGCTAATGGCGCTGGTAATACTGGCACTTCGGGATATGTTCTTGTTTCTGGTGGTGCATCTACTAACGCTTATTGGGCTAACCCATATTCTGGCGGTAGCGGTTTCGTTAATACTGCTTACCAATACGCTTGGACAAACACTAATACTTGGTTCGCCAATCTACAAATTAATGCTACTGCTCTGGCTTGGATTGGTAACACTACTACTTCTCCGACAGTTTCTTTTGCTAATTCTGGTGTTATCCAATCTGGTAACTCATCAGTAACAGCCGCTCCTCAGTTAGTAATTGCTAACACTCTTGGAACGACCACTGTCAACTCCAATTATATTTCAACAACAACAATTGCTGCAAACGTAACTGGTGCATATGTTAACGTATCAGGTCAAGTTAATACTGCTACTTTATACGCAACAACTTCAGCTAACATTGCAACATACTTTATTGCTAACTCTAGTGGTATTACATCAACTGGTAACACCAGTTTATCTGGTGGTGTGTTAACAGCAAATTCTTTAGGTGTTTATTCTACAGTTGGTGTTAATACTACTTCGTATACAGTTGGTAGTAATTTCATTGCAAATTCAACAACATTAACATTTACTGGCGCTAATACAACAATATCTGGCGCTAACGTTGTAATTTCTGGAACAAACACTTACATTTCTTCCA